>Ga0163150_10001026_pt1 | contig 49470 bp, 47 predicted proteins | sample OliLakLV19P2IB_FD_148628 | JGI IMG/M metagenome (GOLD analysis project Ga0163150, IMG submission 148628) | Freshwater microbial mat bacterial communities from Lake Vanda, McMurdo Dry Valleys, Antarctica - Oligotrophic Lake LV.19.P2.IB | ecosystem: Environmental > Aquatic > Freshwater > Lake >... | reverse complement strand
ATCGCCAGCGGCGCGATGCTGCTGGGGGCAGGCGTGTGGCTCAACCGGGCGATTGCTCGTCGAGCCGCGTACGCGGGTGCCGCGAAGGCTCAATAAAGCCGACCGACCGCCAGAACGCCACCGCATCGGCCCATGCGGAGTGGCATTCGACGAACACTTCGGTCGCCCCGAGCTCGTCGGCTCGTCGGGACGCCTCATCGACAAGGCAGCGACCGATCCCGCGACGCTGGGCCGCGGGATGAACGATCAGCCATGAGATCGAGTGCCGCGGGCCAGCCTCGCCAGATCCCGTGACGAGGATTGCGATGCCGAGCGGCTGCGGGCCGGCGGCCACGGTGTCGGCTGCCAGCCAGGCCTCGACCGTTCGATCTGGTCGGCTGGTGAGCTCCGCCAAAAGCCCCTCGGGCGTCGGCGCGGGCCCCGGGCCAGTGGCCGCGGCCTGAGCGAGCCTGATCACGAGGGCATGGTCCTCGCGGACATCAAAAAGCCGGACCTCAACCCCTGGCGGCGGCCGATCCGTGGGCACATTCCGGCATTCGCGAACGAAATGGACGACCGCCACCCATCACCTCGCCCGGACGTGAAAACGTGACCTACGTTCCCAAGGATAGCGAAAAATCGTCCAGAAGTGATGTCAGACGGCAGTGGCGACGGATTTTTGGCACCAGAACATGGCGTGTAACGGCCATATCGTGACGCTTTCTGTGCACTGGTGAACGAAATAAGTGCGTGGATACTTGCATGACGACTCTTTTCGATCATAATGCGGTGACTGAATCGATGCTTACCATGCAGCACCACGAACGCCGCTCCCGACTCCTCGACCTGATCCGAGTCCGCGGATTTGCGTCGCTAGACGAAATCACGAGGGAGCTCGGGGTCTCCGCCTCGACGGCCCGGCGGGATCTCGACGCCCTCGAGGGCCAGGGGTCTGCCCGCCGAACGCACGGTGGGGTGGTCTACGCCAGTGGCGACCCAAAGCGTGCCGAATTCGGCGAGCGTCAGCCCACCAACTGGGCCGCCAAGCGAGCCATCGCCGCCAGGGCTGCCGACGAGATCGCCGATGGCGAAACGGTGCTGCTCGATGGGGGCACGACGACGTACGAAGTGGCCCGCCTGCTCGTGGGCCGCTCGCTTCAGGTCGTCACCAACAGTCTGCCAGTGGCCAATCTTTTTGCCTCGGAGGCGCGGACAGACCTTGTCCTCCTGGGCGGCTATGTCTCGCCGCGGACGGGCGTCTGCCTCGGGCCCTATGCCAACGAGCTGCTCGGCCGGCTGCATGTCACTACGACGGTGCTCTCGGCAGCTGGCATCACGATCGAAGGGCTCTTCAATGCCCACCTGCTGCTCGCCGAGACGGAGCAGGCGATGCTCCAAGCGGCCGGCCGCGTGATCGTCGTCGCCGACAGCACGAAGTTTGGTCGCAAGAGCCTGACGCTCGTGGCTGGGCTCGATGCGATCGACCTTGTCGTCTCCGACGACGGCCTCTCCCCATCGTGGCGTGACCAAATCACGGCAGCCGGCCCGCGGCTCATCGTCGCCTCCGTGGAAGAACAGCCGCCGTCCGTCGGCCCCGATGCCGCCCGCAGGAACCCCTCGTCATGATTGCTACCGCTTCTGGCCTCGATCAGGCAGCCGTCGAACGGATCGTCCGAGAGATTGTCCTCGCCTCGCGGGGCGTGCCGCCGTCGCAGGCCGCGGCCGCACCGAAAGCTGAGCCAAAACTCGTCGTGAGCATCTCGGCCCGGCACTGCCATCTCACCGATGAGCATGTCGAAAAGCTTTTCGGGCCCGGCCGCACGCTGACCGCGCAGAAAAACCTCTATCAAAACGGTTTTTATGCGGCCGAGGAAACCGTGATGCTCGTCGGCCCGAAACGAAAAATGCTGCCCACTGTGCGGGTGCTCGGCCCGACGCGAAAAGCCTCGCAGGTGGAGCTCGCCTTCACCGACGGGATCTCGCTCGGCATCAATCTGCCCGTACGGGCGAGCGGAAACATTGCCGGCACGCCGGGGTGTGTGCTGGTCGGGCCCGCCGGTGCCGTCGAGATGGGCGAGGGGGTCATCCGGGCGGAGCGGCATGTGCACATGTGCTTCGCCGACGCCGAGCATTTCGGTGTGAAGAACGGCGACCGGATGAGCCTGGTCATCAAGGGCTCGTGTGGCACGGTCTTTCGTGACCTGCTCGTGCGCGCCGATGCAACGAGCAAGCTCGAGGTGCATATCGACACCGACGAAGGCAACGCGGCGGACCTAGACCACGCCGACAGCGTCGAGCTCGTGAGGCAAACCTGATGGCGAAGCGTGCGGCCCAAGGCCGTGACAACAAGACAAGGCCGTCGAGCCGGCGTGTGCCGGCGCGGTCGGCGGGGCGTGTGCCCCGCGGGGACGGGAAGGTCGAAACGATAGGAATGGTGCGACAGATGGCCAAGAACGTCGAAGCCCTCGGCATGATCGAGGTGAAGGGGTTCACCACGCTCATCGAGGCGGTGGACGCGATGATGAAGGCGGCGAATGTCACCTTCATAGGTTGGGACAAGATCGGCAGCGGGCTCGTGACGGCGTTCGTCTCGGGTGACGTGGCCGCGGTCAAGGCAGCGACCGATGCCGGAGCGGCTGCGGCCGGCCGGATTGGTGACGTCGTGAGCGTGCAGGTCATTGCTCGGCCGCACGAAGATGTCGCCGTGGTTCTTCCCCCAGTGGGCTGATCGGCGGCGATTCCAGAGCATTTTTTCTTCAACAGCGTTTCACAGAACCACTTACCAGAGAAAGCAACATGAACACAGCGATCGGAATTCTGGAGACCAAGGGACTCGTGTGCCTTGTCGAGGCCACCGACGCGATGGCCAAGGCGGCCAACGTGAAGATCCTCAAGCGTTTCAGCATCGGCAACGCCTTCGTGGCGACGGTGGTGCAGGGTGACGTGGGCAGCGTGCGGGCCGCCGTCGAGGCAGGTGCTGCTTCGGCCCAGCAGGTTGGCGAGCTTGTCGCGAGCCACGTGATCCCGCGTCCCGCCGACAGCCTCGTCGCAGCATTTCTGAGCTAATTACAGGCGAGCGGCGGCATCCGTGCCCGCCGCTCGCTTGGCAACCCTCCGGTTGCTCTCGAGGGCGTCGCCTCCAGCGACGCCATTCTGGGGCGGCCGCATTCGGAAGGACTCGTAGCATGAAAATTCTCGTCGCCAACCTGGGCTCCACGAGCTTCAAGTACCGCCTCTTCGACCTGCCGGAAACGGCGGGCGAGGAGGGGGGCGTGGAGCTCGCGCGGGGCGGTGTCGAACGGATTGGCGAGGCAGAAAGCCGTGTCTACGCCACGGCCGGCTCGACCGATTTTGAGACGGTGATGCCGGTGCCCGATCACGCGGTAGCAATCGAGGCGGCGCTCGAGCAGCTCACGACTGCCGGCGGTCCGCTCGGAAGCACGTCCGAAGTGGCGGCAGTGGGATTCAAGGCGGTGCATGGCGGCAGGGCAGGAGGCGTCACGCGTGTGACGCCCGACGTCCTGACCGCGATGGAAGAGATGGCAGCAGTGGCGCCGGCGCATAACCCGCCGTATGTGCGGGCAATGCGGATGGTGGCCGAGCGGCTGCCGAGCGTGCCGCTCGTGGCGGCATTCGAGACCGGCTTTCACGCGACCATTCCCGAACGCAACGGCCTCTACGCTGTGCCGACGGAGTGGACGGAGAAGTACCTCGTTCGTCGCTGGGGTTTTCATGGGGCAAGTCATCGCTTTGTCTCTGAACGACTTTCGAGATTGGTTCCTCCTGGGCACGGCAAGAGTCGCCGTGCGATTTCTTGCCATCTCGGTGGGTCGAGCAGTGTCTGTTGGATTCGCGATGGCAAGAGTGTTGGGGCGTCGATGGGAATGAGCCCGCAGTCGGGACTACCCCAGAACAATCGAGCCGGCGACCTCGATCCGTATGCCGTCCTCCATGTCGCCAAGGCGACTGGCCGCTCGTTCGAGGAGCTGCTCGTGGAGCTTTCGACAAAGGCTGGTATGGCCGGGATGTCAGGCACGTCGGGCGACATGCGAGACCTCGAAGAGGCCGCGGCGGCCGGCAGCGCCCGGGCCAAGACCGCGATTGATGTCTATGTGGCCGCGATTCGTCACTGGCTCGGCGGCGGGATCGTCGAGCTTGGAGGCGTCGATGCGATCGGCTTTGCCGGTGGCATCGGCGAGAACTCGCCGGCTACGCGGGCGGCCGTGCTCGCGGGACTCGAGGACCTCGGAATCGAGATCGACCACAGCGCGAATGCCGGAACCGGCAAAGGAGAACGTCTGATTTCCGCGGCCCTATCAAAGACGGCCGTGTGGATCATTCCTACGAACGAAGAGCTCGTCGTGGCCAGGCAGGCTCGCGACCTTCTTGCAGCACAGCCGTAGCCCTCACAAAGAACGTGGAGAAGAAACAATGTTCATCGCTCAAGTCACTGGTTCGGTGGTGGCAACCCAAAAAACGGCCACGATGACCGGTCAAAAGCTGCTCGTCGTCGAGCCCTACCGACTCGACGAAAAGACTCGCTCGAGCCTCGTCTCCACGGGGCGAACATTCATCGCCGTCGACACGCTCGGCGCGGGCGAAGGGCAGTTCGTGCTCGTGACTCAGGGCTCGAGCGCCCGGCTGACGCCCGAAACCAAATCCCTTCCGATCGACGCCGTCGTGATTGGGCTCATCGACACCGTCCGCATCGACGGCAACGAAGTATTTAAGAAGAACTGATCTCACTCCCAAGGCAACAACGCCACCCAAGACCATGAGCACTCCCTCCGCTTCCGACATCGCCGCCATCGTTCGTCAGGTGGTCTCCGAGATCACCGCAGGCCAGCGGGCTGCGTCGGCCGTGCCCACTGCGGCAGGTCACACTAGCTCCGCCACTCATGCGGCAGCCCACGGGATATTTTCCACCGTCGATGAAGCCGTCACGGCAGCGACGACAGCGTTCCAGCAGCTCGAGAGTCTCGGCATGGAGGGGCGGCGCCGCGCGATCGCCCATATCCGTCGGATCGCGATCGATGACGCCGAAGAGCTCGGCACGATGGAGTTTGCCGAAACCAAAATCGGCCGGCTCGAGCACAAGATCGAAAAGCTCAAAATTCTCGGCGAGAAGGTGCCAGGCGTCGAGTTCATGACGAGCGAAGTGTTCAGTGGCGACCACGGCCTGGCCGTGATCGAGCATGCCCCGTTCGGCGTGATCGCCGCCATCACGCCCGTGACGCACTCGCTCCCCACGATTGCCTGCAACGCCATCAACATGATCGCGTCGGGGAATACCGTCGTGGTGAACCCGCATCCGAGTGGCCGGAAGGTGGCCGCCGAGGGAGTTCGGCGTTTCAACGCCGCGATCCATCGCGACCTCGGCATCGACAATCTTGTCTCGCTCGTGGCAGAGCCGACGCTTGAGAGCGCCAGTGAGCTCTTCAATCATCGCGGCGTGAAGCTCATCTGCGTGACGGGTGGCCCCGCCGTGGCGCGGGCGGCGCTGCAGTCGAGCAAACGGGCGATCGTAGCCGGACCTGGCAATCCGCCGGTGGTCGTCGATGCAACGGCCGACCTTGATCGGGCAGCCCGCGCGATCATCCAGGGCGCCGCCTACGACAATAATTTGCTGTGCATCGGCGAGAAGCAGGTGTTTGTCGTGGACGCGGTGTTTGATGCGATGCTTACTGCCATGGAGCGGGCGGGGGCGATGCGGCTATCCGCCTCACAGGTGGACGCCCTCACGAAGCGGGCGATGGTGATGGCGGGTGAGGGGGCTCACCGTCACCTGGTGCCGTGCAAGGATCTGCTCGGCAAAGATGCCTCGCTCCTCGCGAAGGCAGCCGGAGCCACGCCGCGGGACGGCCTCGAGCTCGTATTCGGCGAGACCGACATGGACAACCCGTTCGTCCCTGTCGAACAGATGATGCCCTTCCTCCCGTTCGTGCGGTGCCGCGACATCGACGAGGCCATCGAGCGGGCCCACGAGAGCGAACACGGCTTCCGGCACACCGCGATCATTCACTCAAACGACGTTCGGGCGATGACCCGAATGGGACGTCTCCTCGACACAACGCTCTTCGTCAAGAACGGCCCGAGCGTGGCGGGGCTCGGCCTCGGCGGCGAGGGCTATCTCTCGTTCTCGATCGCAACGCCCACCGGCGAAGGCGTGACGACGCCGCTGACCTTCACCCGTCAGCGTCGCTGCACGCTCGTGGATGACCTTCGCGTGCTCGGAAGCCCCGACGCGGTCTGAACCGCACAACCAAACCAGGATCATCCTCGTGCAGCTCGCTCGCATCATCGGCACCGCAAACGCGACCGTCAAACACCCGTCGCTGGTCGGGGCGTGTCTGCTTGTAGCGCAGCCGCTTATGCACGATCGAGTGTCGCCCGATGGTGACCCCCAGCTCGTGATCGACACGCTTTCTGCTTCGGCCGGCGATGTGGTTGTGATGACGAGCGACGGCCGGATGCTCCGCGATGTTCTCCGCAGCGAAACGACCCCTGCTCGCTGGGGCACGATTGCCCTCGTTGACCCACCCACCGCCTCGTGAACCATCCCATGGCCACTCCTTCGCCCGCTGTTCCGAACCCCGACGCTGAGACGATCCGCAGTCTCGTTGCGGAGGTCGTGAGGCGTCTTCGCGATGAGCGAAAGCCGGCGCCGTCGGCATCGCCCGCGGTGGAGCGTCCCGCAGCGCCGGCCGCTGCGGCGCCGGCATCTCCTGTGGTCGCTGGCGTCATGCTCCCTGGCCGCGTCATCTCGCTTGCGATGATCGAAAGGCTTCCCGCAGGCACGTGCCGCGTGGCGATCGAGGCCGGTGCCGTCGTCACGCCGTCAGCCCGCGAGTACGCCCGCGACAGGGCGATCGTGATCGACCGGGCTGCGGCCGGCTCACGACCTAGCAGCGTGCCGTTCATCGTGGCCAGGGCGGAATGCGTCAGAGACGCCACGGCTCATGCGGCAGCGCTCACCCGGACTGTTCCGGGCAGCGTGCAGCTTCCCGTGACCGGCCTGGCTGATGTCATTGCGGCTCTTGCGGTGCATGCCTCGCGTGACGCCGCCCGCGGCATCCTGCTCACGAGCCAGCCGGTCGTGGCTACTGTCCTCGCGAATCGCTCGGCCAGCCTGCGAGCGGTAACAGCTCGCGACCCATCGACGCTCACCGCTGCCGCCGCAGATGCCGCCGCCAATCTGCTCGTCGTCGATCCCGCAAGCTTTCCGATGACGGCGCTCAAGCGGATGGCGACAGACCTTGCCACGCGGGCTGCCACCGAGGTTCCCGCGGCCCTCGCCGCCCGCCCCGCCGGCTGCGGCTGCAAGGGGCACTGACATGCGAATCGGCAAAACCATTGGCACAGTGACGCTCGTCGAGCCGCACGATGCGGTGCGGGGCGGTGTGTTTCGGCTCGTCGTGCCGCTCGCGGCCGGTGACCTCGCACGCGGTGACGGGCCGGCCGAACCGCTCGTGGCCTGGGACGATCTCGGCGCCGGCGAGGGTCAGCTCGTCGCCTTCAGCGAAGGGGGCGAGGCCGCGCAGCCGTTTCGTCCTGCCGACAAACCGATCGACGCGTTCATCGCGGCCATCCTCGACCGGCTCCACCTCGCCGGAGAACCGTCATGACCAGCCCATCCGGAATCATCGATCATCCGACCGCAACACGAAAAGTGGGCAAGAATCGTTAGGAAGCCCCTGATCGCACCCGTCGCGTCGATCCGTCACTCGCCTCAACCAACTTATTCGCGTTCATCACGAAGCACCTGAAGGAGAGAATCATGGCCTACCAGCCCGCTCCGGCCGCCCCGGCCGCCAAATCGCTCGCCCAGCTCAAGGAAGAGATCTGCGACATCGGTCGCCGGATCTACAACAAGGGGTTTGCTGCCGGAAATGACGGCAACATCTCGTACCGCTTGAACGAGCGGGAGGTGCTCTGCACGCCGACGATGATTTCGAAGGGCTTCATGAAGCCGTCGGATCTCTGCATCGTTGACATGGAGGGCAACCAGGTCGCTGGCAACCGCAAGCGGTCGAGCGAGATTCTGCTCCACCTGACGATCATGAAGGACCGCCCTGATATCCGGTCGGTCGTTCACTGCCACCCGCCGCATGCCACGGCTTTTGCCGTCGCCCGCGAGCCGATCCCGCAGTGCGTGCTGCCCGAAGTGGAGGTGTTTCTCGGCGACGTGCCAATCACCCGCTACGAGACCCCCGGCGGCCAGAAGTTTGCTGACACCATCAGGCCCTATGTTCAGAAGTCGAACGTCGTGATCCTGGCCAACCACGGCACGGTCAGCTTCGGCGAGAGCGTCGAGAAGGCCTACTGGTGGACTGAAATCCTTGATGCCTACTGCCGGATTCTCATGCTTGCCAAGGACCTCGGCCGGGTGACCTACCTGACGAAGCAGGAGACGCGGGAGCTTCTCGACCTCAAGCAGAAGTGGGGCTACAGCGACCCGCGGCTCGAGCCGGGCATGGAGAACTGCGACATCTGCTCGAACGATGTATTTCGTGCAAGCTGGGGCGAAACCGGTGTGACTCGTGGTGCATTTGCCGCTCCGCCGCCGATGGGTGCTGATCCGGAGAACGCGACCCGAGCAGTCGGCCAGCCTGCCATCGACCACGAGGCGCTCGTGAAGGCCGTGACCGCCCAGGTCTGCCGAGAGCTCGGCATCGCAGCAGCCTGACGTATTCAGATCACGAAAAAGGAAAAGACCATGAAGGTTGGGATCATTGGCGGCGGTGGGATCGTGGGTTCGTCGGCGGGCTTCGCCCTCCAGCTCGGTGGCATTGTCCACGAGATCGTGATCGTGGACGCGAATGCCGACTTGGCCGACGGCCAGGCGCTCGACATGCTTCACGGCACCGCTGCGATCGCGGATCAGGTGATCCGTGCGGGGGGCTACGAGTGCCTCGCCGATGCCGACGTGATCTGCATCACGGCCGGTCTGCGTCGCAAGCCCGACGAGAGTCGTCTCGCCCTGATCAACCGCAACGTTGAGCTCTTCAAGGGCATCCTCGGCTCGATCAAGACGCACGGCATGAAGCCCGATGCGACGGTGCTCGTCGTCAGTAACCCCGTCGACATCCTCACCTACCTGGCCGAGAAGGAGTTTTCACACCTCCCGGCAGGCCATGTGATCGGCCTCGGCACGCTCCTCGACACGCTCCGCTTCCGAAGCCTCCTAGCGATGCGGCTCGGGGCCCCGGCCACGCAGCTTCATGCCATGATTCTCGGCGAGCATGGCGACAGCATGGTGCCAGTGTGGAGTAGCGCGAGCGTCGCGGGCCTTCCCCTGGAAAAATATCCGGGATTCTCACCACGCCTCGGGGAAGAGATTTTCCAGCGGGCCAAGACCTCCGGCGCCGAGATGATCAAGAAGAAGACCGGTGCGGGTTTTGCGGTCGGCGTGTCGATCGCGGAAGTGATTCACGCGATCGCTCTCGACTCCAAGCGGGTGCTGCCGGTCTCGACCGTGCAGCGGGGCTGCTATGGCCTGCGGGACGTGGCCCTCTCGGTGCCCACAGTCGTGGGCCGCGGCGGCGCCGAGAAGACACTCGAGATCGAGCTCTGGCCCAAGGAAATGCAGAACCTCAAGCGAAGCGCTGCTGTGCTCCAAGAGACACTCGGCCAGGTTCTCGCGACCCGGTAGGCGGGAAAGCCGCGGGGCCGACTCCACCCGCCGGCAGGGCTGAATTCCAGCGCCTGTAACACTTCGGGCCGGACCGCGCTTGAAGGTGTGGAGGGGCTGTGGCAAGGCGGCTTCTTCGCACCCGGCGTCGCAGCCACCTTCAAGGGGAGAAGAACCATGTTTGGCCTCATGCGAAGACCACAAAAGTCCCACCGCCGTCGGTCGGATCCGCTATCGCTCGAGTCGCTCGAATCCAGAATTGCCCTCGCTGGTGACGTGACCGTCGCGTTCGCCAATGGCACCCTCACAATCACCGGCGACGGCCAAGGCAACCAGATTTGGGTGGCGCAGCGCGGCGACCGCACGGTGGTTTCTCCGTCCCCGTGGGAGGTGAACGGGGCGACGCGAATTCGGTTCGGCGCTGCTGTGGGACTACCGAGGGTTGAGTTCGGAGGTGTTCAGGCGGTTGTCGTTGATCTTCGCGGCGGCGATGACGCTTTGGTGATGGGTGGACCGCCGAGCGACCTCCTCAACTTCCTGGCACTGACGGTGAATTTAGGTGCAGGCAACAACTCCTTGAGCGCGCAGGGCATTGCCGTGGAACAGAATGTCACGGTCCGAGCCGGGGACGGCGCAGACTCCTTCCGGTTCGAGCGAGCGACCGTTCAAGGCGCGACGAGTATCCAGACCGGGAATGGTGTAAACCAGGTTTCCCTAGAGAGTTCATTGATGAGCGGCCCCTGCGAGATCGTGGGTGGACGAAACTACGACTGGATCCAGGCGAACGAAGTGAGGGCAACGACACTTCAGGTCCGCACCGGAGAGGGGAACGACGTTGTCCGAACCGTGTATTCCGCAATCGATGTCAGGCTCGATATCGCGACCGGGCTGGGCGATGATCGTGTGGTTCTTGAAGACTTCCGGGGTGCCGGGGCATTCCTTGTCAGCACGGGAGAGGGGAACGACAGCGTCTTCGTGCGGAGTTGTTCGTCCGGACCTCAGATGCTCGCGGTTAACCTCGGCAACGGCCAAAACACGGCCACATTCGTCGCCCTCGCAATCGCTGGTCCCATGACTGTCACGGGTGGCGCTGGCCAGGATTTCATCGAGACAAGAATCGTGGACATTCAGGGTCCACTCGTGATTGATGCCGGCGACGGGAACAACAAGATAAGAATGCGTGCGACTTCTGCTCTGTCGGGTCGGATTACGACTGGACAGGGTGTCGATCAAGTGGCGATCGACGTGTCTGGGCGGTATGCCGAGGAGTTGCGCCTCCGGACGGGCGGCGGTGATGACTCGGTATCCATTCTCGGCATCGAGACTGGGGCGATCGATGTCGATCTCGGTGCCGGCAACGACACCGTGCTGCTGGAGGGGAATCGTTTCCACCGCCGCACACGATTTGACGGTGGCCCAGGCCGCGATACCGTCCGCTCCGTCGCTGGTGAATTCGGCACCAAGTTCTTTACGGGTTTCGAGGTCTTCGCACACATCGTTGTGTAACACGGCCGCGATAGAGGACCGTCACGGGCACGTCTGCCACCGAGGGATGCCTGAATCCACCGGCTTGGTCGGAGCCGATCGGGCAAAGCCCCCGCCGGGAGCTCACTGCGTGAAGCCGACGGCCTTCATCTGCTTGACTAACTCCTCCGCCAGCTGGGTGCCCAGTAGGCCGTCTGGTGGCAGTCGGTCGAGCTCGTAGGGGTCGCTCTTGAGGTCATAGACCTCGGTCCATTCGGGGTGCTTTGGGTAGACGATGAGCTTGGCATCGGCGGTACGAACGCCCCGGCAGGTGGGGGTGTCGCCCAGCTCTTTTCGGTAGTACGCCAGGAACGACGTGCGCCAATCAGCAGGTGGGTGCCCACGGGCGACGTCCTTCCAGCTCACGCCCTGCATGCCGGCGTTGGCGGGCAGTCCGGCGAGGTCGAGGTAGGTCGGCGCGAGGTCCACATTGAGGACCATGTCGTCCACGAGCTTGCCCTTGGGAAACAATCGTGGGTATCGCACGATGTACGGGATGCGGATGCCTTCTTCGTAGAGCGCCCGCTTGTCGCCGAGCCCACGTTCGCCAAGAAAGTAGCCGTTGTCGCTCGAGTACACGACGACCGTGTCATCGGCGATCTTCAGGTCGTCGAGCGTGTCAAGCACGCGGCCGAGGTTGTCATCGATGCCCTTGATGTGCCGCAGGTAATCGAGGTGCACCTCGTTGGAAGAGAGCCCGCGCTCCTTCCCCTTGTCGGCCTCGGTGAGCGGGGCGTGGTAGACGGCAGCGATGTCGCAATTGGGCGTCCGCCGCGTGGTCTTTCCTTCATAGAGGGTGCGAAGCCGATCGGGAAGATGCGGGCCGCCGCGGCGGTTGTGCGGGCTCTTGAACCCGATGACCATCGAGAAGGGCTTGCCATGGTTCTCCTCGAGCCAGGTGATGGCGAGGTCGGTGCTGACGTCATCCACCCAGCCCTGCGTGGGCGTCATCACACCGTTGATCTCGAAAGGACAATCCTGGTAGATGCCCTGGTTGATAAAGCTCGCTGAGTGCTGAAAACCAGGCCGGGGCCCCTTCTGATCGCCCATGTGCCACTTGCCGAAATAGGCCGTGCGATGGCCAGCATCGCGGAGCAGGGTCGCATGGGTGACGGCGCTGGTGGGGAAGGGGGTGTTGTTGTCCATCACGCCGTTGACGTGCGTGTATTGCCCCGTGAGGAAGCCGGCACGGCCTGGCGAGCAGATCGAATGCGTGATAAAGCCGTTTCGAAACCGTACGCCTCCGTCGGCAAGGCGATCCAGGTTCGGTGTCTCGAACCACGGGTAGCGGGCCCGCTCACCCTGCTCGCGCTGGACAGCCCCCATCGCATCCCAGCGATGGTCATCGGCGATCACGAAGATGAAGTTTGGTGGGCCATCTGCTGCGCGGGCGACGGCGGAAGCGACGAGCAGCACAGCCATGCATGAGAGGAGCGAACGATAGAGCGGGATGATGGTGGATGTCATGGGTGATCGAGATGAGGAGGTGAGGAGATGAGGAGATGAACCAGGGCGGGAGCCGGAGGCCAGTCTCAGAGTGTAGCGACGGGCTAGCCCGCAATCGCGTGGCAAACAATCCGGGCGGCGGCACGCACGCTCACCGTGAAGGCGAAGAAGGCTCCAAAAGCCTTCGTGGCTGGCATGCTTGTCACATAGAGCCCTGGAATGCTGGTCTGCACGTGATCGTCGAGGACGGGGAAGCCGTCATCCAGGGCGAGGTCCGCAAGGATATTCCCGGCGGCGAGGTATGGCAGTCGTGGCATGTCCACCTTGTAACCCGTGGCGAGGATCACACGGTCGGCGTCGATGACGCTGCCCGTCGTAAGAGTAAGCTTCAGACTACCGTCCGCGTGAACCGTACACGACTGCACGGTCGCATGCGGGATTCCCCGCCGCGTCGCTTCCGCCGCCATGGACAGGCCAAACGGCCCGGCACCGATGATGAGGAGTTGCGTGTCCATCGCCTTCGCGATGGTATGGCCATCGCGATCGGGGATCGTGGCCCGGCCGACGACGTGCATGTCACGGCGTACGAATCCAACCGTCCATGACGACTTGACAGGGATCAATACATGCGGGCAGTATCCGCTCCATTGCCTTCTTTGGGGCGGCCCCTCGCCCATGCGTGTGATGGACCAAATGGATTCGCGCCGATGGCGTACTTCGAGTTCATCTGGCTCGACGCCGTGGTCGAGAAGCTCGCAGGCAGGGATATACCGACTGACGAAGTTGAAGCGATCATCGGCAATCCGGAAGGCCAGGATCGGAGTCGGTGCACCGGCCTGCCGGTCGCCTTCGGACGTTTGGCGGATGGTCGCTTTCTCATCGTTGTCTACCGCTGGGTCGATCAACAAACCGTCCAGCCGATTCCTGCCTATGAGGTGCCCGAGTGATCCCCTCTGAGCCGATGAGCGATGACGAAGTAGAAGCCGCCGTGCGGGCTGAGCTGCCGTGGCTTCTCGAACGGCGGCAGGCCCGAGACCTGGCCACGGCGGAAGACACCGTCAGCGGTCGGCTGCGGCATGCGGTGACGGCAACACGGCAGCCTTATGAACAGATTTGCCAGGCGGCTGGTATCCCGTTCGACAAACTTGTCGACTTCATGGCCGGCGGCCAACTCGCATCCGACGCGCTGGATCGTCTGGCGGCGACCGCCCACTGTGAGCTCGTGCCACGCAGCTTGGCGGAGTGAAGGTTCTATTACTCGGCGGCTTCCCGGGCAGCGGCAAGCTTTGCCATGGGAACGCCCCAGAGGCGGAGGGTGCCGTCCCAGGAGGCGGTCGCGAGCGCGTGGCCGTCGTTCAGAAACGCGAGACCCCATGTGGCGTCGCGATGACCGCGAAGGACGGAGACAGGGCGGCCCGACGCGGCGTCCCAGAGCTGCACGAGCCCATCGGCAGCCGTCGCGGCAATTCGGCCGCCATCGGGTGAGAAAGCCACCTTCCAAATCTGGCCTGACGGTCCTGTGAGCACCATCGGCCGCGGCGGAACATCGGATGCGTCGAGATCCCAGACGCGCACGGTGCCGTCGGACGATGCCGATGCCAGACGCTTTCCGTCCGGAGAGAAACACGCCCAGTTCACCGCGCGGGTGTGACCGGTGAAGACGGCTCGCTCTTTGCCTGTGGACACGTCCCACAGCCGCACCTGCCGATCTTCGCACGCGGTCGCAAGCCGGCGCCCGTCTGGATGAAAGGTCGCCCGAAACACCCGCGCGGGATGCTTGAGCGGAGACACGAGATCGTCGCCGCTTGCGGAGTCGAGGAGCCGCGCGGTGCGATCTTCTCCAGCCGTCGCAAGGACGCGGCCGTCGGGGGAGAAGCAGACATCAAAGCCACGGCGAGTGTGGATGGAGAGCGGCTCGAGCGGTGCGGCATCAGGAAGCCTCCAGCGGTGAAGCGTGCCGCTGTCATCGACTGCGGCGAGGAGCGCGCCGTCGGGCGCGAACGCGAGGCCGTTCACGCGATCACTCAAGCCTGTGAACCGCATGCGCTCTCGCAGCGTCGCGGGGTCGAGAAGCACGACTTCTCCATTCGCCGCGCTCACGGCGAGCACGTCTCCGGCGGGCGAGACTGCGACGGCGATTCCCCGATCGCCGAGGAGCACGATCGGTTCACCGGCGGCACCGAGATCCCAGAGTCGCACGGTGCCGTCGGACGAACCTGTAACAACGGTAGGCGGCGAATCTGCCGGCGTCTTGCGATCACGTCTGAGTGGCTGAATCGCAAGAGACCAGATGCCGTCGGCATGGCCTCGTCGGCGAGCCACGACACGCGACGTTGCACTATCCCAGCACCGCAAGACGGAATCCCCCGACGCCGTCACGAGGTAGCTTCCATCACCTGCAAAGGCGACGGCGTTGACGCGGTGGGCATGGGGGATATCACCGAGCATGGTGCCGTTTTCAGCGTCCCAGAGACGGGCATGGCCGTCCTCGCCGGCCGTGGCAACGTGGCGGCCATCGGGCGAGAAGGCCCCGCGGAAGACGCGGCCCGATCCAGCATCGATCCGCAGCGATTCTGAGAGGTCGTCGGCCTTCGCGATGCGGGCGGTGCCGTCGGAAGACGTCGTAAGGATGCGACGACCGTCCGGTGCGAATGCGACCGAAAGCACGGTGCCGTCGTGGCCAATGAGTTGGTGCTGCCGCTTCCATGATTGCGTATCCCACATCCGCACGGCGCGGTCCCGTGCCGCGGTCGCCAGAACCAGGCCATCGGGTGAAAAGTCGAGGCCATAGATGGTGCCGTCGTGCGCCTCGACGCTGGCCGTCTCGCGGCCGGTGGCAGTTTCGTACACGCGGAGTTGCCCCTCGGACGTGCCGATGGCCACGAGTGAATCATCGGGCGAGAATGCGACCGCCCACACGCGGCCCTCGAGCGTCGCGAGAGTCACCGCCGGCGTACCGGGTCGCCAGACGAGCACCTGACCTGTCTCCGTAGCAGCGGCCACGGTCGTGCCGTCGCCCGACATCGCCACGGCAGTCACGGTGCCTGCCTCGGCATCGAGCGTCGCAAGCGACTCATCGAGCGATGCGGCGAGGTAGTCGAGCTCGATCGGATGTGTTGCGACGCCTGGGGCAAGCGCATGGGCTTCGGCCAAGAGGCGGCGAGCTTCCGCGAGGTTGTCGCGGTCGCGTGCTTCGGCCGCGAGCAGGACCGTCGAAAAGTAGAGCTGACGGCGGACCTCGGTGGCGCGGGCATCGGCCTCGGCCCGCTGCTGCTCCGCGATCCATCGTGCATCGTTGGCAGCGACGGTTGCCGACGCCGCGATGCGCCGCTGGGCCTCGGCCGTCCGCCACGACCAGGCCACGGCGCCAAGGGCGATCAGCAGCACGGCGAAGACCGCAACCGCAGCCGCTGCGGCTCGGCTGTGTCGCCTGGCCAGTCGCGCGATCGACTCGACCAATGGTGGCGGCCGCGCATGGATCGGCTGCCCGGCGAGCCAGCGTTCGAGGTCGGCGGCGAGATCAACTCCGCTCTGATACCGATCGCCGGGGCGTGGTTCGAGACAGGCTCCGATGATCGCGGCCAGCGCAGCCGCTTCGTCGGCCACCAGGCCGCGTGCCCGCAGGCTGCGGGCGATGGCACGAGCCTCCCCACCGGAACGTGCATCGAGAATCGCAGCTGCTTCGAGGAGGGATCGTCCGCCAAGCTCATACGGCAGCGCATCGAGGAGAAGCTCGTGAAGCACGAGCCCCATGGCGTAGACATCGCTCCGCGCGTCGGCCTCACCATGGGCGTGGCCAAGCTGCTCGGGAGCCATGTACCGCACGGTGCCCAGAAGCTGGCCCAGCTCGGCCGCGCCCGTGAGCCGCTCATCGCCCGAGTCAATCGCCCTGGCGATACCGAAGTCGATGACCTTCGTGTCGCCGGCGGCATCGACGAGGATGTTGCCGGGCTTGAGGTCTCGGTGCACGACGCCCTCACGGTGTGCGTACGCGACCGCGGCGGCGGCTCCTGCAAACAGCGCGACTCGATCGTGCGTCGCGAGCTGTCGCCTCCGCACAAATTCGGTAATCGTGGCCGCATCGACAACGAGCTCCATGATGAAGTACGGCACGTTGCCGGCTGGCGTGGCGTGGATGCCGGCAGCAAAGATCTGCGCGATTCCTCGATGGCGAAGCCGTGCCAGGAACTGGGCCTCGTGGGCGAATCGTCGCACGACCGGCGAGGGGGCCAGGCTGTCCCGAAGGACCTTCACCGCGACCGGCCGCGCGGGCGATGCCTGATGGCCGACGTACACCCTGCCCATGCCGCCCGATGCGAGCAGCCGAACGATCGTGACGCCGTCGAGCCTCGTGCCTGGCCCAAGCGGGTCGGCAGAAGGGCGGTCGCTCGAGAAACCGAAATTTTCATCCGCTCCGGGAAGACCACCCGTGGCCCCATCTCGTTCCGAGGCCGCGGCACACGATCCGTCCGAGCCATCCTCGATGGCGTCGGCCAACCTGGGCACGCTGGATGAGGACCGATCCGAAGGGTGCATGAGGCCGTTATACATCGCTCCGCGACGGGATACCGGGCCTCTGCATATGCCACGCATGGGATGCCGGCGCTCCGTGGTACGATCGCCCGATGCTTGATCCGCGGCCCTGTTGACCGCACCAGGTGTTCCAGGGCAGGCGACCCTTCTGCCCGCATGGCGAGGCGGTTCCCGTGCCGACCCACAACGACGATTCAGACACCGCGTATTCGCCGGAATTGATGGTCTGCCTCGAACGCCTAGCGGCAGGCGACCTTGCCGCACGGGATCGTATCATCGAGCTGTGCGGCAGCCGGCTCCGGGTGCTCGCGCGGCGGATGCTTGCCGAGTTTCCGAACGTCCGCCGATGGGACGACACGGACGACGTCTTCCAGAACGTTGCCATGCGGCTTCACCGCACGCTTGGCACGGTGCGGATCGATGCACCGCGGGCGATCATGGCGCTTGCCGCGACGGAGCTTCACCGCGAGCTGCTCGATCTGGCCCGCCGGCATGCAGGCCCGATGTCGTTCGCGGCCAACCACGCAACGAACATGCCTGGGTCTGGAGATCTCGAGCGTCCATGCGTGCCACCGGCCCTCGGGAACGCCGCAGTCCACGATGAGTCACTCGATCGCTGGACGCTCTTTCACACCGCAATCACGAACCTGCCGAACGATCTTCGCGAGGTGTTTCATTTGGTGTGGTATCTCGGTGCCGACCAGAAGGTGATCGCCCACGTCATGGAATGCTCCGAGCGAACGGTGCGGACGCGCTGGCAGGACGCCCGCCAGGCTGTCCGCATCGCCCTCGACGGCATCCCGCCGGTGTAGCACCACGACGACATACCCAGACGAACCTCTCACCTGGCGGGAATGGGGGCGTCAGAGACTTCGCATGTGCGACCAAGCAGCTCACGATCAAAGAATGCCCGCACCCGTTGAAAAATCTCGTCTCCGTAGATGATGTGTCCGCCACCTCCGATGGGGATCATCATCGTCTTCATGCCGACCTTCTTCTGACGCTCGAAAAAGGACTGAGCTTGATCCATCGGTACGACCGGGTCGGCTGTTCCGTGAACGATGAGAAACGGCGGATCGTCTGCCGAAACGTAATGTGCTGCCGAGGCTTGCCGTGCGACGTCCTTCCTGGTCTTCAAGGGACCGCCCAACAGCGTGGTGATCGCTTCGCCTGCTCGGCCGTTCGGCGGCCTGTTCTCATCGAGCCGAAGAAAATCGCTTGGCCCGCAGAAGTCAACGACACACTGAACTCGGCTGCTGACGCCGGCTACCCCCGCAGCTCCTTCCAACTCGGGAACATCGCCGGAAGTACCGCGCATGCTCGCGAGCTGACCGCCCGCTGATTCGCACCACACGCCGATCTTCTTGGGGTCGATCCCCAGTTCGCCTGCGTGGCTGCGAAGGTACCTGATGGCAGCCTTACAGTCGTGAATGTTGGGCGGGCCAGGCCGCTTTATCCGTCAATCGATAGCCGATGCTTGCCGCGACGTAATCACCCGATGCCGTGTATCTGCCGACCTTGGGGTGACCATTCGACTTGTCCCCTTTCTGCCATCCTCCACTATGGATCCAGACCACGCACGGCCTCGGTTTCGACTCGACGGTCTCGCGCCCTTACCGATTGGAAACCTTTTCTTGGGCGACGGCCCCGGGCCATGGGAAACCGACCATCACGATCGCAAGAACAAATCCGAAACGCATCGTCACACCCTCCGGTTGCCGGCAATCTCTCCAGCTCGAGTTGTCCTCGAAGAGCCATACCAGTCGCCAACCAGGCGATCTCAAACGGAGCCTCTAGACGTTAGCCATCCGCATCCCCGGCTTGCTCGAGGTCGCGGAGGATGGTGATGGCCTCATCGAGGGTTGGGGCGGCGCCACCGCGGACGCGACCACGCCGGTCGGCTTCCGCGAGCAGGAGGACGTCAAGGAAGTCGGCGTGGGCTTCGAGCCGCTTGCGGGCTCGATGTCCGAGCGTGCTATCGGCATACGCACACGCCACGGGGAGGTTCTCAATGAGCCAGTGCGTGCGGGGGGTGATGAGGCCGTCGAGGGCCTCGAGCCCCGTCGCCACGGCCTCGCGGCGGTCGATCGCGAGGCCCACATCATGGGCCAGCGCTGCCGTGAGGAGCTCCTCGTCGGATGGCCGCTCCTGATACACGACTTCAAAAACCTGAAGCGAGTGCTCGAGGGCGTCACCCTCGGGATGGCGGGCTGGGTTTTGTCGGACCGTTTCGAGGATGGCGACAAGAGCGGCGAGCCGATCGAAACGGTCTCCGATGACGGGAGCCAGCGACCCTGAGGGATCGAGCCGCCGGTGGACCTCGCGACGAATCTCAGCATGGTCGGGGAGCTGATCCGCGGGCACCCAACCGTGGGCTACTCGTCGGGCCGCGCGAAACACCGCCCGCCGCGAGTCGCTGCCGCCGGTGACAGCACGGGCCGCCTCCCCGGCGATGCGCTGCCGCAAACGATCCGGTGACGGGGGTTGATCGGTGGCGTCCCCCGCACGGTCTTCTGGCTCGTCGATCTTCTCTGGTGTCATCACGGTGCGTCGTCAGCGACAGGTCGCCAGCGGATGCTGCGGATCTCAGCCGTGGTGGAGTAGGTCGCGATCCCCAGTGGCTGCGAGGGAATGACTTCCTCTCGCACGGAGATGATGTGGTCTTGAAGTGGCTGGTCGATGATCTGCTTGCCGTCGAGGAAGCATGTGATCCGCTTGGCCGTCACGCGAACGCGTACGGCATACCAGCGGTTGTTTTCAAACGCCATCACCTGAGTGCTGTTGTTATTGGCCGCGTCCTGGCCATCGATGCTCGAGAGGCCGACCACGCCTCCACCCCAGCCCCCGAGGATGAGGCTGCAGTGGTCTTCGCCGACTGGGAACGTGAGGCCGCAGAAAAAATCGGTGCCATCGACGCGGCGGGCCTCGAGCTCCATCTCAAAATCCTTGCGTGGAAACTTGCCCTGCCAGGTGACCCCACTGAGATCGACCCCCATGCCGATTCGCAGGACGCCGTCGCCGGCGGTGATCTCCCCCTCACCGCCAAAGGGGGTGGACTTCCACTCGCCAAGTTGCTTGCCGTCGAAGAGGGATGCCCAGCGGGCAGCTTCATCGGCGGCTCTCGTGGCAACGCACGACACCAGGATCGCCGTGGCCACAAGCCCGCAGACGGCGATCCAGGTTCGGATCGGGCGGACCGCTTGAAACTCGCTTGTTGATCGCATGGGTCGTGATCCCCTCGGGGCAGCGTGCAGGAACGCCATTCGCGAATGCATCCTACCGCCCGCGAGCCTCTCCGCACATCGGGCCTTGACAAAAAATGAACGTCTGTACACCATTTAGTCTGTGGTGCCTGTGGCCACGGCGTGGCCGTGCCTGGGTCGCCGCCTCACGGAGGTTCGCGTCATGCTTGCCAGACTCCAAACATTTTCGCTCTTTGGGATCGACGCGATTCCGGTGGATGTTGAGGTGGACGTATCCGCAGGAGCGCTTCCGGCAACGGTCCTCGTCGGCATGCCCGACACCGCGATCCGTGAAAGCACGCATCGGATAGCGCGTGCAATCGTGAACTCGGGCTACACCCGGCCCAACGACCGCATCGTCATCAACCTGGCCCCGGCCGAGCTGCCAAAGCAGGCTGCCACGTTCGATCTTCCGATCACCCTCGGCATCCTCGTCGGTAGCGGGCAATTCTCATCAGAGCGCCTCGAGGACTATGCCGTTGTAGGTGAGCTTTCGCTCGAGGGCACCACGCGGCCGGCGCGGGGCGCCCTTTCGATTGCAATCGCCGCGGCTCGCCAAAAAAACCGGCCGCGTCCACTCAAAGGGATCGTGGTGCCGACGGCCAGCGCCACCGAGGCTGCCGTCGTGGAGAATATCGACGTCATCCCCGTGTCATCGCTGACCGAGGCCGTGCAGTTCTTCGCGGGCGAGCTCGACATTCCACCCACGCCGCCTCGGGTGAGCGAGTGGTTCGAGCGATTCGCGACCTATGACATTGATTTCGCAGACGTGCGCGGCCAGGAAGCTGCCAAGCGGGCCATCTGCGTGGCGGCAGCGGGGGGCCACAACTGCATCATGGTTGGCCCGCCGGGCGGCGGAAAGACGATGCTCGCCAAGAGGATTCCGACGATCCTTCCTCCGCTCTCGGCACCCGAATCGATCGAGACGACGCAGATCTACAGTGCCCTTGGGCTCTTGCAGCCAGGTCAACCGCTCCTGGCAACGCGACCCTTCCGCGCCCCACACCACACGATTTCCGAGGCTGGGCTGGTGGGAGGCCGATCGATACCGATGCCGGGCGAAATCAGCTTGGCTCACAACGGGGTGCTCTTTCTGGACGAGCTCCCCGAGTTCCACCGGCGCACGCTCGAGGTCCTCAGGCAGCCGCTCGAAGATGGCTCGGTGACGATCAGTCGCGCGAAGACAACGACCCGTTTTCCGGCTGAGTTCATGCTCGTGGCTGCCCTCAATCCCTGCCCGTGCGGCTACCGCGGCGATCCCCGACGCCAGTGCCAGTGCACGGCGCCTCAAGTTGAAAAATACATGGGGAAAATCTCGGGTCCGTTGCTCGACCGGATTGATATCCATCTCGAGGTGCCCGGTGTGCCATTTCGCGAGCTGGCTGCCAAGCGGCCCGGGACGTCGAGCGGACAGATGCGGGAGGCCGTGCTCGCGGCGCGACTGCGGCAGGCGTCTCGGTTTGCGGAAGGGGGGCCTCGGTGCAACGCTCGGATGACGAGCCGACAAATTCGGGAGTATTGCCAGCTCGATGCACCGGCCAATGAGCTTCTCCGCGCGGCGGTGGCCGATCTCGGTCTCTCCGCTCGGGCCCACGACAAGGTGTTGCGCGTGGCCCGCACGGTGGCCGATCTCGACGCACACGAGGCGATCACCGCGGCCCACATCAGCGAGGCCATTAACTATCGGCTGCTCGACCGCGGCCTCTGGCAATGACCCGCGCCGCGGCGGAGAACGCCCCCATGCGTCAGAGTGACGTGGACGATCGTCGGGGAGGCGTGCGACACTTGTCGCCATGGATGCCATGGATTCTGCCCCGTCCCTGATGGACTCGTTGCCGCGGCCCGCGGCCACGGCCTCGCGCGCCCGTGGGCGAAGGCTTCTGGTGGCCCTCGGCCTGGCCTGCCTCGGCGGGGTTTTGTTTCTTGTCGATCTGCCGGTGGCTATGTGGTGCCGTGGGCACCGGCTCCCCGGTGACCTGGGCCGTCTCATCAATCTCGGTGAGGCCTTTGCTCACGCGCTGTCGGTCGCCGTGATCCTCATCGTGACGGTTTGCCTCGATCCTGTGCTCCGGTGTGCAGGTGGCTTCGTGGCAGCGCGGTGGGACATCGGCCGAATGGTGCTGTCCACCTTTGCGGGTGGACTCGTGGTGGACGGCCTGAAGGTTCTCGTCACGCGGGTGCGGCCGCGGGCAGTCGATTTCGCCAACGTGACGTCGGCCTTTGAGACGTTTGGTGTCGCCGCTCGACAACTGACGACCAGCGGGAGCGACGCGGCTATGAAACTCGGAAAGTCGGCCGACCTCATGAGCTTGCCATCGGGCCATGCCGCTGTTGCTGCCGGGCTCGCTACGGTGCTCTCGTGGAAGTATCCGCACGGCCTGCCGGTCTTCGTCGCCCTGGCAGCACTCGCAGCGTCGCAGCGAGTGCTGAGCAGCGCTCATTACCCCAGCGACGTGGCCTTTGGGGCTGCATGCGGCGTCGCTCTTGCCGCCGTCTGCCTCGGCACGGCACGGCCGGCGCAACCTTCCGCAGGTGGCCCACGTTCGGGCACGATGGCCGATCGGCCGACACCGTGCTAACCTAACGCGGAATCTTCGCCCACCGCACCTTTCCCGAGACGCTGCATGCCAGCCGCAAAAAAGCCCCGCAAGACTACCAAGTCGGATCCGTCTGAAGGTTCCCCGGATTCTGCGAAGCCGGCAGTGAAGGATTCCGCAGCCCGCGCTGCTCGCGCCGAGAAGCGAATCCTCATCGTTGACGACGATCACGAAATCGTCGAGTCCATGAAGACGGTCCTCGAGTCCCGCGGGTACACCATTCTCGTGGCCCGCGATGGCAATCAGGGGTTGGCACTTGCCGAGAGTGAGGAGCCCGATCTCGTCGTGCTCGACATGATGATGCCGAAGCGAAGTGGGTTCCTCGTGCTCGAGAAACTCCGCCGCAGCCGGCCCGACCCGATGCGAGTAATCATGATCACTGCGAACGAGGGAAGCCGTCACAAGGCCTACGCCGAGATGCTCGGTGTCGACGACTACATTCGTAAGCCTTTTGCCATGGACCGCCTCCTCGACAGTGTGGACCGGTTGCTCTCCTAGCTCGCCAGTCCTCGCGGGCCTGAACTGCCAGTTCCTCAGCCCTCCATCACGCGGTCCCCAGGGGACCGTCCTCGCCTTTTCTTGCCCTTCCCGTGCCCGAAGGAGACTCCCCGTGATGTCATGCGCCTGGCACGATGTGCTCGTGACCCCGTCTCGCTCCTGCCGCTTCCCCAGCGCACGAGGCTGTTGGGCGGGCCTGATCGTCGCCTGGGCACTGCCTGTGGCGGTGAGCGCCGCCGCCGCCGCCCCGCGCTGGTCGCAGGCACCCGAAGCGATGCCGATTGCGGCAGCCGGTGAGGCTCAGGAGCAGGCGTTCACGGTGCCAGCAGGTTTCGTTGTCGACCGGCTCTTCAGCGTGCCACGCGAGGAGCTCGGCTCGTGGGTGTCGTTGGCCGTCGATCCTCAGGGTCGACTCTTCGCCAGCGATCAGCAAGACAAGGGACTTGTCCGAATCACGCCCGCGCCGCTCGACGGGGCAGGGGAGACCGTGGTGGAACGCGTTCCCGCGGCGATCACCGGCGCCCAGGGTCTCCTGTGGGCGTTCGATGCCCTCTATGTCGTCTGCAACGGCGGCACTGGCAGCGGGCTCTATCGCGTGACGGACACCGATGGCGACGGCATGCCCGAGACCGTCACGAAGCTTCGCGACCTCGCCGGAGGTGGCGAGCACGGACCGCATACCATCCTTCTCTCGCCGGATGGCAAGCGGCTCTTCGTGATCTGTGGCAATCACACGAAGCTTCCCTTTGCCACAACGGATGTCACACCGCCTCAGACGATGGGCGGGCTTCGTGAATCGCAGCGGAAGATTGAGCTGGCGTCCGACGGCACAAGCCGCCTTCCGGACTGCTGGGACGAGGATGTCGTGATTCCGCGAATGTGGGACGCCAACGGTCACGCCGCGGGCATCCTTGCGCCCGGGGGATTCATCGCGAGCACCGATCCCGAAGGTAAGACATGGGAGCTGTGGAGCGCGGGCTACCGCAATCCCTACGACTTCGCGTTCAACGCCGACGGCGAGATCTTCGCGTACGACGCCGACATGGAGTGGGATTTTGGAACGCCCTGGTACCGGCCAACCCGCGTGAACCATGCAACCAGTGGGAGCGAGCTGGGATGGCGCAGTGGCACGGCCAAGTGGCCCCCATCGAATCCCGACAGTCTTCCCGCCTTCGTCGACATCGGCCCAGGTTCTCCCGTGGGCGTCTGCTTCGGGTATGGCGCAGCCTTTCCTGCGAAGTACCAGCGGGCGCTCTATGTGGCTGACTGGACGTTTGGAACGATCTATGGCATCCACCTCGAGCCTTTGGGCTCGACGTACCGCGGCACCCTCGAGGAGTTCGTAACGCGGACTCCCCTCCCGCTGACTGATATGGTGATCGGCCGCGATGGCGCAATGTATTTCGCGGTCGGTGGCCGCGGCGGGCAGAGTGAGCTCTACCGTGTGCGGTACGCAGGCCCGGAGGCGACCGCCGCGGTCGATGTCCGTGACGAGCGGCACGGAGAGGATCGGCGGCTTCGGCATGCGCTCGAAGCGTACCACCGCCGTGCTGACGATCCGGCAAAGGCCGTCACCCTCGCGATCCCGTCGCTCGCGAGCCCCGACCGGTTCATCCGCTACGCCGCCAGGGTCGCGCTCGAGCACCAGCCCCTCGAGCTCTGGCAGGACGCGGCGCTTGCGGCCACAACATCCCGCGCTCGAATCGAGGGCGCCATTGCCGTCGCACGACGGGCTGAGCGTGCCGTCCAGCCGAACGTGCTCGCCACGCTCGACAAGGTTGACCCAAAGTCGCTCGGGCACGAAGACCTCCTCGCGCTCGTGCGGGCATACGAGCTCGCGCTCATCCGTCTTGGTGCCCCAGCGCCCGATGCCGCGGCGCGGATCGCCACGCGCTTCATGCCGCTCTTTCCATCAGGGAGTTTTGACCTCGATCGAGCTCTCTCGAGCCTCCTCGTGGCGGTGCGCGCCCCGGGCATTGCGAGCGCCATCGTGGCCGGCCTCGCTGTCCCGAGCGAATCGGCAGGAGGCACGAACCTCGCGCCAGACGAAGACGAACTCCGCCGGCTCATCGAGCGGAACGCCCGCTACGGCTCGGCGGTGCGGGCCTCGCTCGAGAAGCGGAGCGACCTTCTCCAAATTCATTATGCCTATGTCCTTCGCACCCTTCGCGACGCGCCGGGATCCCCGATGTGGACCGCGGCGGATCGGAAGGCCTACTACGAATGGTTCGCCCGCGGCCGAGAGTGGGTCGGTGGCAACAGCTTCCAGAAGTTTTTGGCAAACATCGAGGCCGAAAGCCTCGCCGGTCTGTCCGAGAACGAGCGGCTTGCTCTCGAGACGCTCGGCGCCCGAAAGCCGTGGGTGGCACCACCGCTCCCGAAGCCGCAGGGCCCTGGAAGAACGTGGACGGTGGCCGACGTCATGGCTTCTGCTGAGCAAGGTCTCGGCCCACAGACGCGGAGCTTTGAGGCTGGGAAGCAAGCCTTCGCCGCGGCGCGGTGCATCGTATGCCATCGCTATGGTGGCGATGGCGGATCGACAGGCCCCGACCTCACGCAGGCCGGCGGCCGTTTTCAGCTCAAGGATCTCGTGGAGGCGATCGTAGAGCCGAGCCGTGTGGTATCAGATCAGTACAAGGCGAGCACCGTGCAGACCGACGAAGGCAAGGCCTACACCGGCCGTATCGTGGCGGAGGACGCCGACGCGATCACGATCGTGACAGACCCCGAGGATGCCACGAAGTTTGTTCGCGTCCCCCGTTCCGCGATCGAGGAGATCGTCGCGTCGCCCACGTCCCTCATGCCCGCCGCGCTGATAGACACGCTCAACGAGGAGGAGGTCCTCGATCTCCTCGCCTACGCGCTGGCCCGTGGGAATCCCAAAGACAAGCGATTCAAGCGGGGTAAATAACCTCAGCGGGGCCGCTCAGAGTGCGGGCAAACACCAGCGGGGCAGTCTGGGCAGATTGCGCCGAATGCGGCTGGCGTTGACCTGTTTTTTTTGTACCCATAGATTGCGGCGGTCAGTTGCGAGCGATTGCTCGCGGCATGCCTGCCCCGCTTCGGACCCAACCTCCCGTGCAGCCTCCGCAGACCCCGTCGAACGATCGTGACGACGTCAAGGAGCAGGTCCGAGATGCCGTCGACATCGTCGAATTGGTGGGGTCATACGTGGCGCTCCGCCGCCAAGGCAAGGGCTTTGTCGGGCTGTGCCCGTGGCACGACGATTCCAAACCGAGTCTCCAGGTCAACCCGGAGCGCCAGACTTACCGGTGCTGGGTCTGCGACGTTGGCGGCGACGTCTTCAACTTCCTCATGCGGATCGAGAAGCTCGAGTTTCGCGACGCGCTCGAGCAGCTCGCGGACCGCGTGGGAATCACTCTCGCGCGAGTCCGCAGCGGGGCTGCCTCCGACGAACGAACGCTCCTCGCCCAGTGCCTCGAATGGGCCGCCGCCAGATTCCGTGAGTGCCTCGCCCTGGCGCCGGAAGCCGGGGCCGCCCGCGACTATCTCGCGAATCGCGGCCTCGCCTCCGGCCTCCTCGAGCAGTTTGGGGTCGGATATGCACCCGAATCGTGGGATTGGCTTTTGCGGCAGGCCTCCACGGCCGGCATCGCAGCGCCGATCCTCGAGCGGGCAGGCCTCGTGATCCGGCGGGACGATCGACCTGGCCACTACGACCGCTTCCGCGGCCGCGTGATCTTTCCGATCCGAGATCCGTTGGGTCGTTGCATCGCCTTCGGCGGCCGCATCCTTCCGGGTGGCCAGCAAGACATGGCGAAATACATCAACTCGCCTGAGACGCCGCTCTTCTCGAAGAGTAGCACGCTCTATGGCTTGGACTTGGCCCGGACCGCGATCGCCGCCTCGGGCCGCGCCGTGGTCGTCGAGGGTTACACCGATTGCCTGGCCGCTCGGCAGGCAGGCTGCGACGACGTCGTCGCCGTGCTCGGCACCGCGCTCGGCGAACGCCATGCCAAGCTCCTCAAGCGGTACGCCGACCGCGTCGTCCTTGTGCTCGATGGCGATGATGCCGGCCGCCGTCGGGCAAACGAGATCCTCGGCATGCTGCTTTCCGAACCGATTGACGTGAAGATTGCTCGGATGCCGACCGGCCTCGATCCCTGTGACCTTCTCCTCGGCCAGGGGCGGGATGCCTTCGAGGAAGTGATCGCGGCCGCCGTGGACCCCCTCGACTACCGGATGGATGAGACGCTCGCTTCCCTCCCGAGCGATGCCGGCGATGACGCGGCCCTCACCGCGGTTGAAAGCGTTCTGGCGGCGCTGGCGGCTCCCAGCCCAGCGGGCGGTTCCGAGCGGCTCCTCCGTGAAGACAAGGTGCTCGGGCGGCTCTCGAGGAGGTTCGGCCTTGGACGCGACGTGCTTCGTCGTCGGCTCGACGAACTCCGTCAGCGGTCTCGGATTTCGCGCGAGCCCACGAGTGCAAATGAGCCCGCGAAGGCTCCGCGACTGCCGGCCTGGGATCGTGAGGTGCTCGAAGTACTCGTCGGCGTGCCCGAGGGGGCTGGAATCGTGGTGCGGGACGTTCGCCCGGCCGATCTGGAGAGCGATGCGGGTCGCACGGTCATCGAGGCAGCACGGCGGCTCCATGATGCGGGACGCGTGGTGGGCCTCTCAGGATTGCTCCTCGAGCTGAATGACCCGGCGCTGCAAAGCATTCTCGTTGCGGTGGACGAGGCGAATACCTCACGCGGATCAAGGGACGGAGACGGGCGCCTCGAGGCGTTCGTCACCGCACTCCACCGTCGCGCTGCCGGCCGCGGGGCGCATGCCAGCGCCCGCGCCCTCAAAACATCCCGCCTCGACACCGTTGCCGAGGCAGAACTTTTGGAACGGCTCGTCGCCCAGCGGCGGGCCATCCAGGGCATTCCCTCACCCAAGGAGGGGTGAGGGTGCCCACCTCGTCGTTGCCGAAGTCGGTGCGGATACTCCCGCACCGGGGGGGCGGCGTGCGAGTGACGATAGGATTGGTGAAGGAGAACCAACGATGTCCGATTGCCCGCTTCCAGCCGATGATCTGCCCCGCGCCGCCCAGTCGCTGACTGAGGTGAGTCGTGTGTCTGCCGCTATGCCAACGGTGCCTGATTTCGAGACCGGAGCCGAACTGGCCAAGCTCGTGGCGCTGGGCACCGCGCAGGGCTACTTGACGTTCGACCAGGTCAACGAATACCTGCCGGACGAGGCCGTCGATCCCGAAAAGATCGACGCGCTCCTCGTCGCGCTCGAGGACAAGGGGATCGAGATCAGCGATGGCCCCCCCGTGATCATCGATCCGGCGGACGTAGCCCAGCCCCAGGCTCGCAAACGGGACGAGGTGATCACCACGCCACCGTCGAACGCCGGCAATGATCCGATCCGCATGTACCTCGCGCAGATGGCGGAGATTCCTCTGCTCACCCGACGCGAGGAAATCTCGCTTGCGAAGCGGATCGAGGTCACTCGGAAGCGGTTTCGGCGGGCGGTGCTCGGCTGCGCCTACTCGCTTCACTCCACGGTCGATACCCTTCGCAAGGTTCATGAGGGGCACCTCCCCTTTGACCGCACCATCAAGGTGTCGCTCACGGAGCGGCTCACCAAGGAGCAAGTTCAGGCTCGCATGCCCCACAATCTTGGCACGCTCGACCACCTGATCAGCCAGAGCCAGGCAGATTTCCGGCAGCTCATCAGCCGCCGCACGCCCGCGGGCGAGGCCAAAGCTGCGCGGGGCCGCTTCAAGCGGGCGAGGGCCAAGTCGCTCCTGCTCGTCGAGGAGTTGAGCCTTCGCACCCGCCGAGTGCAGCCGCTCGTCAAGCTCCTGCGGGGCATGTCCGCCCGCATGGATAGCCTCCAGCGCGACCTCAAGGCGATGAAGGCTGGCGAACGGTCGTGCGACGATCGAGCCGACATGCGGAAGGAGCTTCGCGACCTCATGCTCACCACGCTCGAGAGCCCACGGTCGCTTCGGACCAGGGTGGGCACGCTCGAGAACCTGCGTCAGGGCTATGAGGGGGCCAAGCGGAATCTTTCCGCGGCGAACCTCCGGCTCGTGGTGTCCATCGCGAAGAAGTATCGCAACCGAGGGCTCGCATTCCTCGACCTTATCCAAGAGGGCAACACTGGCCTCATGCGAGCGGTGGATAAATATGAGTACCGCCGCGGGTTTAAGTTTTCGACCTACGCCACATGGTGGATCCGTCAGGCGATCACGCGGGCCATCGCCGATCAGGCCCGCACGATCCGGATTCCCGTGCATATGATCGACGTGCTCTCGAAGCTGCGGAACACGGCCAAGAAGCTGCTCCATGAGCTGGGTCGCGAGCCATCACCCGAGGAGATTGCCGCTGCGGCGGATGTGCCATTCGAGGAGGCGCGGCGGGTGCTCGACATGGGTCGTCAGCCCATGAGCCTCGATCGCCCCGTGGGGGAGAGCGAGGACGCCAGCTTCAGTGAGTTTGTCGAGGATGTCGGCGTAGCGAGCCCCACGCAGTCCACCACGCATGGCCTGCTTCGTGATCGGATCGATTCGCTCCTCAAGACCCTCACCTACCGGGAGCGGGAGATCATTCGGCTGCGGTATGGGCTCACCGATGGATACACCTACACGCTCGAAGAGGTGGGCCGAATCTTCCGTGTGACCCGCGAACGGGTGCGGCAGATCGAGGCCAAGGCCGTCAAGAAGCTCCAGCACCCAGTGCGGTCGCAGCAGCTCGAAACGTTCCTGGAAAATTCCATCGGGTGAGGCCTCCGGGCCGGTCCGGCGCTACCGTCGCCCACCACGGTCACTGTGCTACACTCTCCGGCGGGGCGGATAGACCGTCCCGCCGGAGAGTCTCATGACCGTCGCAGTTGCTATCGAAACGCTTCGCACGCTGCACCGAATGCACCGTCAACTGGAGGATCTCCACGGGCGGCTCGATGCCGGGCCGCTCCGGGTGGCGGCGCTCGCGACGACCGTCCGGAACGCCGAGGCGGCTCGGGATTCAGCCAAGGACGCAATCAAGCAGGCGAGGCTCGCCGTCGACCGCAAACAACTCCAGCTCAGGAGTGCCGAGTCGAAGAATGCCGACCTCGAAGGGAAGCTCAACGCCTGCAAGACCAACCGGGAATACCAGACCCTCGGTGACCAGATTGCCGCTGACCGAATGGCCACGAAGGTCCTTGAAGACGAGATCCTCGAGGCTCTCGAGGGCATTGATGTCCTCGCGCCGGGAGTCCCGAAGGCCGAGGAGGCCCTCACGGCTGTCCAGCGGAAGCTTGCCGCGGAGCAGGGCCGTGTTCGCGATGACAAGGGCCAGCTTGATGAGGACGTGGCCCGCGTCAGCGGTGAGCTCGCCATGGCTGAGAAGGAATTGGCCGATGATGTGCGTGCCCGCTACGACCGCGTCGTCAAGCACAAGGGAGCCGACGGTATGGCGGCGATTGATGGGCAGAGTTGTGGAGGCTGCCACCAGCAGATCACCAGCAACATGACTTCGGAACTGTTCGCCGGCCGCATTGTCGCCTGCCGAAGCTGCGGCAGACTCCTCTATACGTCCCACACGGCCGGCTGACCGGACCACGCGACGTCCTGGGCACGTCGCTTCACCAGGAGAGACCACGGATGTCCGATCGCATTCCAATGACCCGCGCGGGCTATGACAAGCTCAAGGCCGAGGCCGATGAGCTCGAGACCGTGGAGATGCCGATCATTGCCCATCGCATTGCGGCCGCCCGCAGCGAAGGGGATCTCAGCGAGAACGCCGAATATCATGGCGCCCGTGAGAGCCAGGGCATGCTTCAGGCCAAGATCAATCTCTTACGGGACAAGCTCGCTCGCGCCGTGATCGTCGAACGGCCCAAGGAGGCCAGTGACGAAGTCGTCTTTGGCGCGACGATCCGCGTGAAGGATTTGAAGTTAGGCGACGAGGAGGAGTATGTGCTCGTCGGCGCGGGCGAAGAGGATTTTGACGCCGGGCGGATCAATGTCGCGAGCCCTCTCGCCCAAGGGTTCCTGGGCCACAAGGTGGGTGAGAAGGTGTCGATCGACGTGCCGGCCGGTCGGCTCGAGTATGCGATCCTGGAAGTCCGGTTCGACGATTGAAGCACGCGGGCTTACGCGAGCCCGTCGAAGAGTGCCGATCCGATCCGCACAATCGTGCTGCCTTCGAGAATGCCGGCCTCGAAGTCTCCGCTCATGCCCATCGAGAGGTTAGCGAGGGCCTCGGGATCGGGGATCGCCCTTGCCAATTCATCCCTGAGCAGCCGCAGCCTAGCAAAGTCACGTCGGGCGTCCGATCCGGCATCGGGCCGCGCTGCCATTCCCATCAGGCCACGCAGGCGGACGGCTGGTGAACGTGCCGCCGCGGCGACGAGCGCGGGCACATCGTTGAAGACAGCGCCGGACCGGCCGGGGTCGTCTGTGAGATTGACTTCCACGAGCATGTCGAGCCGTGGGCAGGGCAACGACGGCGAAGGTGACGTCGCCTCTGCTTCACGAATCGCCTCCGCTTCGACGGCTTCCAGCAGCCGGAGGCTATCCAGCGACTGGAGCATGCCGAGGAGAGGCAGGGTACGGCGAATCTTATTGCGCTGAAGGTGCCCGATCATGTGCCATCGCGGGAGTTTCGGTCGGCCCGCCATCGCTGCCGCCTTGTCCCAGAGCGTCTGCGGCCTGCTTTCGGCCAGGTCGAGCAGGCCTGCGTCGAGCACCATCACGGCAAGGTCTGCGGAGACGTATTTCGTGACGGCGACCAGCGTGACCTCTCCGGGATCACGACCGGCGAGCCGGCACGCCTCCGCGATACGGTCGCGGAGGGCGGCTACGTTGGCACCGATGATCTGCCGCGGATCACCCGGCGGGAGCGTCCGCCAATCGGCAGCCATCACTGGATTTCAAGGAGGCGTCGCACGGCCCCGTCGCGCTTGATGCGGCCGAGCAGAAACTCACACGACACGTTGCAGCCGAGGAGGGTTCGGTTTCGTGGGGCATCGAGAGCGCGGTAGAGGAGCCACTGCTCGAGGCCAACCTGCACGCGAAAGCCGACCGCCTGATGCGGCGGCAGATTGATTCGTGTGTCGGCGACGGTAAGCTGCCGCCACGTCAGCGGACGGCCAGCGCGGCGGGGATCGAGGTCGAGCCACATGGCCGCGTAGCATCGAGAACCGGCGCTTTCCTGGGTGAGCGTCAGCCCGGCTGGGCCCGAGGCGAAGGTGCCTCGGCCGACGGAACGCCACTCCGGTAGCGCGATGGGAAGGGCGGTCAGCCGCATGCCCGTGTCGAACGCGAGCAGCTCGCGAGTCTCGGCAGCCGGTTCAACGTCGAGCCCTGCCACGAGCGGCATGCTCGCCGTCATCCGGAGAGCCCCTGGCCCGACGGCGACTGATGCGAGACGGCTGTCCGGTGTCGGCGTCCCGCCAGGCGTCGTTACGGCGTCGGCAAGAAGCACCACTCGGTCTTGGGGCAACAGCACGATCTGCCGCTCCATCTGGCGACCGCCCGGGAGCGGCGCGGTGATCTCCAAAAATGTCGCCTTTCGGTCCGATTCCCAGCACGACATTGTCCACGGCCCCTCCGTTTCGATGGGGCGACCATCGAGGGTGACCGTCCAGGCCCATGGGCCTGCCACCAGAAGTCTGTCGGCCACCGCGATCTCGATTTCGGGAACCGGGCGGGAATAGTCCACGAGGAGTCGGACGCTGGCGGCATCCCAGCCGCTTCGCATCACTGCGACAGCCGCCGTGGCGTCGTGGAGGTCGCGGCGGATGTACCGTCGTGGCTTACCGGCTGCTCGCGGCGGAGTTCGCACTGCTTGGACGGTTTGCCTTCGCCGCCGGCCGAGAACATCGACGGCGTCGAGAAGGGGTTTGGTGAACTGAATCGGCAGGAGCCCGCCAATCGCGATTGCCCGACCGTGACGGCCGAGGAGCCGCACAGCGCCCGTGGATGCCTCTCGCCAGCGACGATCCGTCGCCGCACCCCAGGCCGGTGCTCCTGTCGCGGAGGCGACTTCGCGGAACCTGCACCACCGCACAACCCGCTCAACGGCGGCGGCGCCTCCCGTCCCATGCACGGTGCCACGGGGCGAGACGAGCCGGTCGATTTCTGTGGACATGGCATCGGCCGCGACCGACTCGAAGCGACGACAGGCCTCGATGTCGGCGAACAGCCGGGCGACTACAAACATGAACTGTGCAGGACGGGTATCGCCGGATGCGAGGAGCCCCGTGGCGGACGATGCGATCTGCACAAGACGCTCGAGAAGGCTACCGGCAGAGCCCCCGGCGCGGCGCGACCGCGCCATCCATCCAAGGGCCCACGTCGCCGCCTCACATGCAATCCAGCGGTCGCCAGCATCAGCTTCACGAGCCTCGTCGAGGCATTCGGCGATCGCGGCTTCGACGAACTGCGCCCGCTGCGGATTGCCCGCGCCCCCGCGTACCCTGTCAGCCAGCCGCCTCAGGCATTCACGGATCGACCACGATCCGGTGATGGCCGCGGCGTCGCGGATCCGACGGGCGGCGGTCGTGCGCTTCACCCGCACCGGCATCGGTAGCTGCGGCGTCAGCGGGCCGATGTCGGCGATGGCCTCAGCCTGCGTCGCCTCGGAGCTCGCAGGGGGTTCTGGGATGGACCGTGGGTCTGTGGTGCTGGCCCGGTGTCGCTTTGTCTGTCCGTTTGACCGCGTGTCCGTCGCCATCGGCAATACGTGCTCCCAGGAAAAACGACCGCGTGAGGGGGGGCGCACCTGTCTGCCAGGCCGCCGCGGCGGTATCGTACAACAGGTGGATGGCGTCAACCACGAAGCCACCTGCTCCCCGAGGCTCATCATGTCTGCTCTGCCGCGCCAGTCGCTTTTGAATCTCTTCCCTGCGCGATCGTGGGGTATCGTCGGGGTATTCGGGCTCATCATGACGGTGGCCCTGGGGGTGACGGCCGCCGAACCGGCGGAGGTCCCCGCGACTCCAGCGGCAGCTCCCGATCGCCATCCCGAGCTGCGTCGGCTGTCCAAGGTCGACGAAATTTGGCTCGACCTGCCTGGCAAGCGTGTCATCGTCGGGGGCAAAGTGGCGCTTTCCGAAGGAGTGCTCGAGGTCTTTGCTTGTCCGGTCCTCTCCAAGGAGCATGAGGCGGTGGTGGCTACCAACTGCCCGGCGAAGCTCGTGCATGCGGGACTCTTGGCGATTGGCCTCGAGCCTGGGAAGCCTGCGACGTTTGTACCGGAGTATGTCCCGGCTCAGGGGTCCAAGGTGAGCGTGCTGGTTCGCTGGACCGATGCCGAGGGGAAGGTGCAGGAGCGACCCGCACGGGAATGGGTGCGAAACACGACGACGGGCAAGGAGCTCGATGTCGACTGGGTCTTCACGGGCAGCGGCTTCTGGCGTGATCCGACGGACGGCACGGAGCATTACGAGGCCGATGCTGGGGACATGATCTGCGTCTCCAACTTTCCGAGTGCCATGCTTGATGTGCCGATTGCCTCGAGTGACGCCAACGACGACCTGATCTTCGAGGCGTTTGAGGGGCGAGTGCCGCCCCATGGCACGCCCGTGGAGCTCATTCTCTCATCGGGCGAATGACGTCTGGCGCGGTGACCGGTCAGTCGTCGCCGGTAATCCGGCAGTGGGCCAGGATCTCTGCTGGCGTGGTCACGTAGCCAGTGTAGAACGGCCCAAACTCGGCGTACCGCGCGCTCGCCTCATCGAACCGCATCGTATAGACGATTTCCTTGAGGAACTCGGGACGCCGGGCCCAGAGCGTCACGCCCCACTCCCAATCGTCGAGGCCCACCGAGACCGTGATGAGCTGCGTTACGCGGCCGCCGAACGTCATGCCGCTGCGGGCGTGCTCAGACATCAGCCGACTCCGCTCAGCGTAGGGGAGCATGAACCAGTTCTCGCCGGTCTTTCGCTTCTTGTTCATTGGATAGAAGCAGACGTTTGGCCATGGTGGAAGTTCTGGCTCCAGCCGCGCCCGGCGCATCGACTCTTCGCGGGCAGCATAGCCCTGCACCTTCGCCTTCCAGGCCGGGCTGTCGGCGGGCACACCCTCGGCCACGAGACGGTCACCGAACTGCTCCACCGTGGGCACGTACTCGCTCACTTCCGTGAGACTCACATACGAGTAGGTGGGCACGATGGCCGGACCAAGCGGCCCCGCGAGGAGCTGCTGGTGAACGGCATCCACGGCGATCGGCGACGGATCCATCACGACCGCAGCGAAGTCGGCCTTATGCCCAGGGACGAGCCAGGTCTGAAGTCGTGTTGGCGGGTTCGGCCCGGCCGGGTCGAGAGCGGCGGTAAACGCGGCGATCCCCTCGCGGCGGTCGGCAGCGGGCAGCCGAGCCAGCCGGTCGCGGTCGAAGGCATAGAAGAGGTGACTCACATGCCAGCCGCTGGAAGGCTCAATGGCAGTTGTGATTGCCTCGTGGCTTGAGGCGGCGGGGGGCCCGGCGGGCGGAACTGGGGAGGCGTGAGCGGACACGTGAAGGGCGCCTGGGGCGGTGCGGGGCAGGGGATGATCGGATTATGACGGCCGAGTCTACGCCCCAGGACCGCCGGGGCGAGGCCCCCGGTCCCCGTCGCGGTTTTTGACGCTAGGATAGGGTTTGGAGTCTGGGTACCAAACTCGCGGGATTCGAGGGGTCGCTTCCGATGGGACAGGCAATTGTTGATCCGGCCGAACTGCGGCGCTTTGCCGGCAGTCTGCGGACGTTTAGTGAAGAAGTCACGGCTCACATGCAGATGGTGCAGCGGCAGTTGGCGGTCCTGGGGAGCACCTGGCGCGACCAGGAGCAGCAGAAGTTTGCCGAGGAATTCGAGGCTCAGCTTTCGACTTTCAAGCGGTTCGCCGAGTCGACTGGCGAATACGTCCCCTACCTGATCCGTAAAGCTGAGCGGGTCGAGGAGTATCTCCAGCAGCGGTAGGCGGCGGGAGGCCGGCCGTTGCCACTCCGGGGAGGAACCCATGACCCAACAGGCGGACGTCAAATCAATCGATACCCTCGCCTTTGTGCGGGCGGCGTTCGCGTCCTTCGCGCACGAATCGAGCCAGGCGGTCTCGGAGATCGAGATCCAGGGTCAGCGGGCGGTGGAGTGGATCTGCATCGATCAGGCCGCCTACTGGAAGACGGAAATTCGTCGTGCCAGCGACCTCGTCAACAAGGCCATCAAGGACGTCGAGCACTGCAAGACCTTCAAAAAGGTGGGCAACAACGCCCCCTCGTGCATCGAGGAGAAAAAGGCGCTCGAAAAAGCACGCCAACGGCTGGCCGTCACCGAGCAGAAGGCTGAGTTGGTACGGAAGTGGACGCCCATCGTGCAGCAGCAGTTCCGCGAAACCTGCGTGCGGCTGGTGCGGTTTCGTGACGTGATCGACGTCGATTGCCCCCGCTCGATGGCGCAGCTCGAGCGGATGCTTCGATCGCTCGATGCGTATCAGAATGTGTCGTCGCCAACATCGGCGGGTGACGGGGATTCGGCCGGGGGAACCGCGAACGTGAAGCGGCAGATCGATGACCAGGCGACAACCCCAGCGGCCCCTCCTGCCGAAGCGGCCACGACGGAAATGGAGGAGGCATGAAGATCGGTGATCTGTCGAGCGGTGCGTCGAAGATGGCCAATGCGCTCAAGCAGCTCAATCTCAAGTGGGATGCTGCCACGGATACCTGGCACGATGGACGGGCCAAGACGTTCCACAAGGATCACGTCGAGCCGCTCCTGCCCGCTGTAAAAGAAACACTCGACGCCCTCGGACGCCTGGCTGAGGTCTTTGACCGCGCTGCCCGGGACATCTCCGATTCCAGCGGCTACTGACCGGCTGACCACGAGCCTTGCCCCGAAAGAAAACGCTTTGAGTACCGACGTCCCCGATCAGCCGATGGAAGCGGATGCCGCTGGTGCGAGCCCCGTGGCCGCCGCCTATTGCCCGGAGGTGCTTCGCGAGCTCATGGCGATTCTGCGCCGAGAGTCTGCGGCCCGCGCCCAGGCGGAGAACGAGATCACGGCTGAGCATGAGGACGAGGTCACCAGAGCCCGCAAGGAAGCGGAACGGGCGATCGAGGCCACTCGCTCGAAGTACGACACGGAGATCGAGGTCACGCAGCGGGAGTATGCCAGGGTCCTCGAAAAGGCAGATGCGTTCCTCGCCACGGAGCAAAAAAAGATCGACGACCTCGAGCACACGCGGGCTAGTCTGATCATCGGTCATTGCAACCGCGGGCTCGGCGAGCTCCACGACGACGAGGGTTTTGACAAGCTCCGCGAGGGAGAGAGCAGCAAGACACGGGGCCAGCAACCCAAGCTCGCGGCCATGAAGGCTGAAAAGGAGATCCTTCGCGGTCTTGCCCAATTCGACGAAGCGGTGGCCCAGTCGGCCCGTTACCTCACAGCGCACGGCGTTCAAGGGATCCCGACGGAGGCAAGCGAGCCCGCTGTCACGGACGGGACGGAGCGGAGCGAGGACCCTGTTGAGAACCCCCTCGCGGCGTTGGCCGCCGCGACCACTGCCGCTGGCGAGCAGGCGGCTGCGGTCGGCGATCTCCCCACCGTGAAAAAGGCGTTTTCCGGTGGGCTCCAAGGGGCCATGATTGCAGGGCCGATTGTCGGAGGCCTCGTGGGAGCGGTGGTGCTCTTCTTCCTCATACCAGGCGGCATGGGTGTGCGGGCCGGTGTGGCAGGTGGAGCAGCGGCGGTCATCGTTGGCGGTGGGCTTGTGGCGGCGCTTGGATATCTGGGCGGCCAGCGGAGTGCCGCACGTGACGAGCTCACGGCGCTCCATCAGGCACTCGTCGGGGCCGTCTCGGCCGGCAAGAAGCTTGCGCAACCCTGCCGCGTGTGGATTCGCCGGAGGCATGAAGATCAAGTCAAGCGTCTCGAGGAACTGTTCCGCGCGGAAAGTGACAAGCGGGCAGCGGAGTACGACGAGAAGCGAAAAGCTGCCACCGACAAGCGCGACGCGGAGCTCGCGGAGCTCGAGGCCAAGTATCAGGAGAGCACCGCGAAACTGACAGCGAAGGTCGCCGATCACAAATTGGTGGCCGAGAACAAATATCCCCCGCGTCTCGAATCACTTGCTGAAGCGATGCGGGAGCGGATTGAGAAGCGGGAGCGAGAGCGGAATGAGCGGCTTGCGGCGGCCGATGCCCATCGGAACGAGCGGTGGGCGGCCATGACGTCCCGCTGGCGAGAGGCTCGCGAGGGAACGGCAGCCATCTATGCCGCGGCAACAGAGATCGACGCCGAAGCGTTTCGGCCATGGAATGATCTCGCCAGAGACGACGTGCCACTCCCGAGTGAGCCGCCGCCGGGGCTCCGTTTCGGGGATTTGGCACTGTCGCTCGAACGTATTCCAGGCGGCGTGTCGGCCGTCCCGGCGCTCAATGAATTTGGGCCCATCAACTGGTCACAGCCTGCCACGGTGTCCTGGCCTGTGACGGCGTCGGTCACGATCAAGTCGACGCAGGACGAGAAGGAACTTTCATCGGCGCTCTTGCAGGGGCTCATGCTCCGCATCGCGACGGGCATCCCTGCGGGGCAGAGCCGTTTCACCATCATTGATCCCCTCGGCCTCGGCAAGCAATACGCGGGCTTCATGCATCTGGCGGACCACGACGAGCTCCTCGTCACGAACCGTATTTGGACCGAGCCGCAGCTCATCGAGCAGAAGCTCGCCGACATCACCGATCACATGGAGGTGGTGATCCAGAAGTATCTCCGCAATGAGTATCCCTCGATCGGAGCTTATAACGCCGAAGCGGAGGTGCCCGAGCCCTACCGCTTCGTCGTGGTTGCCAACTTCCCGGCTAACTTCAATGAGACGAGCGCCCGCCGACTCGCGAGCATCGCCAGCTCGGGGGCGCGGTGTGGGGTCTACGTGCTCCTTTCGGTCGATCCGAAGCAGCAGATGCCGTCGGGATTCAGCCTGACCGATATCGAGCAGCACTCCACCGTGCTCAAGCTGGAGAAGGGGCGATTCACGTGGATTGACCCGGAGTTCTCGAAGTGGCCGCTCACCGTCGAGCATGCGCCGCCAGACGAGGTCTTCACGCCGATCATCCAGCGCGTCGGCCGGGCAGCCAAAGCGGCCAAGCGAATTGTCGTGCCGTTCGACCGCGTGGCCCCGAAGGCCGAAGACTGGTGGAAGGGGAGTACCGCCGAAGAGGTGCTCGCCCCGCTGGGGCCAGCCGGTGCCAAGAAGCTCCAGTACCTTAAGCTCGGCAAGGGCACGAGCCAGCATTTGCTCATTGCCGGCAAGACGGGCTCTGGCAAGTCGACGCTCATGCACGCCATGATCACGAGCCTGGCGCTCCAATACAGTCCGAACGAGATTCAGTTTTATCTCATCGACTTCAAGAAGGGCGTCGAGTTCAAGCTCTACGACCACTACGCGCTGCCGCACGCTCGTGTGATCGCGATCGAGAGCGAGCGGGAATTCGGTCTCTCCGTCATGGAACAGCTTGATCGCGAGCTCAAGCGCCGCGGTGACCTCTTCCGAGAGTTTTCGGTTCAAAATGTCGCTGGTTTCCGCCAGACGAGTCATTCCGATCCGATGCCGCGCATCCTCCTACTCATTGACGAGTTTCAGGAAATCTTCGTCGAGGACGACAAGATCGCCCAGGATGCATCGCTCATCCTGGACCGCCTCGTTCGACAGGGTCGTGCGTTCGGCATTCACGTGCTGCTTGGGTCGCAGACGCTTGGCGGCTCCTACAGTCTCCCGCGGGCCACGATGGGCCAGATGGCCGTGCGGATCGCGCTGCAGTGCAACGAGGCAGACTCGAGCCTCATCCTGAGCGATGAGAACACCGCCGCCCGCCTCCTCACCCGCCCCGGCGAGGCGATCTATAACGATGCCAACGGCATGGTCGAGGGCAACAACCCGTTCCAGGTCGTCTTTCTCACGGACGAGCAGCGGGAGCAGTATCTCGGCGATCTCCGCAAGCTGGCTGATCGGCGGACGGACATTCCCCAGCTCGAACGGATCGTGTTCGACGGGAATCAAGCAGCCGATCCGGCCCTCAATCCGCTTCTCACAGAGATGCTCGACAAGGACACCGTGCAGGGGCACGAGCTGCTCGCGCCGCTTGCCTGGCTTGGCGACGCGATCGCCATCAAGGATCCCACTGCCGCCATCTTCCGCCGGCAGGGCGGAGCCAACATGCTGATTGCTGGCCAGCGTGAAGATCTGGGCACGAGCCTCCTGGCCCTCTCGATCGTGAGCCTTGCTGCCGAGCATGATCCGCACCCGGGCGGTAGCCTCGGGAGGATGGCCCGCTTCGTGGTCCTCGAGCCGGCGATTGCCGAAGAGAAGCCCGACATCATGCTGTCGCGTCTCGCCGAACACCTCCCGCACGAGGTTGAGATTGCCGGACGATTGGGTGTTGCGTCCGCGATGGAGTCTCTCGCCACCGAGGTGAAGCGACGCCTTGACGAGCAGGTGCTCGATGGAGAGTCGGTGTTCCTGGTGATTCGCGATCTCGGCCGGTTCCGCGAGCTCCGCAAGGCCGACGGCGACTTCGGCTTCGGTGGTGGTGGTTTTGGGGCCGAGAAGAAGGCCGGGCCCGCCGACAATCTCCTGATGGTTCTTCGCGACGGGCCGCCTGTGGGCATCCATGTGATCACGTGGTGCGACTCCCTGACGAATCTCCAGCGGACATTCGACCGTGGCGCGATCAAGGAGTTTGAGCTTCGCGTGCTCTTCCAGATGAGCAGCTCCGATTCGAGCACGCTCGTGGATACCCCCATCGCGGCCAAGCTCGGCCCGAACCGCGGGCTCTTTATCCACGAGGAAACAAGCACCCTCGAGAAGTTCCGTCCTTACTCGTTCCCGACACCCGAGTGGCTGTCTGAGGTCACGGCGAAGATGCGGGCACGACCGCAGGGCACCCCGGCGGTACGGTTCGCGGCCAAACCTGCCGAGCCACCCGCGACCGAAAAATCCGGCGGCTTCTCCTTTGGCGGCGGCGGTGATTTCAACTTCACGAAGCTCCTCGACGACACCGCCGACAACGCCCCGTCAGATCCACCGGCCGAGAGCTGAGATGCTGAGGGGTCGGTTCGCTCATGGAGCGGCCCCCTGTGTGTTCAATCTGTGATGTCGGTACGATTGGCCGCATGTTTGAGCATCGGACCGAACCGCTGTTGTCGATGCACAGGTTCTTCTGGCGGGTTCTCGGCTTTCTGGCCCTTTCGGCAGCGGTGGTGGGAGTCGCCTTGGGGATCGGCGTGCTCGGCTACCACTACCTGGGCGACCTGCCTTGGATCGATGCCCTCGTGAACGCCTCCATGATCCTCGGTGGCATGGGGCCGGTTGATCCAATCAAGAATCACGTCGGGAAGTTGTTCGTGTCTGCCTATGCGTTGTTCTCCGGTTTGCTTTTCATTGGGGCGGCATCTCTGGCGGTGACTCCGTTTTTGCACCGGATGATGCACCGACTGCATCTGGAGGATGACTGACGGCGTGTGCATTCGGTCTGTGTCAGCCTTGAGATCGCCCCGCGCCGTGCTGAGTGCAGCATACCTTCTGTCACAAGCCGATCGTCACCGCGGCCGGCGGCCGACTTTGACGGTGAGCGGAGTGCGTTTGCCCTCGCGAATGATCTCGATCGGGACCTCGACGCCGGGCTCTGACCGGGTCATGAGCATGACGAGTGCTGCCGGCGCCGCCACCGGGTGGTCATCAAACGAGACGATCACATCGCCCGCCCGAATCCCGGCCAAGTCGCCCGGCGCGCCTCGCTCCGTTGCCATCACGAGCACACCATGCGAGTCGTCCACCGTGTTGCGAAGGGCCAACCCGAGATAACCGCGTTCGACATTGCCAAGCCGATGGATGGCCTCGGCCACAGCCTTCGCCGTATTGCTCGGAATCGCAAACCCGATGCCATTTGATTCGTGGCCGGCAATGGCAGTCGTAATCCCGATCACCCGCCCGTTGACATCGATGAGCGGGCCGCCCGAGTTGCCCGGATTGATGGCGGCATCGGTCTGCAAAAACTCCTGAAAGGGATTGCCTGTGACACCCCGTCGGCCGACGGCGCTGACGATCCCGTAGGTGAGCGTGCGATCGAGCCCAAAGGGATTGCCGATCGCCCACACCATTTCACCGACCTCAATGGCATCGCTGTCGCCCCAGGCAGCCGCCGGCAGTCCGTCAGCCTCAATCTCGAGCACGGCTAGGTCGGTGCCGGCATCGGCGCCGACGAGCTTCGCCAGAAACTTCCGACCATCGGCGAGCGTGACGACGATCCGGTCGGCGCCGCTGACCGCGTGATAGTTGGTCACGATCACGCCATCCGATTCGATGATCACGCCAGAGGCGATGGACTCGTCGGTCAGCCCGGCGGGAGGCGGCATGCCGAGGGCGGCAATCTCGTCGGCCTCTGGGAGGAGTCGGCGGTCGGCGGTGACATTGACGACTGATGGCCCGATGAGCCGCGCCAGCGTGGTGAAAATCTTTGCCACAGGAGCGAGGCGGGCCTCGCCCGCGGCGTCGCCAATCGCCGCCAGCTCAGCCCGCGTACGGGCGTACTGGATACGCCCCACGAACGACGGCCACGCGATCAGGCCCACGAGGATGACAAATCCCGTGAAGATGATCGCCGTCCGCCACGAAGCTCCGCGGTCACTCATGGGTTTCCTCCTTGGCCCGCGCCGGTGAGGGCGACCACGCGCCGACGGACCAGATCGATGGCGGCCTTCGCGGCTCTGGCAGTGGCAAGGGTCGGGCCGCCAGCGAGGATGTGTTCAACGGATTCAACGCCGGTGTCTGAAACGATCGCGATATCGATGACCTCGCGGCCCTCGACACCAGGGCGAACCGAGCCCACCCCAAGGCCGACCGCAGCACAAAACTCCTCGCGGCCACGCGCGGCGAGGGCCACGGCGGTCGCGTCGGGAGTGGTGGCGGGAAGGACCGTGCCCCCGCAAAACACGCCGCCGGCTCGTGTCTCGGCCGCAGCCAGCAGGGCCGCGACCAGGCCGGCCGTCCCGATCTCACACGTAGCGAGCGATACGCCACTCGCGGCCACGGCGGCCAGGGCCGCATCCTCGAGCTCGTCCGTCTCGACACCAAAGACAAGCTCACCGAGGCATTCGCGAATGATCGCCTCAGTACCCGCGATTTTGTCGCGGCATTCCGCCTCATTTCGAGCCCGCGCGGCGATCCGAAGCGAGATCGTAGCTTCGTGCGCGGTGATCCCGACGAGTGGATCACGGCCGCGACGGACAAGGTCGGGGAGCATCGCCTCGACGGCGCTCTCGCCGGCGCCAAAACACTTGATCGTGCGCTGACGAATCGTCGCCTGCTCGGGCATGCTCGCCAGGAGCGCGGGAACGATGGTGGCTGTCCACATCGGCTTGAGCTCGGCCGGAACCCCCGGCAGCGCGATCACGCGGCTCCGTCGATCACCGACCGACACCTCCATGTCGATACCCGGCGCCGTCCCATTCGGGTTTGGAATCTCACGACTTCCCACAGGGAAAAGAGCCTGGCGACGGTTCGACTCGGGGCAGGGCACCCCGCGGCGAGCGAACCGCGACTCGATCACCGCGAGTGTCCACAGGGATTCCACGAGCGGCACGCCGGCCACCGCAGCCAGCACATCCCGCGTCAGGTCGTCTGCGGTAGGCCCGAGGCCACCGGTCGAGATAACGATGTCAGCCCGGCCGACCGCGCTGCCAAAAGCCTCGATGCCGGCCTCGAGCGTGTCCGCGGCCGTCGTGTGAAAGGTCACCGGGATGCCGAGGATGGCGAGCTCCGCCGACAGCCAGCGGCTGTTGGTGTCGAGCCTCTGGCCGGTCACCAGCTCGTCCCCAATCGCGATGATTTCCGCGTTCACGCCATGCTCCTTGGAAGCCCTCTATACCCCGTGACGCAGCCACGCGGCCAGTGATGGCTTTTTTCGCGGACTGCCAGGAACCATACTGGGGTATGCGACTTGGCATTCTCGGAACGGATCGGTGGGCCACCAGTGTGGCAACTGCCGCGGCAGCGAGGGGCGATACGCTCGTCCGCGAGTCGTCCGATGCTGGTTGGGAGGCCTTCCTGGACGCGGCCACGTGCGACGCGATTCTCGTTGGGTCGGATGGCTGGAGCCAGGTTCGTGCGGATGCGGTCCGCACGCTCGTCCAGGTGGGGCGACCGCTCGTTGTCTCGCAGCCCCTCGAGCTTTCCATGCTCTGGGCCTGGGAGATCGAAATGATCCGTCGGGATGCCGGTGGGCCCATTGTCCCGATTCTTCCCGCGAGGCTTCACCCGTTCGTCGCACGGCTTCGAGAGATCCTCGAGACAGCGCTCGGCGGTGCCGGGCCGCTCGGCGCGGTTGAATCGTTTGTGCTCGAGCGGCGGCAGCACGACCGGAGCCGCGAGGCCGTCCTCGCGAGCCTAGCACGAGACGCCGACCTTGTGCGGGCGATCGTTGGCGAGCCGGCGAGACTCTCGGCGCTCGGGGTCTCCATCGATGATCGCGTGTGGAACTCACTGACGGTGGGGTTCTCGGGCCCGGCGCTCGTGCCGGTGCGGTGGCAGATGGCTGGCGGCAGCGAGGAATCGCTCGAGATCACCCTCCGCGGCGGCCAAGGCTCGGTCGTTCTCACCATGCCGGATGACCCCGAGCAGTCGTGCCGCTGGTCGGGACCAGACGGGCCGCATGAATCACCTGCGTTCGACCGTGGCCACGCGATGCTCCAGGTCCTCGACGCCGCCCTTCACCCCGACGGCCCTCACGCACCGCACAACGCTCCGCTGCCACCAGCATCATGGGCTGATGCGGCCCGGGCCATCGAGCTGGCGGATACGGTGCCCCGAAGCCTGACCAAAGGCCGGGCGATCGATCTCCACCACGAGGAGTTCAGTGAGCTTGCCACGTTCCGCGGCACGATGGCCTCACTGGGCTGCGGCATCATTCTGGCGGCCCTCGTCCTCGTTGTGGTGGCGGCGATCGTGGGGGGCGTCGCCAATGAGCTCGGATGGGCTGTTGGCGGCCGCATTGCCGGGGCGTGGCCGATCCTGGCCCTCGTGGTCCTCGGCGGGTTTCTGCTCCTCCAGCTTCTGCCGCTCCTCGTGGCCGATCGCCGGCGGCATGAGTGAAAATCCTGTTGGCCGCACGGGCCACGCGGCCGCGCTGACACGACCCCCCGGCTGGGGGTGACGCCCCAGGGACTGGAAAGCTCTGCCGGGTGCTTCCACGGTAGTGGATGACCGCCGGATTTTGGCCGATCCACCCAGAGTATGTCTGGCCGCCCGAGCGGTCGTGCGGTTCGATGTGCCGGTTGAGGGGAGTCGACGCCGATGCGGATGCTGCGGACCAGTCTGCCGGTCGCTGCCATCCTCATGGCCGTCGGTCTGGCCGCATCGGCACCCGCCTCCGAGGCTCGCCGATCCGCGATTGTCGTGGCCGTCGAGGGCCAGCGGGATTGCGTCGTCAATATCCACGGGCAGAAGCTCGTACCCTCCACTGACGACGCCGCGGCCGAGCTCAAGCGGGTCAACGGCATGGGCACCGGCGTCGTGCTCGACCCCCGTGGCTACGTTGTCACAAACTTCCATGTCGTCGAAGGGGTCAAGCGGATCGAGGTGACGCTCGCCAACGGCCGGACGGCAGCGGCTACGCTCATCTCACACGACCCACGCACCGACCTCGCCGTCATCAAGCTCGATACCGAGGAGCTCCTTCCGGTGGCTCGCATAGGCACATCGAGCGATCTCATGATCGGTGAGACTGTGCTGGCGCTCGGCAATGCCTACGGCTACGAGCACACCCTCACGAAGGGGATCATCTCTGCCCTTCACCGCAACGTGGAGGTGAGTCGCACCCAACGGTACGACGATCTCATCCAGACCGACGCCCCCATCAATCCAGGCAATTCTGGCGGGCCGCTCATCAACATTGACGGCGAGGTGATTGGCATCAACGTCGCGGTGCGGGCCGGCGCCCAGGGGATCGGGTTTGCGATCCCGATCGACCGCGTCCTCGATGTGGTCTCTGATCTCCTCGCCGCCGAGCGAATCGGACACACCTGGCATGGCCTTGTTGTGCGGGCGGACGGACGCCGCGGGGCTTATGTGGAAGCCGTCCACCGCCAGAGCCCAGCCGAATCCATCGGGGTTCGCGAGGGCGACCTCATCACGCAGATCGGTGGCGTCACAGTGCTTCACCAGCTCGATGTGGAACGAGCCCTGCTGGGCCGCAAGATCGGCGAGCGGGTGCCGGTGACCGTCGTGCGGGCCGGTGCCGAGGAGCGGATCGAGCTATCCCTGGCAGCATCGCGCCGAGGGGGGCTCCCGATTGCCGACCGGTGCTGGCGAGAGATTGGGCTGCGGCTCGACCCGCTCCAGCCGGCGGTCGTGCAGAAGCTCCAAGCTCGCTACCGTGGCGGCCTGCTCGTGACGGAAGTGCGGCCCGACGGACCCGCGGCGGAACAGGGCATTCGCAAGGGCGACATTCTCGTTGGCCTCCATGTCTGGGAGACGGTCGCTGCCGACAATCTTTCCTACATCCTCGACAAAGCCGAGGAGGAGCATCTCAACCCGATCAAGTTCTACGTGCTCCGCGGCCGCGAAACCCTCTTCGGCCACATCGTCTCCGACACGCTCCGCCGGTAGCCGGCCCGGGGCAGCGATCGTGGCCGTGGCGCTTCCACGGCACGGCGGCGAGGCTCTCGGACGTGCGCTTCAGGTCGGCATTGCGGCCCTGGCCGCTGAGCACGGCGTGGCCCTCGCCGGAGGTGGTGAGCCCCACTTTCGGTTGAGTTTTCACATCGACCCCCGCAACCGCTGGCTGCCCGACCTCGACGAGATGCGGCTGCAGGTCAAGTACAACCCCGCCATCGCGGGCATCGCCCTGGTGAACCCCGACAACCCGACGGGCATGGTCTACCCGAAGCCCGTGCTGGAGCAGATCGTCGCCATCGCCCGCGAATACCTCGGAAGCTGACCCGCTTGGAGGGCAGGTTTTCAACCTACCCTTGAGCCCCCGGCGAATACACCGGGGGGCGACGGGGACCAACCTTGCCGTCGCGCGGTATGCGTATCGCGGGCCCTTCTACTCGGCGAGCGGCAGCTTGTATAACGACACTCGGTCTTCGATGGTTTCCGCCATCTTGAGGGCCTCTGGGGAGCCGTTCTGCCGGAGCAAGGCGCTGAGACGCATACCCGCCCGCACCAGCGGAGTGAAGGTCATCGCGTTCCGGTTGTACATGGGGTAGATCCAGCATTGTAAGGTTCGCGTCCGCTGGGGGTGCTTGGCGTCGAAGGGATCCTCCTGTTTGCGGCCTTGCCACAGGTCGCCCGGCATAAGGGTCATCTCGCGCAGGGCGGCGATGCGTTCCACGTCGTCGCCGGGTTCCATGTCGGCAAACACGCCCTCGGCGCGGGTAGGGCCGGCGTCAAGACGATCCATGAGGACGCCCACGCGAGTCTGGTCGGCGGTCACCGGTTGGTTGGTGCGGCGCAGCAGCTCATCCGGATGGGCAAGGAACACCGTGGACGCCGTGAACGCCGCCGAGGGACTGCCGCAAAAGAGGGCCTGCCAGGCGAGTTCGATGTCCCTGGCGGCCAGGGCCGGCACGTTGTGCAGCGCCTCAACCGACACGTCGTCGAGCGCGAAAGACTGGTCGTTCTTGGGGTCGTCGCACAGGTTGGTGAAGTCAATGACGGCGGCGGGGCCTGCGTGCGGGATGACAAAGCTGAACCGGTAGGTGGTGCTGACTTCCTTGTATTCCTTGGGTTCTTCCGGCATTTCAGTGGCACGGTAGACGAGGCCTGAGGTCCAGTTTGCCGCAGTAGAAGAGGATGCGCGTTCGATAGTTGGCGAAAGACCGGAACCCTCGTGCTGCGTATCTCAGGGCCTGGATCACGCTGTTGAACCCCTCACTCATGGCATTCGTGATTCGGTGACGAAAGTAGCTCAGCAGGTTGGGAAGATGCCGTTTGAGCATCTTCGCCACCTTGACCATCGGCGTGAGGCGGCAACGAACGCCCCATGCATACCAGTGGTCGAAGAACTCCTGGGCACTCAGCGTGTACACGTACCGCCAGAACCAGCGGAACTCTTCCTTGATCGCCCACGCCCTCGCCGTCTTCAGGTCGCTCTGCCTGATTGCGGCGAGCCTGCACCGCTGCCGACGGGACAGGTTCGACTTGTTGAACAGCCACAGTTGCCGCGTCCCCGTCAGTCGGTCGTCATGCTGGGCCTGGAGGGCTTTGTTTTCGGCTCTTCGTACCTTGTCGACCGCTTCTCCGAGATACTTGGCGACATGGAACTTGTCATGCACAAGTTCCGCGTTGGGGAGCTGTTTAGCCACGGCGGCGGCGTAGGCAGGCAGCATGTCGGCGGCGACCGCCTGCACGCCCTCTCGCTGCTCCTTCGTCAAGGTCTGCAAAACCGCTTCAGCAGCGACTTTTGTTCGTTCCGGAGCAACATCGAGCACGCGAGAGCCATCGATGTCGGTGAGGACAGTGATGTAGTCATGCCCCTTCCCGAAGCTCTTTTCGTCAAGGCCAAGATGCGGGGTGGCAGCGGCTTCACGACGTGCCAACCCACGCTCAACGGCTCGATCCATGATCGTTTGCACGGCATCCCACGTCAGGCCGAGCAACTCGGCGGCGGCCTTGACGGTGCGGCAGGCTTGGAGGACTTCAACGGCAAAAGCTTCGAAGAGAAGGGTGAACCGGGAATGCTTCGCGGCCCACGGAGGCACGATCGTCTTCACGCCATGCTCGGGACAGCGGCAGCGAGGAAGGCGGACGACGAGCTCGGTGATGAACTGCATGGTGTCGAGGTGCCGCCAACGGCGCTCATCGGCATGATCAGCCAGGCCGCAGGAACGCCCACATTCAGGGCAACAAACCTGCGGACCGACATGCGAGAGACGGATCTCGACACGCCGTTCATCGAGCTGAAGGTTGACATCCTCCACCTGCCAGGAATCATCGACTCCCAGAAGGCGGGCATAATGGGTTCGAAGTGTGTCCATGCGGACACTCTACGGCACCAATGACCCGAATCCGATGGGGGCGTGCCACGAAATTACCGGAAGAACC
>Ga0163150_10001024_pt1 | contig 49575 bp, 39 predicted proteins | sample OliLakLV19P2IB_FD_148628 | JGI IMG/M metagenome (GOLD analysis project Ga0163150, IMG submission 148628) | Freshwater microbial mat bacterial communities from Lake Vanda, McMurdo Dry Valleys, Antarctica - Oligotrophic Lake LV.19.P2.IB | ecosystem: Environmental > Aquatic > Freshwater > Lake >... | reverse complement strand
TCCCGGTCGGCAGCGACTGAGCCGAGCCTTTGTCCGCGCTAATCTGACCTTCTGACGGCAAGATCTCATCAGGGCCAATACCCGGGTAATTCCATCTTCCATGGGCCTAGCGAATTTGTGGGATGTTTGAAGTAGACCGCTCTTCAGTCTCATCCCAACGCGTGGAAATATCGAAAAAGTTCCTCGCAGCCTGCTTCGTCGCGGCGATCACGCCCTGCGTGGCGGTCATCGCTTACGTGCGCTAGTTTCAGGGATCGAACACGTGTTGGGGCCGGGCCACGCTTCGCTCTTACGCGTCAGCCTGACGCGACCGGGAGAAAAGCGAGAGCACCAAGGCGATTGCCACAGTGGCCCCCGTCGAGAACATCGACACCCAAAGGTTTGCGAGCGGTGAATAGGCAACCCAGATGCCAAACAGGCATCCAGCGACCATGCCGATTATGAGCGCCGGTCCCCGCACGCGCAGGTCGATCACGGTGCAGAACATGCACCCGAGCAGCGGACCTAGGAATATGCCATAGAAGGCGTTCATGATGTCGAACAGCGATCCCATCCCGTCGATGAACCCGGCGACTACGGTTGCCAGCAATCCGATGCCGGCGCTGGTCAGTCGCGCGACCACAAGGAGACGGCGCGCCTCGATCCGCTCGGACAGAGGTGCGAAATCGTTGAGCAGCGAGCCGGAAAGCGCATTGATGCCACTCGTGATGCTGCTCATCGTCGCGGCGAGAATGGCCGCGATGATGATGCCCAGGAACCCCACCGGAAGCTGTGTGGACACGAAATAGGGAAAGACCTTGTCGGCATCCGTGGGCAGCGCCGGGTCGGGGTGAAAGTTATACCATGCCCCGAGCATGAGCCCGACCGCCGATAGCATCAGCAGCACGATCGTCGTGCTGACCATGCTCACGCCGAAGGCGCTTGAGGCGGACTTGACGCTACCAGAAGCCAGATAGCGCTGCAGCGACATCTGGTCCGCCATGAAGGAGCTCATGTTCTGCATCGTTCCCCCGAACGCCATAGCCCACACGGTCATGGTCAGAGTCGGATCAAGCGACCAGTTCAGATCGAGCAACCCCGTGTTCGAGTGGAGATAGTCCGAGACCTCCCCCAACGAAAGCGGAATCTTCACGAACGCATAGATGATTGTCACGAGAAGGACCGCGATGATGAGCAGGAACTGGATCGCATCCGTGACGATCACGCCGCGGATGCCGCCGACCACCGTGTAAGCCGTGCTTGAGATGCCGATGAGCAGAGTGAGCGGCCAGAACCACGAGTCGTTGAGCCCGCCGCTTGCCATGACCACGATTACCGAGGCGTAGATCAACGCCCCCATCCAGCACAGGCGCAGCAACACGAACATCGCCGACGCGGCCAGCCGGGTCGGCTTTCCAAAGCGTCTCTGGATGATGTCGTAGGGACTTTCCTGTGTGAACGCGAAGTATCGGGGCAGAAACCAAAAGCGCAGCACCAAGTAAGCGGCTGGAAATCCGAGGATCGCGGTGAGCGCCGTGACCCCATAGGTGTAGATCACGCTCGGGAACGCGACAAAGGTGAGTGCGCTGAAGAGCGTCGCCCCCAGACTCAGCCCGACCATTGTCGTGCCGAGAAGTCCACTGAAGCCCTGCTGCGCTGTGAAGTAGTCGCGGATGTTATCCTGCCTGCCACGGTAGCGAATGCCCACCACAACGATCCCGACCAAGTATACAAAGATGATGACTGCGTCCAGGAGGGTCATTGAGCGAGATTGATCATGGTGTGGAAGATCGTTGTTGGCACCGTGAAGAAATATGCGCTGAATAAAATCTTCGATCCCCGCCGGGCGAAAACGCAGAGCGCCTCTGCGTGATGAAACCTTTGCCCGAAAATGTGCCTGTCAGATGTATGTCTGAACCGAGAACACCCCTACCTAGGACCAACTCAAACAAAGTGTGCTGGTCAAACGTTATGACCACCCAATCTGGCCCTTCACGGTTTGTCTCCGTGAATGTCTCCTCGTTTCCTGAACTACTGGTGCGCTCCTGCACCCCGGCCCCATCATCCCAAATCGAATATGCGTTCCTCCGTCGTCCGCTCCCGTTTGCGCCAAGGCAAAGTCGCCCGTCTTGCGTGCATGTATTACCCTACGGCGATGATGCCGGCCCACGCGGCAAATGCAGGCTTTGACGGTATCTGGCTAGAGACGGAGCACAACACCTGGGATCGTCGTGAGATTCAGCGCATGATCAGCCTACACCACCTCGCTAGCATCGATTGCGTCGTGCGCACCGGTAGCCGGAACGCCACTGAACTCTATCACCTTCTCGAAGACGGCATCACAGGTTTGATCATTCCACTCGTCAACACGCCCGAGGAGGCCGCCGCACTCGCCAATGCCGTCAGGTTTCCTCCCCTCGGCCAGCGTGGCCTTGATGGCGCCGGCCTCGACAACAATTTCTTCCTTCCCGGCACCGCCACCTATCCGAACGAGGCCAACAACGAGACGCTCCTCATTCTCCAGGTCGAGTCGCCCGAGTCGTTGAAGAACCTGGACGCCATCGCCTCCACGCCCGGTGTCGACGGGCTCTTCATCGGGCCCGGGGACCTGGCACACCGCCTCGATATTCCGTGCGACTGGAACCACCCGCAGATGACCGCCGCAGAGGATGCGGTCGCAGCGGCAGCCTTGAAACATGGCATCGCATGGGGACGGCCGGCCGGAAATGCGGAGCAGATCGCTCGGGTCGCCGGAAAAGGCGGAAAGCTCATCGCACACGGGAGCGATTTCGACGCAGTGATGACTGCCTTGCCGACTTATGCCAAGACCTTCGCCGAGACGCTGGAGTGACCTGACGAGAAGACCCCGCCAATGCCGGCTCCCAGACCACTCATCCTCGTCATCGGTTGCGGCTCAATCGGCGAGCGGCACGTGCGCACTTTTCTCGCAACCGGCCGCGCCGATGTTGTCGCCTGCGACAATCGCTCCGCCATCTGCGAGCAGATGGCGGAGCACTACAAGGTGCAGACGGCGTCGGACTGGAAGACCGCACTTTGGGATCCAGCCGTCACCGCCGTCGTAATCGCCACGTCCGCTCCGTTGCATGTCGCGATCGCGACTCACTGCCTCGAAGCCGGTAGGCATGTCTTGATTGAAAAAACGCTATCGCTCGATCTCTCGGGCACGGATCAATTGCTCGCGGCCCGCGATCGCGCGGCACGTTTCGTCGGGGTTGCCTACGTGCTGCACTTTGTGCGGGTCCTGCAGGCGGCGCGAGAGTTCCTGCGCGAAGGATCCTTCGGTGCCGTCAAGCATGTGGCTGTAAACACGGGCCAGCATTTCCCGTTCTTCCGGCCTGCCTACCGAGAAATCTACTACAGCGACCGCGCCCAAGGCGGCGGCGCGATCCAGGATGCACTCACGCACATGGCCAACGCCGTCGAGTGGATCGTCGCTCCAACCTCGCGTGTCTTTTGCGATGCCGACCACCAGGTCCTTGAGGGAGTGATGGTCGAGGACACGGTGACGGCCGTCGCACGAAACGGCTCCGCCCTCGTGAGCTATTCACTCAACCAGTTCCAGGCGCCCGGCGAGACGCGCTGGGATTTCCATGCGGACACCGGCTCCGTGCGCGTCGAGATGGACACTCATCGCTGGGGCGTCCTCGCGCGCGGGGACAAGGAGTGGACGTGGCACCCCGCACCGATGGTCGAGCGGGATCAAATCTACAAAGCGCAGGCCGAAGCCTTTCTCGACGGCTGTGAAGGACGGCCGAATCTGCTCTGCTCGCTTGAGGAGGGAATCCAGACGCTGCGTTTCAACGTCGCCGCGCTGCGGTCGTGGCGCGAGAATCGTCCCATCACACCATGAATGCCTCCGCCGACCTTCCCCTTGGATTTTCCCTCGCCGGCAAGGTTGTCCTGCTGACAGGAGGGGCCGGCCTCTATGGACGCGGACTCGCAGCGCAACTCGCCGCCTCGGGAGCGACTCTCATCCTCGCCTCGCGCAACGTCGCCGCCCTTGAGAAAGTCGCAGCCGAGGAGCGCGCGCGCGGCTTCACCGTTCACCCGCGCACACTCGATCAGTCGGAGGAGTCCTCGATCCTAAGCCTTCGCGACGGCGTCTTGGCGGAATTCGGCCATGTGGACGGTCTCGTGAACAACGCCGTCGCCCGCCCGATGAAATCCGCCGACGCGCCGCTCGCGGACTGGGAGGCTTCGATGAAGACCAACGCCACGGGCCTCTTCGCGATCTCGCGCGCCTTCGCAGAGCCGATGGCCGAGTGCGGCTCCGGAAGCATCGTCAATATTGGCTCCATCCAGGGCATGGTCGGCCCGGACTACTCGCTCTACGAGGGGCTCAACATGCATGCGATCCCCGACTACTTTTTCCACAAGGCCGGCATGGTGAACCTCACCCGGTTCCTTGCAGCGCGCTACGGTCCACGCGGCGTGCGCGTAAATTGCCTATCGCCCGGCGGCTACTACAGCGAGCAGAACCCGGAATTCGTCAAACGCTACGAGCGCGCCACCTTCCTTCGTCGCATGGCGGACGATCGCGACCTCGGCGGACCGGTGATCTTCCTCCTCAGCGAGGCGGCCCGCTATGTCACAGGCGTCAACCTTCCGGTCGATGGCGGCTACACCGCCCACTAAGAATACTCGGTGTGCGGATCCGCCCGCGCCGCAATACCGCAACCCATCCTGCCCGAGCCGCCGCCGCGCCACGCCCGCATGCCAATGAAACGTCTCGTCCGTCTTTGCCTCGTCCTCTTACCCGCGGTCGCTGGCCTCGCTGCTCCCGAATCCGGCGCACCTTCTCGGCCCAACATCCTCTTCATTCTCGCCGACGACCTTGGCTACGGCGACCTTGCCTCCTACGGGCATGAACGAATCGCCACGCCGAATCTCGACCGGCTCGCCGCCGAGGGCACGCGATTCACCCAGTTCTATGTCAGCCACAGCGTGTGCTCCCCCACTCGGGTCTCGGCGATCACCGGGCAGTATCCCTCACGCTGGCACATGTATTCGCCTCTTGGGTGGCTCGACAACAATGCAAGACGCGGCATGCCTGACTGGCTTGATGTCAATGCACCCTCCCTACCGCGCGCGTTGCAAGCGGCAGGCTACCGCACGGCGCTGCTTGGCAAATGGCATCTCGGCGGCGGCAGCGGGCGAGACTTCGGCGGCAAAGCAATCAACAGCGCCGACGCACCCCCGGTGGCAAGCTACGGTTTCGACGAGGCCAGGGCATTTGCCGGCAACGGACCGACCTGGCTCGGAACCAAGCCTGTGCCAGAGGGCCACGAAACCTACCCCTACGACGACAAGGATCTGGTGCGCTGGTCCTCGCGAATCCTCGCGGATGCCTCGATCGAGTTTCTTGAGAGACACACGCGCGAACAACCTGGCCAGCCGTTCATGTTGAACGTGTGGCTCCACGATCCGCACGTCCCGAATGCGCCCGACGAAGCCATGCTCGAACCTTATCGCGACATCGACGATCCCGGCGTGCGGGCCTACTACGCCGTCGTCACACACATGGACCAGCAGATCGGCCGGATTCTCGCCAAGCTTGATGAACTCGGCATGCGCGAAAACACGCTCGTGATTTTCTACAGCGACAACGGGGCGGCGGCACGACAGGGCAGCAAGGACACAGGACGCGGCGCGGGCCTCCCGATCGACACCGACACCGCGGGAAGCAACGGCCCGTTGCGCGGCTGGAAGTGGCATCTCTACGAGGGCGGCATCCGCGTGCCGCTCATCGTTCGCTGGCCTGCGCAAGTCCCCGCGGGCCGCACCGACACGACGTCCGTCCTGAACATCTGCGATTTCACGCCGACCGCGCTGCGCCTGGCCGGGGCCCTCATGCCGGAAGGTTACGAGTCCGACGGTATCGACGTGGTCGCAGCGCTCGAGGGCCGGCCGTTCGCGCGCCGGCAGCCGATGTTCTGGCACACGCCGACAGCGGTCCGCCGCGGCCCACCGCTCGCAATCCGCGACGGCGATTGGAAGCTCCTCATTGAGCCGGACGGCACGCTCGCCGAACTTTATGATCTAAGCAGCGACATCGCCGAGGCGAACAATCTCGCGAGCAAGCACCCCGAGCGAGCGGCCGACCTCCAGGCGAAGCTGCGCACATGGCATCGCTCGCTGCCGAAGGAGCTGGAGCGACCCGTCACCGGCAGAATCCCTTGATGAAAGGGGCGATTCTCGGTCTCACGCATCCGCACTCGGGCATCCTGCTCGCGACGCTTGAGAATCTTCCCGAGGTCACGAGCGTGTGCCTCTGGGATCCGGATCCGCAGGTCGCGGCGCGGCCACAGTTCCCCGGCGCTCGCAAAGTCTCCATGACCACGGCTGACCTCGACGCTGTGCTCGCGCAACCCGACCTTTCGTTCGCCGTCGTCTGTGTGCGCAACGACCTCGCTGCCGCCCTCACCCATCGCGTCGTCGCAGCGGGGAAACACCTGCTCGCGGAAAAACCCGCGGGAATCACTTCCGCGGAGATCGTCGGTCTTCAGAATGTGGCGGCAAAGGCCGGAGTCGTTGCGAGCGTGCTCTACACACGCCGCGCCCATCCGTGCGTCGTCGAGGCCCGCCGGCTCGTGCAATCGGGCGCGCTTGGCCCGCTGCAGACGCTGGAGTCCCGATTCCTCACGACCCAGGTGAAGTTCCGCGATCCGGATTCGTGGCTGTTCAAGCGAAGTCAAGCGGGCGGCGGCCTCCTGCTTTGGCTCGGCAGCCACTGTCTCGATCTGCTGCATCACATCACCGGCGATGAGATCACCGAAGTCGGCGCTCTGCTGGCGACGCGCTCCGGTGAGTCCATCGACGTCGAGGATTCCGCTGTGCTCGCACTGAAATTCAGCTCCGGCGCAATCGGCACATTTCACGGTGGCTACACCCTCGCCTACAGCGGAGCCGGCTACGTGAATCACGCCGGTTACGATTCCTATCTCGGCATCAACGGTCGCGAGGGCCGCGTCGTGTGGCCCGATCTCGAACCCCGCCTGCTAGTCGAAAGCCCGCCCGGTCCGGCTCGGTTCCCCGTGCGCGAGCAATCCTTCGACGTGCGCTCATCGACCTCATACGGAGGTGCGAGCGGAGAGGACTTTTTCCGCCAATTCCTAACTTCGCTCGAAGGCAAGGTCCACCCACCGACCACGCTTGCCGATGCCGTCCGAACGGCCCGCGTAGTCGAAGCTGCCGAGGAGTCATCGCGAAACGGTCGCTTCGTCAGAGTGTCACGCGACTGACAATCTCCCGCGCGATTGCGAGCGATGCAGTCGCCGCGGGACTGGGGGCGTTCAATACATGCAACGCACGCGGACCCTGCTCGATCCAGAAGTCCTGGAGGAGCGTGCCGTCGACGTGCATGGCCTGCGCGCGCACGCCCGCCCCGCCCGGCATGAGATCGGCGGGCGTGAGCGAAGGCACAAGCTTCTGAAGCGACTTGCACGCAAGCTTCTTGCTCAGCGAGCGCAGAATCTCATGCCCGCACAGCGACGGGTATTTTGCCATGAAGCGCCACAGCCCGGGAAAAGTGACGGCGTCGAAAATATCGCGAGGCGAAATCCTGCCCCACGAATAGCCCTCGCGCGCGCCGGCAAGCACGGCGTTCGGGCCGGCTTCCACGCCGCCGTGAATCATCCGAGTGAAGTGAACGCCGAGAAACGGGAACTGCGCGTCGGGCACCGGATAGACCAAGTTGCGCACGAGCCGCTGCGCCTCGGGTTTGAGCAGGAAATACTCACCACGGAAGGGCACGATCCGCACGGTCCGTTTGATCCCTGCAAGCGCAGCGATCCGGTCCGAGAACAGCCCTGCGCAGTTGATCAGGTATTCGCAGTTGATCACTCCCGACGCCGTGTCGATGACCCAGCCCGCACCCGACTCGCGAATCCCAGTCACGCGGCTTGAGGTCCGGATCATTCCGCCCGCCGCCTCGACTTCCCGCCTCAGCGCGGCACACACGGCGGGATAGTCGACGATTCCTTCCTCGGGCACGTGGATCGCGCCCACGCCACGAACATGCGGCTCGATCTCCCTCAGCTCCTCCGGCGTCAGCCGGCGAATGTCGCGCAATCCGTTCTGCAGGCCCCGCTCCCACAGTGTCTCGAGCGCCGGCAACTCGCACGCCTCGGTGGCCACGACGACTTTGCCACAGATCTCGTGCGGGATCGCGTGGTCTCGGCAGAACGCCGTCATCAACCGGATCCCCTGCACCGCCAGCCGCGCCTTGAGCGAGCCGGGCTTGTAATACAATCCCGCGTGCAGAACGCCGCTGTTGTGCGAGCTCTGGTGCCGGCCGACGTCCGCTTCTTTCTCGAGGAGCACCACACGTGCGCCCGGCATGCTTGTGAGAAGTTCGCGCGCGACAGCGAGGCCAACGATGCCGCCGCCGATGACGGCTATTCTTCCTCTCGCGGCGTGTCCGATATTGAAGCTGTCCGAGCTTTCCATGGGGCGGCGACGAGGCAGGTCACCCGCGTGCGGCCGGATTGGTGAGTTTGACCGTGCCTGTTGCCTTGTCGACGGGAAGTCGAAGCCGTGAGCGCCGGTCGATCAACCGGCCAGCCGCCACGTCCCCTTCCGTAAAGATCGCGAGCAGGATCTCCTTGTCGGTATTCCGATTGTAATCGTAGGTGAGGAAGATGCGGCCGTCGGGCGCTTCATCGGCGTCCGGATACGAGACGACGAGACGGTCATCCAGCATGAGCCCACCCAACCAGGTCCTGCCTTCGTCTTCAGACAGGTAGGCGGTCAGGTGCGACCGCCGCTGCCAGCCGTTCGGCACATCACCCTTGAGCCAGGCCGAGTCCATCGAGGGGTTGTGTTTCACGAGCAGCAAATTGCCAGAGGCGAGGCGCCGGATGAAGAACCGCGACGGTATGTGCGGGATAGAAGAAGGCGCGCCGGGGGACCAGGTTCGCCCGCCGTCGGCTGAGAACGATTCGGAGATCCCGGCAGTGTTGAGCCGCTGGGCGCCTTCCTCGGAGGTCGAGCCCGTGCGAACGAGCATCCAGAGGCTGCCGTCCTTGCGCTCAACGAGCATGTGTTCGTCGGAGCGCACTTCAGGAATCGTTGCCGTGCCGACGTGCTCGAACGTGGCTCCGTTGTCACGGCTGCGATAGACGTGCGTCCCAACCTTGGCAGGATCCCACTTGATGTATTTCGCGTCGATGCGCACCGCCGGGTCCCAAGGCACTTCCTGCGCCGGCTTGTGGCTCCACACGGCGACCGGCAGGAGCCAGTCGCCGTTTTGAAGCACGGTGGGCTTGTTCATCATGATTCCATCCGCGATCCGACGCGGAGTCGACCACTTCGGATCGGGGCTGTCGGGATCGTCGGCCACGATCGCCCACACGCCAGCCCGTCCATCCCACCAACCGTAGGCCTGCGCATAGAACACCCACAGGCGCCCGCCGGGATCCGTCCAGATCGCGGGATCAAACGTCCTCACGTAACCGGGTGGATCAATGACAGCCTTGACGCCGGACCAGCTGAGGCCGTCGTCTCCGCTCGTGGCGAGTGCAACGTAGTTGTCGGGTCCTTCGTTTGTGCCTCCCGTATACCAGTCGACCCACAGCCGTCCGCGGCGTGTCCGCGCGATCCCCGGGATGCCCTGAAACACGCGTGTGTCCGGTCCGTATTCTAAGCCCGGCGCTGTGTTGATCACGGCTGGGTCCATCGCCGGATCGTCCTGTGCCTCCCTGGCGATCAGAGTGTGGCTAACTCCGAGCGCACAACACGCCACCAGTCCAACGAGAAATAGGGAAGCCGGCTTCACTTTTTCAAGGCGAGTTGCACCCAGCGTTTCTCCGCAGAGGACTGGAGCATTGCAACGCAAGCCTCGACGCCTGCTCGGCCGTCAGCCCCGGTTCCGGTGTTGCTGGGTTTTCCCTCGATCATCGCGATGAATCCTTCCAACTGTTCGCAATAGGCCTTCATGCGCACGTCGCCGTAGGCGGTGTTGGCGCCCTCGTGCCCAATGGTCGCCTGCGCGGAAATCACGCGCCACCCATTCTCGTCGCTCAACCGAAGCTCCGTGTAGGGATCCAAGTCGATCAGGCCCGTCGTCCCGGTGATGCGGAATCGGAAATCCTCACCTGCAAACGACGGCGTTGGTAACGCACGACTGGAGAACAGCGAGCAAATGGCTCCACCAGACAGCTCGACGAGCGCCATCGTCGTGTCCTCGACTGACACATTGGGTAAAAAGGTGCGCGAGAACGCGGAGATCGTCACGACGTCCCCCTGCGTGAACCAGCGCAGCAGATCGACGGCGTGCGGCCCGCTGTTGAGCAGATGCCCGACGCTGGCGGGATCGTTCCACCAGTCCCAGTTGCCGCCGAATCCGCCTGCCTTGATGGCGCCAGCATACATCGGCATCGAGACCTGCACGGAAAGCACCTTACCTATCGCGCCCTCACGGATGATCTCGCAGGCACGCGCGTTGTTGGTGCGATAGCGCTGTTGGTAGCCGACCGCGAGCGTGACTCCCTTCGCGGCGGCGGCCGAGATCATCAGGTCGCAGTCGGCAACAGTGGTCGCGAGGGGTTTCTCAACGAGGACATGCTTGCCCTGCGCGACCGCGGTGAGTGTCTCATCGACATGGAGGTGGTGCGGCGTGGTGACAATGATCGCGTCGATGTCTCGGCGCGCCATCAACACGTCCATCTCGGGCTCGAAGACCATGCCATAGCGCTCGGCGAGTCCGGGTGCGCGGCGACCGCCTGACACGGCCACGAGTTCTGCGTTTGGCAGGCGCTTAATGGCCTCAGCATGGGTGCTGCCCATGAAGCCGGAACCCAGGATTCCAAATCGGATTTTATTCATAAGTCGGTCCCTTAGTCAGGCCTCCGGGGTTGGTGACGGTGGAGTCACTTTGAGCTCCCTTGCAACGGAAGTGAGCTGCGCCCACAGTTTCTCAGGCACGGGAATGCCTGATTGCTCACGGATATTCTTGCAGCGCCACTCGGGTTCGCCGGCGAGCAGAACCTCGTCGTATCCGGGCGCGGGGCCGGAGGCCTTCACCATTTCGCCGAGCCTGTCCATCCGTTTCTCGAACTCTCCCTTCGGCATAAACCGCGCCGGATCAATTGCGATGAAAGTGTGGCTGATTCCCAGCGGATCGCCACCGGTGCGGTAAATGGGGAGCTCGGTGGTCATGCCCGCGCCGCTCAATCCCGAGCAGAGAATCTCGACCATCATGGCAACGGCGGTGCCCTTGTATCCGCCGAACGGTGTAGGCGCACCGCACTGCGCGGCGGCGGTATCGGTGGTCGGCTTGCCGGATGAGTCGAGGAATCCCCACTCTAAAGGAATTGTCTGCCGGCCTAGATGGCCGGCGTTTGTGAGTTTGCCCAAGGCCACGGTGGTGGTCGCCATGTCGAGCAACCAGCGTCCTCTTCCACCGAGGCCGGGCACCGCAACGCACAATGGATTGGTGCCGAGGATGGCTGTTTTCCCCTGATAAGGCGCGACCGCCGGGCAAGCGTTGCTCATGACAATCCCAATCAGCCCGGCGCGAGCCAGCTTTTCTCCCCACCACGCCCCGGCACCAAAGTGATTCGAACCGCTTGTGACGACCACGGCGACTCCGAGTGCCCCCGCAATCCGGATTGCGTGATCGGTGCACTGGTCCGCCACGACCTGACCGAGACCATTCTCACCGTCATATCTCAGGCACACGCCGTCCTCGCTCACGACACGACCGGCGGTCGGGACGTTTATGCCGCCGGCGCGGATCTGCTGGATATAGGTCGCAAGCATCTGGACCCCGTGCGAATCGACGCCCCTAAGATTGGCTCCCACGAGAGACTCGCTCACCAGGCGGGCATGCGTGTCGCGCGTTCCGAGTGCCAGCAGGAGCTGCGTGCAAAAGTCGCTGAGCGAACCGGCTGTGATTGTGACGACTCGGGGCGCGGACGACACCGTGGAATTTTCGGAAGTCATTGAATTGTTGTTGGGAGAATCGGCCGCAGAGGATCAGTGCGTCACCTGATGCCCGGGACGTTGGTGAGGTGCGGCGAAACTTCCTTCCAGGACTTCACATTGCACCGATTCATCCAGTCCTGGTATTGCACGGCCATGGTCCGCACCCGGTCCGGGTGCGAAGCGGCCAGATTGTTCAACTCCCCGCGATCGACCGAGAGATCGTAGAGTTCCCAGGGCGCGTCCTCGCTGCCGAGCAATTTCCAACGCCCGTCGCGCATCGCACGCCGCCCCTCCAGTTCCCAGAAAATCGGCTGCGTGCGAGAGAGCTCCTCACCGCGCAGGCTGGGCACAAGGCTCACACCCTCCATTGGCAGGATGGCCCGGTCCTGAAACCGACTCGGATACTTCGCCCCGCTGATATCGACGAAGGTGGCCATGAGATCGATGATGTGACCGGTCTCATGGGACATGCTGCCCGCCGCCACTTTCCCGCCCAGTCCGGCAATGATCAACGGGGCCGCGATCCCGCCTTCGTTCAACCACGATTTGAACTTGCGAAACGGGGTGTCGCTGAGATTGCCCCATCCACGGCCGTAGCTCTGGAAGGATTTTGGTCCGCCCAGGTAGGGCGAGCGATTGAGTTCCCTCGAGCGGAAGCGATCGTATTGGCCGTCGCCGTCGCCGCCGTTGTCGGAGAGGAAGACGACGACCGTGTCGCGTTCGCGCCCTATCCGCCGCAGTTCCGCAAGCACGCGTCCAATGCAAGTGTCCATCTTCTCAATCTGTGCAGCGTAGATCGCCATCTTAAGATCCTCGTTTTCCTTTTCTTCGACTTCATCCCAGGCAGGTACGCCGGAGTCTCGCGGGGAGAGCACGCTCCCCGGCGGAAGAAGACCAATTGCGACCTGCCGGCCGAAGCGTTCCTGGCGCAGCACATCCCATCCACGCCGATAATGACCGCGGGTCTTCGCAACGGCTTCCGGAGGCGCATGCAGCGGTGCATGTGGCGCGGTGAACGCCACGTAGAGGAAGAACGGCTCCTGCCCCCCCTCTGTCTCCGCGAGAAACTCGACGGCATGATCTGCGATGGCATCGGTCATGTAGAAACCTTCCCGCGGTGGATGGTATGGCTCCGCATCCAGCGCCATCTGGCGCTTCGTAACCCCCGGCACATAGTCCAGCGTGATGTCAAAGTAGTTCGAGGCGCCGCTGATCAACCCGAAGTAGCGGTCGAAGCCGCGATCCACAGGCCAGTGCGGCCGGCTCTCCCCGACGTGCCACTTGCCCGACATCAAGGTGCGGTAGCCAGCGCCCTTGAGAACTTCCGCCATCGTCAAACAGGCACCGTTGAGGTAGCCTTGATACGGTCCCGGCGGTCGCGTGTCGCCGCCGTGGGCCACCATCCAGCCGACACCGGCTTCATGGGGATAGAGCCCGGTCAAGAGTGAGGCGCGCGTCGGGCAGCAGACCCCGTTGTTGTAGAACTGCGTGAAGCGTACGCCCCTCGCGGCGAGCGAGTCGATGTTCGGCGTGCGGATTTCGGCCCCGTAACAGCCGATGTCGGAAAACCCCAGGTCGTCGGCCATGATCAGGACGATGTTCGGCTTTCTCGCGGGCTCCTTCTCCCGGGTCTCAACAGCGCCTGTCGTGATTGCGCCGTTAAGCAGGATCAATCCGAGAATGACTCCAATGGACGCTCGCAACCACACCTCAATTGCGGCGGCGCCAGACCTGCAACGGAGTGTCGGTAAAGTCATGTTCAATAGACGGAGCGAACTCCGACCGCGCATCAGGGGCTGTTTTCTTCGATATGCCAGCTCCACACCTCGGTGGTGCGCACACCTCCCATGATTTCACCGGAGACGAAATTCCAATCAGTGCCGGATCCCACTGCCGGAATGGTAACAGCGGAGGCGGGCCAGCGCTGCGGCCAGAGTTTCCACTGGTGAGCCGAGACGTCGAAATAGATCACGTCTTCAGGCACGCGAGTATCCGCCGGCAACTTTCCAGCCTGCCGGCCGTCCACGCCCCCGAGAACGAACACACGTGCAGGTGAAGTCGTGACAGGCGCCGGCGAAGGTGCCGCGATCGCGGACCACGGAAGATCGGGAAGTTTCTCCCATGTTTGCTTACCCGGGTGGAAGCGATACGCGTCGGAAAGATAGACGGACTCCGCCTTGCCGTCGGCGCCGATGTGCGTGTCAAGGCCGCTGAGCAGGTAGATCATGCCGTCAAGTGCAGCCATCACGGCGTGTGAGCGCGCGGGTCCCGGCCAGGTTGGCAATGGCCGCCAGCCCGACTCGGGTTCGTCGAGATTCAAACTCCAGAATTCACCCGAGCTCAATCGCGGCGAACCGCCGGCGCCGCCGGCGAAATATACGACTCGATCGTGCAAGACGGCCATGGAGTTGGTCAAGGCTTTCGGCAAATCCGGCATCGGACTGATCTGAACCTGCTCGCCATCCCACTTCATCAGTAACACATCCTGGCAGAGCTCTTCAGGGCTGTTGCCCCGGTCACCTCCCATCACCAGCGCCCCGCCGGGCACCGACACGGTTGCACCATAGGCGCGCGGCCCCCGGAGTTTACCTGCAGGCCGCCACTCCTCCTCGCCGGGAACGAGCGCGTAAATTGTATCGTGCCACATCTTCTTTCCCGGCTTAGGCCAGTCGGTTCCTCCGGCGGAGATCAGCACCCCGTCCTGCTCGCCGGTCATCGGACCAGCCATTCCAGGTGCCTGCGGAAAGTCTGGCCGCTTCGTCCACGCAGAGGACGCGGCGGCCTTCGAGTCGGCCGGCATTTGCATGACGCGACACACGCTTTTCCCTGAAGCATCCTGCACCAAATAGGCGCCAACCATTCTGCCGCCGACCACGGCAACCGCCGCGCCCGCGACCTTCACATCAGGAATCTCGTCCGCAAACGCAACGTCATGCAACTTGCCATCGAGCGAGCGGCTGACGACGAGCCCCGCGCCCGGAAAGGTTGGCTTCGTGCCGACAACACGCCGCCCTGGCCTGAGAACCAGGTTGCCTGCGCTGCTGTTCGTGGAGCCAAACACACCATCAACTTTGCCAGCGGCGGGAGCCTGGGCGGTCGGCGCCGGGCTGGATTGCCAAGCGTCGGTCCAGACTCCGGTCGTCCATTCGGATGCGACCGTCCCGCCATTCCTGGTCGCGGAAAGGCGCCAGCCCGAACGGGCGTCGCCGCGCAGCGTAACCATTGAGAAACCGGACAGCGATGCGTCGCCCAACAAGAGCGCCGGCCTTGACCACGCGCTCATGTTCGCCGCGCTCGTCGAGCTGACGATCTGGCCGGCCTGATTCAACCATACTATCGCCGCGTGGCCGCTCCCGATGTCGGCGGCACATACGGCTCCACTGTCGGCTGCAGCATCACCGAGCGTGACTGGGACCAAAACATTAAGCTTGTTCATAGGTTGCATGGCTGCCAGCGAACCGGACATAGCCGTCACAGCTACCATCAACAAGACGACAGCGAGTCGCAGGGGGCTGAAACTGAATCGGTTCATCGTGAAAAATGTGAGGGTTGACGCGGAACTCCCGCGACGCCAACAGCTAAATAAGGAAGTGCGCCGGGCTCGGGCCTTTCAAAAGTATTTCTCTGGTAACATCCGTTGCCCGGTACTCCAGCGCAAGTCCCACATCATTCCCGTTCCCCCCATGGGCAGCACAAGTGACCAGTTGCCCGGCGTTGCCCGTGCGAGGTGTTAGACAAAGTTTCGACACAACGACATGGGAATGTCAGGGGATTGCACCCCATGACACCGCCATTTTCCCGGCGGTCTCCACCCCAAAGGCGCGACTCCTCAAGGCCCCTAGACTCATGAACCTGACCACCCTCTACCGCCACTTGCTCGAGTTCGACGCCGCATTGCTCGCCAACACGATCGACTACATCCGACCCGACCCCCACCCACGAGCTCTACATGGGCGGATCCATCAAGTGCCAGACGCCCGCCTACGGTCCGATGATCGGAACCGCGGTGACATGCGAGATGGATACCAGCTCGCCAGGAGGCGATGTCGCGATCAATCTGTTTTTCCAGCAACTTGAGCATCTCCAGGAGATGGAGGAACCGGCCGTGTGGGTTGTGAAGGCCGTCGGCTCCCGTCCCGACCACGAGTGCATTCTCGGCGATGGCATGGCGAAAAACCTTTACTCAATGGGATGCACCGGCGTCGTGACCGACGGCGGCCTTCGCGATCTGGCCGGATTCGCGATGGTGCCATTCCACGCCTTCGCCCGGGGTACCGTCATCCATCACACGCCGATGCGATTCATCTCGATCAACAAACCCGTCGAGGTCGGCGGGATCACGATCAAGACCGGTGACACGATCCACGGGAGCAGCGAAGGCGTCATCCGCATTCCAAAATCCTGCATCGAGAAACTCCCCGAACGGGCCGCAAAGATGCGGGCGTTCGAACACGAAGCTCATTTTCTTTGCCGCCAGCCGGAGATCAATCCGCGGGAGAAGGCCGTGAAAATTCGCGAACTCCTCGTTGAGTATGGATTCGCCAAGTAGCAGCCCCGCACCGTCTGGACGCATCGCGGATCCGCTGCCGCCTTCCGCGCGGATGCGCCTGCGAAATTCGCTCCGCGTCCATTCACACGCATTTGGAACACGGCTTCGCCTGGGTGGCGCCGCAATGGCCATCTCCCTCGCGACTCCACTGATCACGGCCGGCGTCCTGGTTGATTGGCGCGCGAAGATGAACCGGGTTGAGATTCCGTGCAGCGATGGCACGACCCAGCCTGCCATGTGGTTTGCACCAGCGACTTCCGGGCCGAAGCCACTCCTCGTCGGATTGCACACCTGGAGCTCGCGCTATGACACGGAGGGGCAGATCGAGCAGTTCCGCGCGTGGTGCGAGCACCGCGGTTGGGCGTTCGTGCATCCGGATTTCCGCGGGCCTAACAACACCCCCCAGTCAATGGGAAGCGACCGCGCAGTCCAAGATGTCGTCGAGGCGGTCGAATGGGCGAAGAAGCAGACGACCGTGGACGAATCACGCATCTACCTGATCGGCGCAAGTGGCGGCGGGCACATGACGCTGCAGATGGCGGGCCGGCACCCGGAAATCTGGGCGGGCGCCAGCGCGTGGTGCGGCATCACCGACATTGCAAGGTGGTATGAGGAACTCGAGGCATCGGACAAACCCTACCACTATCTGGACTTCATCAAGGGCGCACTTGGCGTCGCGCCGACGGAAAACGATTCCGTGCATGCCGAAGCCTGGAAGCGATCGCCCCTCAGCAGCCTGCATCGCTGCCGGTCGCTTCCGCTCGACATCAATCACGGCATTTTCGATTTCGGCGTTCCGTTTATGCACGCCCTAAGGGCTTTCAACGCGGTGGTGCCTGCGGAGGACCGGCTGGACGAAGCGGGAATGAACGCCTACCTCGCCACGCGAACCCTCCCCACGAACTGGACCGCCGCGAGACCGGATGCGGCCTACAGCGCGAAACAGCCCCTCTTTCGAAGAATATCAGGGAACACCCGCGTGACCGTCTTCAACGGCGGGCACGAGATCGTTCCTCTTGCCGCACTGAACTGGCTGGCCATGCAGCGCAAAGGTCAGGCGGCGGTTTGGGACGCCGGTGAGTTCACCGACATCGACCTCGGCGGGCATGAGGTCGGGAAGTAGAATCCCGGTCGGTCGCTCAAGCACAGTTTCCCGCGGAGCGTGCCGCGCGTGTCAGGAACCCTCACCGCGGAAGAACGCGGGCTCTATCGGCGCCTTGTAGGCGACCGAGAGCTCCGGGGTTGCGAGACGCTCGCCGCCAACGCGCCGGGCACGCATGAGAAAGTCCAGCGTGCCGCAGGTGAGCAACGTTCGCTCGATCGGGTAAGCGGGCCTGCCGTTCTCCATCATGAGCTCGAAGTGCCGCACGAGGCAGCTGAAGTTGTTCGAGTTCTGCCACGGGATGTAGGCCGCGGCCGACTTGACCTCGCCGTTCACGCGGACTGCGAAGTTAAAATCGCGCACCAAGCCTGCGGCTCCGATCACGGATCCCTTGAACCCGTCGTTGTATTCAACGATGAGCGCGAAAGGATTGGCGACAAGGTCTTCCGGCCTGCCCACCGTACGACTGAGGCTGCGCGAGGCAGCGGCGTCGAAAAGCTCGCGCGACCAGAGTCCCTGCCCCGCGGCTGCCCAAACGGCATCGCCCTCAAGGAAACGGACCGCGCGGACGCCTGTCTCGCCGCCGGGCCGCCGCTCAATGACACACTGGAGGAGTTCGAGCGCGTGAAACGACAGCGACTCGACGTGCGCGGTCGGGATGGTCGCCACGACCAATGCATCCTCGAAGGGTGTGTTGACCGGAAATGAAAGCTCGGGCCGGCGAAAGGTGACCGAGGTCGTCGAGCCTGCGAGCAGCGGGAAGTTAAGCTCACGCGACTGGCGGACCATCCACTGGGCCTCGTCCCAGTCATGCGACAATGCCTTATCGTTGAAGACCGGCACGGATCTCCCGCTCTTGCGGAAGACATCCACGACCTGGGAGAAGAACGAGAAGAATGGATTCTCTGTCCAGTGGGTATACACGTCCTCCGAGATCATCACCACGCCGTCGACCGCGAGCTTGCCCGTGCCGAGCGTAAGCGCGTCAGCGATTGTCGGGCTCAATTTGAAGCCATAGGCATCGGACAGGCGTCGGCTGATGTCTGTGTCGTCCACATGGTGCACGTAGACTGAGGTCACGTCGTAGACAGGAGGATGGAACTCCCCGTTGATCCAATATCCCTCGAGCATCCTCGTGACGATGTTGTCGGCGTGCATCCGCAGGCCGTAGCGTACCACGATGGCGGCGACCCGTTTCCTCTCGGGACCGGCCCCAAAGGCAAGGTTCGACCCCAACCCGAGCCCCGCGACTGCGGTGAGGGCGGTCTTGCAGAAGTCACGGCGTGTCGTGTGCATGGCTCGTTCGGGATCTATTGGTCGTTCAGTAGATGCGCGTGCCCGACGCCTTGAGCTTGATCTTGTAGAGCACAGTCCCCGCCGCGACATACAGCGTGCGGTAATCGTCGCCCCAGCCGATGTTCGATGGCGTTCCCGGCACCGGGAGAGTCCCGAGGTGCCGTCCACCGTTGTCGAAGACCCAGACGCCACCGGGACCCGTGCAGTAGACATTGCCGTCGAAGTCGGTCTCTATGCCTCCGGCCTCGCCTTTGCCGGATGGCATCGAGGCGAAGACCTTGCCTCCATCTAGTCTTCCGTCGCCCCTGATCGAGAAGACACGGATATGGTTCGCAGCGGAATCGCTCACGTAGAGAGTCCGCTGGTCCGCGGTCAAGGCCAGTCCGTTGGGCGCCTTGAAATCAGTTGCGACCGCGCGCAGCGTGCCGTCCCGCATGATTTGATAGACAGCGGCGTGTGGCTGCTCGAACTTCGTGCCGCCAGGTAGCCGGCCCGTGGCTGGGTCGGTGAAATAGGTGCTGCCATCGATCGCGTGAAGGAGATCGTCGGGACCGTTGAGCCGCTTCCCCTCGAATCGATCGGCAAGGATAGTGATCGCACCATCCTTCTCGGTCCTCGTCACGCGTCGGTTGCCCGTCTCACAAGCGAGCAATCGTCCCTGCCGGTCAAAGATCAGACCGCGTGCGCCGCCACTCTCCTTCCGCCAAAGCTCCGCCTTCGACTCGTCGTGCGTAAGTTTCCAGATCCAGTTGTTTCCCGCGTCGGAGAAGAGCCAGAATCCATGCCGGCTGAAGACCGGACCGTCGACCTCCTTGAAGCCATCCAGGACAACCTCGGCCGTGGTTTCGGGTCCTGCGATCTTGTCGATCCCCGACGGCGGCTCCCCGGTATCCATCGCGGACGCGAGCGCCTGCGCCCCAGCGGCGAACAAGAACGAGACAGCGCCCACTGCGGTGCGTGTCCGATATCGGGCTGATGAAAACACCGTGCGAATGACTGAACTCATGATCCCCTCCCCTGGTAGTAGGACGGCGAGACGCCGGGCTCGTAGCGGACCGCGGCGAGTTCCGGTGTCTCCAGACGATGATGCGACTCGCTGCGCGAGCGCATGAGGAAATCGAGAGTCCCGCATGTCAGCATCGTTCGCTCCGGCGGAAATGAGGGATTCCCCGTCTCCATCATCCTCCGGAACAGATCGACGAGGCAGCTGAAACTGTTGCCGTTGACGCCGACGTAAAAGGCCTGCGTGGATTGGATTTCGCTACGGCCACGGACTCGCGCCGCGAAGTTGTAGCCACCGACGGATCCGGAGGAGCTGATGACAGACCCACGTAGCCCGTCGTTGTATTCGATGAGAAACGCGAGCGGCTTCTTGATCAGGTCCTCTGGCTTTCCCGTCAAAGTGTCGTCGCTTCGCGAGAGCGCCGCGTCGAAGAGTGAACGGGACCACAGGCCCTTCTCGCCCGCTTCCCACACGGCATCGCCCTCGAGGCACTGGACCGCCTTGATGCCGGTTTCACCGCCCGCTCTTCGCTCGACCATGGCCTGCAGGAGCTCGAGACCGTGGAAACCGCCGGATTCCACATGGGGCTCGCCGTATCCGCAGGCCACGAGCGCCTCATCCAGCTTGTCGTTGGCGGAGAACTCAAGTTCGGGCCGGCGAAACGTGACGGCAAGCGTCGAGCCAGCCAGCAACGGAAATCTAAGCTCGCGGGACTGGCGCACCATCCACTCGGCCTGGATCCAATCGTGCGACAGCGCCTTGTCGTTGAACACGGGCACCGAGCGGCCGCTTTTGTGGAAAACATCAACCACCTGCGAGAAGAAGCGAAAGAAAGGATTCTTCGCCCACGATGTGTTTCCATCCTCGGACACGATCACCACGCCGTCGACGGCCAGGTCATCCGTGCCAAGCGTGAGGGCGTCGGCCACGGTCCCGCTCAGCCGGAATCCATAGGATTCAGCGAGTCGCTTGCTGAGATCGCCGCGATTGTCCTTCGGTGGATGGAGAACATGGACCGACGCGACTTCGAACGGCGGTGTATAGAAGCGTTCGTTGATCCAATACCCTTCAAGCAGGCGGGTGACGAGGTTGTCCGCGTGGGTGCGGAGTCCGTAGGTGACGACGATGGCTGCAATCCTTTTGCCACGTGTGTTCGAAGCGGCGGCGAGCGACGCGGGAAGGCTGAGCCCGGCCGCTGCGGCGAGCGCGGTCTTGCAGAAATTCCTGCGGGTGGTGTCCATGGTGCTCGCTGTTCTTCTTTGAGGGTTCTGATGTGTGGCGACGACGATTCGCGGGGCGGACCGTGGTCTAGTAGGTGCGTGTGCCGGTCGATTTCAGCCGGATCCGGTAGAGCGAAGTCCGCGCCGTGATGTAGAGTGATTTGAAGTTGTCGCCCCAGCCGATGTTGGCCGGAGTCTCGGGCACCTCGATGGTTCCAAGATGCACCCCGGTCTTGTCGAAGACCCAGACTCCGCCGGGACCCGCGCAAAAAACGTTGCCTGCAACGTCGGTCTTGATACCGCCGACGGTGGCTCCTGTTTCGGACTTAAGCGTCGCGAAAATCCGGCTGTTGGCCAATGCACCATCCCCCTCGACATCAAACGCCCTGATCTGCCCCAATGCCGACTCGCCCACGTAGAGAATCCGTTGGTTCGGGGAAAACGCGAGACCGGCGGGCTGCTCGAAATCGGTCGCCACGGCGCGCAGCTTTCCGTCCCGCATGATCTGGTAGACTGCCGCATGCTTCTGATCGGAACGCTCTCCCGCCGGCAGAGCACTCACCGGTGGATCCGTGAAGTAGGTGCTGCCGTCGATACTGTGGACCAGGTCATCCGGGTGATTCAGCCGTTTCCCGTCGAAGTGGTCGGCCAACACGGTGATCGTCCCGTCCTTTTCCGTGCGAGTGACACGACGCGCGCCGGTTTCGCAGACCAAGACCCTCCCCTGCCGGTCCAGCGTCAATCCTGTTGCTCCACCGCTTGGCTCGCGCCAAAGCACGATCCCGGGTTCGGACGCGCTCGTACCTCCTTCGAAGACGTCGTTGGTTCCCTTGGGAATGTATTTCCAAATCCGGTTGTTTCCAGCGTCAGTGAACAACAAGAAACCGAGCCGGCTCGACGCGGGGCCGTCGGCGGACTTAAAGCCATCGATCATCTTCTCGACGACCGCTCCCCCTTCCACGACAGCAGAGAGTCCCAAACCTCCTCCGTCCGTGCTTGCCGCCGCGGAGAGGCTTACGACTAATGCTGCAATACAAACAGCCGCGAACCACGATATCGCTCGCCGCGGATGCTTAACACCCTGGCCACGGTTCGATTGAATTTGAGCCTTCATCGTTGGAGCGGGGCAATCGGCCGCCGGGGCCGTGCCGCAATAGACAAAGTGGCGCGTTGGCGGAATCGCTCAAAGGCAAAGCTCTGGTCATCTGACGTGACCAGAGCTCCAAGGTGAGAGGTTATTGCTCCAACCCGCGCGTCAGTTTCCCCGTGATTGGATCGTGGCGGCCCAGCGAAGCCGTGCGATCAATCATAGCTAGGGACGGGCCGTCCGCTGCCCCTGACCGGAGAACCTGTTAAAGTCCTGGGTGGGAATCCTGAAACGAAAAACCCCGCGGGGCCGAAGGCGCCACTGCGGGGTGCAAAAGGTTCCAGCCGAAAGGCTGGCTCCCTAGAAGCTATATTCGATCGAAAACCGCACTTCCCTCGGGTTGTTCGAGTACAAAGTCGACTGGAAGATCAGGCCGACGAGCCCTTTCTCGTCCGCAAGATTGTAGGCATTCACCTGATAGCGCCATGGACCGCGTTTGTATGAGATGAAGCCATCCCATGTCGTGAATCCCGGCGCGAAGAATGTGTTCGATGTATCGCCACTGCGCTCGGCGACGTAATTGACACCGAAACCCGCCGATAATCCCTCGAGGCGCCCAGGGGACGCCGTGTAGCGAAGAAACGCTTTATAGTTGAAATCGTTTTGAACTCCGCGGAGCCGCAACCCCCGGAAGTCCTTCGAATCCACATCGGCGAGACCGATCAACGTCGTCCAATTTTCGTTGATCATCCACGCAAGGTCGAGGTCCCATCCCTCAGAAGGAGAAACCCCACCTTGGGTGAATTCATTGAGTCCAGTACTTGGATTGATTTCAAAGATGGCGTTGTTCTTCAGCTCTGTTTTAAAGTAGGCTGCTGTTGCCACTAGGCGTGACTCAAAGAGTTCGAGCTTGAGCCCAACTTCCTTGGTTTCCCCCGCAAGATTTTTGAATGGAATTCCAGAGCCGACAATCAGCTCCCCGAAGCGAGGCTCGAAGGTCTCGGAGTAGTTCGCAAACAGTGAAATTCCACGGTTCGAGAAGGGCTTTACCACGGCGGCAAACTTCGTCACGACACTCGTCGTGTTGCCTCCCACGGATTGCACGCGGGTGATCCTGTTAAAGTTACCGTCATTCTTCACGTAGTCAAAACGCGCTCCCCCCACGAGAAGTATGCGGTTGTCCCAGAAATAGATGTTGTCCTGGATGCCGCCATTGAACCGCTGGCCCGAGCTTGTGTTGCTCGTGCTAATTCCACCCGAAGGAACGATAAAGGCGCCAAAGCCGGATGGCAGGCGGAACTGTTGGCGCACGACGCTGAATGCCTTGGTAAGATCTAGATTGTTGGTATTTGTGGAGCCTCCATATTCGGGCCTCAGGATCAGGTTGAGGAAATCGCCCCGGGTCCGCTCGCCTGTGGATTGACCATAAATGATCATTCGGTGATCTAGCGGACCGGTCTTGAACTTGCCGGTCAGATCGAGAAAAGCACCAAAACTCTCTGTCTTGTTTGGACCCGAGATTCGACTCACGTGATTGGACAGGACTATGTCCGACCACGCATCGGTGAATTTTGGCTGGGTCGCGGCATTGACCGCGGTGCCGATAGTCCCGAGCACGGAGCCATCCGAACGCAAGAAGGTGAATCCGAGCGGAATAATCTGTGGCTGCTTGCTGTGCAGGCGGTTATCGGTGAATCGGCCGACGAAACGTAAGTCCCAGTCGCCAAGCACACCCGAGGTTCCCGTCGAGATTCCGAATTCATAAAACCGCATCGTATACTCTTCGTTATCTACCGTCGGAATCGTCTCGAGCCCATGGCCGAAAACTTCCACGGCGGAAGCGCCTCTGCCGTCTACGAATGCGGACGGGTTCTCATGACCCGTCTTGGTGTCCTGCTGGAGGAATCGGGTCCACATCTTCGTGCGTGATCCACCGGGGTTGTAGGAAAGAGTGCCGTAAAACGCCCTCTTTTCATCCGAGCCACTGTTATGGGTTTCCCCGTCCCGGACTACACCAACAACGCGATAGGCTAGCTCGCCCTTCTCATCAATCGGTCCGGTATGATCCACGGACGCCTGCCATGTGTTTCCGATCGAGCTGAGGAATGACTTGATGGTGGTTTTGCGAATCCGGTTCGGAATCTTGAGCGATCGGTTCACTAGTCCGCCCACATTGTGGTCGCCGTAGAGCGTGCCCGCAGGTCCCTTGATCACTTCCCAACGGTCAATAAATTCTGACTCATGAAAGTAGTGGGATTCCCCACCGCCCCCCGGCAAACCATCTACCACATTTGTGGAGGAACCGCGTGGCAGCTGTCCCCGCAATGTGTAGGCGCCCGTGATAACGTTGGCCGCAGGTCCCAAACCGCTTACCCAACGGAGAGCCTCCAGGCCGTTGCTTGCTCCCACGTCATCCATGAATTCCCGATTGAGAACAACAATAGAAATGGGAACATCGTTAATGGGAAGATTGATACGAGTTCCGCCGACGGAGGAAGTTGCCCCATAGCCTGTGCTTTTACTTTCCGTGACAGTGAATGGATCCAATTCGACGACTTTATCGTTCCTTGGCTCCTGAGCAAGGGATAGGCCTGCGGTAAACGCGAATGCCGTGAGAATGAAACCGCGTGTGCGAACCTGGCTGAAGTGCATATTCATAATTTGCTTCGGTTGCCACGTTCAGTTTGTGGCCTGTGGGTTTGGTCGTGATCGATTACTTACCTGGGGTGAATCTCGCGAAACGCTGAGGAGCGCTTCCGGTCTGACAATGAGGTGTGTGACTGGGCACCGTGCCTTCATCGAAGGCGAAATAGTGGGCAAGCGACATTACCAGACGGAGATCTGCGAACAAACGGCTAGCCGAGCGGGTCGAGTGTAACAGAATCCCGATGAGGTCCACCCGCCTCTGACCGAGTCGCAAGACGTTGAAAGGCTAGGCCAACATTCGGCAAGCTTGCCGAGTTGAACACCCGAGGTGCGGAGCTTACTGAAACGAGGGCCTCTCTCACTCTCCGGGCATCCGCTCAGTCGCGTCCCCACTCCACTTCAATGAACTTGAACGGCTTGTCGCCCGTCGTCTTGTATCCGTGTCCGACGTGCCTTGGCGCGAATAGGATGTCACCCGGTCCGACCTCGATCGTGTTCGCGCCGATCTCGAACAGACCCTTCCCTTCGAGGATTACGAAGCATTGCTCCCGGTCCGCATGGAAGTGCCAGCGTGTGCCACCGTCAGGCCCGTAGGCCGAGAGCCCCATGCGGGCGATCATGGTGTTGGCCGTGAACGGGCGGGGCGCAGGAAGGTCGGCCTGATACAACAACAGGGCGTTCGTGCTGCGAATGTGCCCCGCGCCATAGCTGACGATCGACAGCGGGATCCCGACCTGTCTGGCACTCGGAGTTACCGAGACATAACCTTCGCCGCCCGTCGCCACCATCGGGCGAAATCGCTCACCGGTAATCAGCCCTTTGCCCGCCGGCGCAGGAAGCGAGCCCGCTTGAAACCAATCCACCTGAAGGACCTTCGCGTTTCCGTCTACGGCCGCTGCATACTGGCGCAACAAACCCGGCGGCACAAAGACGACGTCGTGCTTCTGCGCCTTGAGCACTTCGCCTGCGACCGTGAAATTCACCGCGCCCTCGAGAACAATGAAGGCCTGTTCGCGAAAGCCTTCAACGGTGTGCGCCCTGGCGCCGCCGCCATTCGAAAGCACATGAAGTTCCACGCGCGCCATGTTTGAGTTGGAATAGTGGTTCCGCTCCGGCAGGTCGTCCGGATGAACGAGAAGCACTGACTTGGATCCATGGTAGACGGACCCGTCCGTCGGCTCGGCGAGTGTCAGCTTCGCCTCGTTGAAGATGAGGCCGCTGTCCGGACCCTTGCCGTAAGACCACGCGGATAGCGGCAGCGCGGTCAGGAGCAAAATACAAAGCAGTTTTTTCATCATGGATCGTGGAGGAGGCTGTCGCTTCGGAAATTCATCCAGGAGCAGGCCTATACGGTGCAGCGGATTCGTCCCGGGCGGCAACCGGCTTCTTCTGGTCATAACCTTTGCCCGGGAACTGGGCCCGGTTGCTGGAATCGCAGCTCAAAACTCGGACTGGCTGGATTCACCGGCGCATGACCGGGAGCGAACCGGACCGTTGACCACGTTCTCGATCGGCCCAACCCTGAATGGCGCCCAGTGCGATCCGGGCCGAGGCGCTCCGCATTTCAATGCGTGACTCTCGACTGCAGAACGCCGAGTGACAGGTTGCGATCAGGTTCGGCGCCTGCGCCTCCTCCGGCGACTTGAGCGGTTCGTCTTCGATCACGTCGAGCGCGGCGCCCGCGATTATCCCCTTCCTCAAGGCCCCCCACAGGGCCCGTTTGTCGATGACCGCCCCGCGCGCGATGTTCACAGCGCGCTCAACTGCCGAAGAAGGCTCGCTGACCGGAGCGGTGCGCCAGTCCACGATAATCCCCTACCCCGGCGTCTCCAGATTCGACAATCCAGTTTCCTATCAGTAATCTTGTCCGATTTCATGATTTTCGCTTGATTCCCGATTCGGCCGCAGCCTGTCGTATCAGCTACCGGTGATGTGGACATGCAATGTGACCAGCTCAATGACTTTGTTGCGCGGGGCACGCTCCCGGTAACTTTGCCCCGTGAAGCATGACACGCTGCGGCAGCTATCACGGGAGGCGCCATCGGATTCTCGGTCGTTGCCCTTTGGGCTGACGGCGGATTTTCCTTTCGACCGGGCGGAGTGGCGATGGCCATGAGCGCAGGCGGAATCGCGGGATGGCGGCGATTGGCGGGATTGGCTGGCGTGGCGATGGCCCTGGCGCAGGTTCTCGCGGAGCCAATTCCCAGCGATACCGTGCCGTTGAAAAGCAGTCCGCCACCGCCGGGGGTGAACGACGTGACGGATTCGCCGCGGGAGCGCGACCGGGTGCTACTGAAGCGAAACCCCATTGCGTCGGAGTTTCAGGTGCCGGATACCCTGGGCCGGAGCACCGGGGTCCAGGCGGACGCCGAGATAAACGATTTCCGGGCCCTGCTGCCGCTGACCGGCGACCTGCTCAAGCAGCCGGAGCGGGTCGAACTCGGCGTATTTCTCCTGCTTCATGCGGGCACGGACCGGGGAGAGCCGGGCTTTGAGGCGCGGGTGCGCCGGCATTCGGGTCCGCCCGCAAGGGCCTGGTCGATCGAGGCGAAGGTGAACCAGTCCTCGGTCGACCGCGAGGTCGAGCAATTGGCCGCGACCTGGGAGCCGACGTCCCTCATGTTCGGTGGCAAGGCCGTCTATTTTCTCCAGCGGCCCAAATTCTACCAGGAACTGATTCGCACCCGCACCCGCGCCGCCAGCCTGCACGTCGAGCATCAGGTGGGGCCGGCGGACCTGCTTTTCGCCCAAGCCGCCTGGTCGGATTATATCGATGATTCCGACATCGACCAGATCGAGTTCAACACGGGAGTCGGGCAGCCGCAGCCGGGCCACGGCGACGCCCCCCAAGGTGGGACCACCATCGTTGACGGAGCCTACCGCAGTGTCGGGCGGAGGCACTACTCCCGGCTCGCGCAGACCAACCGGCAGATCAGCCGTTTCCAACTTGGCGGGAGGCACGACACGAAGGATTGGACGGCGGACTACGCTATCTACCATTCCCGCTGGAACAATCGCCTCGATGCCATCGGGTGGAACTTCTACGACACCGGCCTCGAAGTGGGCTACCGCATCGACGACCGCGACCCGAATTTTCCGGTCGTGACGCTGCCGGCCGGCTACGACATCGCCGGGAGTTCCGCGCGCTTCGGCGATCTGCGGGACGTCGTGGTCACCACGCGGGACATCGATTGGGCCGGGCGTTTCGATCTGCGCCGGCGCCTGACCTTCCGCGGCGGCACACTCTGGCTCGGTGCCGGCGGCCTGCACCGGCGCAAGGAACGCCGCAACGGCTGGGAGAACAACATCTATTTCAGCCAGCCGGGCCAGCCACTGTTGTACTCGGAGTTCGCCGGCGACAACCTGCCCGACAGCATCGTGCGCGACCACTATTCGATCCTACCGCCGCGAATCGACGGCCCGACCGCCCGCGCACATAGTGCGGCCGGCGGCCCGCAGTATGCCTATGCGGTGTCCCGCTCCGTGATTGAGCGCGCCCAGGATATCTACTTTGCGAAGGAGGAGGTCTCCGGCTTCTATACCCAGGCGAGGTGGCGAAGGGGCCCTTGGTCGGTCGAGGCCGGCTTGCGCGGCGAACGAACGCAGACCGCGACCCGGGGGACGGTGATCGTCCCGGTGGCAAACGACACCGGGGGTGGAACGCTGCTGGGGGAGGTGGAGGAGAACGGCACCAATTACCGGATTCGCGAAATGCCCGCAACCGGCTCGTACAGCTCGTGGCTGCCAGCATTCGACGTGGAGCGGCGTCTGACCCCGGATTGGACCTTTCGCGCCACGCTTCACAGCCGGTTGATGCGGCCGCAGTACATCGACATCGTGAACTACCGGCGGACTTCAGTGACCACCTTGAAGATCAAGGAGGGCAATCCCGGCCTGCGGCCGGTCAGCATCAACACGTTCGCCGCGGCGCTGGACCGCCACGCCTCCCGGTTCGGCAACTTCTCCGCGGAACTCTACCTGACCACAATTCGTGATTTTTTCTATAATGCCCAGTATTTTGAAACGGCGAATGGGAGCAACTATACGGTCAGCCGGATTGAAAACGGTGATCGCGGATATCTCCGGGGCTTCCAATTGCAGTGGCATCAGTCGATCGCCCTCGGGCGCCTGAAAGCGGCGCCGTCGCTGGCGTACACCTATTCCGAAAGCGAGGCGACGGTCCCGACCCGGCCTGGGGCCCGGCTGGAGCTACCCGAGCGGGCGAGGCACCTCTGGCAGGCCCGGGTCGACTGGAGCCGCGACCGGGTCGGGGGCGCGGTGGGATTCTCATCCCAGAGCGCCTCGCTTGACCAGATTGGCCCGGCGGCAGACCGCGACATCTACCGGGACGCCGTGCTCTCACTCGACGCCTCGCTGTGGTGGCGGCTGGACGAGCATTGGCGGGCGAAGCTCTCGGTGATCAATCTGACGGACGTGCCGGAGCGTTCCTTCGAGGGCAACCGGCGGCGCGTTGTCCTCAACCAATACACCTGGGCGACCTGGCGCCTGGGGATCGATGCGAGATTTTAGCCCGGTTTTTTCGCAGCGATGGATATGAATTTGCCAAAATATCCGTCCGCCGCAAGAGGCGGTGTCCTGCCACTGCGGGACTAGGTGGGGAAATTTCGCGCGCAATGGCATAAGCCGTATCCATTCAGTCGAAAGTCGAGAGACGTACGCCTAGGGCTAATCTGCCGAAAAGTCATTGTGATCACCGGTTTTCGCTTCGGCAAGCCGGTCCGGAGTGTCTTGGCTGCGCTCATGCCTGTCATTTCTCATTTCTGCAGGGATAACAGGAGGCGTTGAAACAGACAATCACTGGTAAGCGCAAAAGACCTGTCCAACTGAATTGAGCAGGATTCCATCTGAGAGTCATATAATACCGGTCGGAATCGCATGCGACGGTACTGGAATTCCGAACTCTTTACTCCATGCATCCTTCCCCGAGCAAACAACAAGGCTGGCCACGCCTTCCGCCCGATTTCGCATTCCGCATGGCGAGCAACATCGCGGAGGACTCCAATGGCCGCCTCTATGTCGTCCACAGAGGCCGACACCCGCTCGTGCGCTTCGACCCGTCCGGCAGGTTCCTGGACTCGCTCGCCGACGAGCACCTAACGCAATCCGTCAACCTCGACATTTCCAAGAACCCGCCAACTCCGATCGGCACGGAGTTCTGGCTGCACGGTCTTCACGTCGATCCGTCTGACAGTATCTGGATCACCGATCTTGGGCGCCACTTGGTCATGAAGTTCGATACCCACGGCCGGCTCCTGATGACACTCGGGACGGATGGAGAGCCCGGCGATGATGAATCCCATTTCAACCAGCCGACTGCGGTGGTTGTCGGCCCCTCAGGCTCGATCTACGTTGCCGATGGGTACGGCAATTCGCGCATCGTGAAGTTTTCAGAGGATGGTGAGTTCCTCCTGAGCTGGGGGCGCCGGGGCGCCGCGGCCGGCGAGCTCAACACGCCTCACGGGCTTGCACTCGACGCGGACGAAAACGTCTATGTGGCCGAGCGCTTGAATCATCGGGTCCAGATCTTCGATTCCGCAGGACGACATCTCGCGCTCTGGCCAAACCTTACCCGCGCCGATTCAGTCCTCGTCGACCGTCATGGCGTCGTCTTTGTCGGCACTGGACACGCCGAGAATGCGATCCACCGATTCGACCGCGACGGACACGCCCTCGGAATGCTCGGCTCAGGAACCAACGCATTCGGATACCCGCACGGAATTCACATCGATCGGGAAGGAAACCTTTACGTCGCGGATCCCGTCGCCGGGCAGGCGTCGGCGAGTCCCGCAAAATTCGGCGCCCTTCCGGACGCCTGAGCGCCAACCGCCAATCCCCCATGCCCCGATTCATCGATCTCTCGCAGCCGCTGGTACACGGCCAGCCCAACTTCCCGTTCGATCCGAAGATCAGCATCACCACTCACCAGCGCGTGCCGATCCTCGGCTACAACATGGCCCAGATCAGCATGGGCACCCACCAGGGCACCCACCTCGACGCACCCTATCACTTCATCGATGACGGCCGGACCATCGACCAGATGCCGCTGGAGGATTTCCACGGCGCGGCCTCGTTAATCGATCTCGCGCCTGGATCGCACCTCGAAGCGGACACCCACCTCACAATCGCGATGTTTGAGCCGTTTGAACACCTCTTCCGGCCCGGCGCGAAGATCATCTACCGCACCGGCTGGGATCGCCAGTGCGGCTCGGATGCCTACTTCAGCAATTTCCCGACGCTGGACCTCGAGACGGCCGTATGGATCGCAAGCCGGAAGATCGGCCTGCTCGGGATGGACACGCCGACGCCAAGCAAGGAATGGCTCAAATGCCACCACATTCTGCTCGGGCACGGCACGGAGATCGTGATCGTCGAGGGCCTCGTCAACCTCGACCAGCTGCCCGGTGCATTCACCTTCATAGGATTTCCACTCAACATCAAGGGACGCGATGGATCGCCGATCCGCGCTGTCGCAATGCTCGACGACTGAATCGACCCAACACGAAGGATTCCAATGCTACTCAAGAACAAGATCGCAATCGTCACGGGCTCCGGAGCCGGACTGGGCCGGGGAATCGCGGAGGCGTTCGCCATCGAGGAAGGCGCAAAGGTTGTCGTCGCCGACCTGAACGAGGACACTGGGAATGAAACAGCTACGGCCATCCGCGCGGCCGGCGGAGACGCGCACTTCATCGAGTGTGACGCAGCCAACCCGGCCAGCGTGAACGCGCTCGTCGCGACGACCATCGCTCGATTCGGGCGGATCGACATCCTCGTGCCCAACGCGGGAATAAACTTCGTCAAGCCGACCGAGGAATGCACGCTAGAGGACTGGGACCGCGTGCACGGATTGAACCTGCGCGGGGTCTTCATCTGCATCCGCGCGTGCCTGCCCCAGTTTCTCAAGCAAGGCTCCGGCAACGTCGTGGCAATCGGCTCCGTGCACACAAAGGGGTCCCTCTCTGGTGCCGCGCCCTATACGGCGGCAAAACAGGGAGTCCACGGGCTCGTTCAGTCGCTCGCGGTCGAATTCGCCGCGCGTGGCCTCCGGTTCAACGTTTTGAGCCCGGGACTATGCGACACCCAGATCTGGCAGGACATCCAGAACGCAGCAGAGGACGCCGAGGCGTGTCGCGCGCATTTCAGGGCAAACATTCCCTCTGGCAGAGTCGGTCTTCCCAGCGACATCGGCGCAGCGGCCGCTTTTCTCGCTTCGGACAAATCACTCTACACCACCGGCGCCAACCTCGTCGTTGACGGAGGCATGACGAGCCAGATCGTCAGCAAGGAAAGTTACGCAAGCAAACCCTTGTGAGCGCAGGCTCCCCTCCCCGATACTCGAATCATGAAACCAACAATGACCGGCTGCCCGGCCGAGATGCGCGCGCGATTGAGCGGGCCGGTGCCTTCCATCAAAACGACCTTCAACCGCGACGGCAGCATCGACTACGACGGCCTCCGCCGCCTCATCGATTTCAACATCACCGCAGGCGCCAAGGCGCTCATGCTCACCGCAGGCGACAGTCACTACGTCGCGCTCAGCGAAAAGGAGATCGCGGAGGTCACGCGTGTCACCGTCGAGCACAACGCCGGGCGCGCCCTCGTGATCGCGGCCGACCGGTATTACAACACCACGCAATCCGTCGAGTTCGCCGGATTCGCGCGAGACGTCGGCGCGGACCTTCTCATGGTCATGCCACCGGACTGGGGAGGCTCGTGCACGCCTGCATCCATCGCCGAGCACTTCCAAACCGTAGCCGCTGTGATGCCGGTGATGGTCGTCACGAACATCTTCATCTCGCGCGGCCAGAAGTTTGGCCTGGATACGCTGGAGATCGTGCGCGACAAGGTCCCAAATGTCGTGGCGATCAAGGATGACATGTGCGGGGAGTTCGCCAAGAAGATGGCGCTCATGGTCCACGATCGCTGGGCCGTGCTCTCCGGCGGCCAGAAGCACAACCATTTGCTCACCCATCCGTTCGGGTGCGACGGCTACCTGTCCACGTTCATCTCCATCAAGCCTGAGCTAGCGCACGCCTACTGGAGTGCGGTTCAAAAAGGCGACCTCAGCGAGATGCGCCGCATCATTCGCGACTACGACTTTCCTTTCTTTGCGCACATCATGACGCTCCCCGGTGGCTTCAATGCCGGGATCCAGGCGGTGCTCGAGTTAAAGGGTATCGCACAACGCTGGCGCAGGAAACCCTACCACAGCCTCTCCGACGCTGAAATCGGTGCGCTTGGCGATCGGCTCAAGCAGCTTGGGATTCTGGACTGATCGAGCACGCGCAGCCGGGGTTAGCGGTCAGGTAACTTGCCCAGTTCCGAAGGGGCATCGCCTCTTGCCCTGCCCAACCGCTGGAACGTATCTTTACATGCATCCCGCGTTCCTTCACTCCATCTTCCTCTTATGCGCCCTTCCGCAATCCGTGCCCGCCTCCGTCAGAACAAGCCCGCCTTTTTCCCCTGCATGTATTATCCCACCGCGATGATGCCGGCCTATGCCGCCAAGGCGGGATACGACGCAATCTGGCTGGATACGGAGCACAACACCTGGGATCGCCGCGAAATCCAGCGCATGATCTTGCTGCACCACCTCGCCGGCATCGACTGCATCGTGCGCACCGGCAGCCGCAATCCGACGGATCTCTACCACCTCCTTGAGGACGGAGCCACCGCGTTGATGATCCCGCTGGTCAACACCCCGGAGGAGGCCCGCTTGCTGGCATCGGCCGTGAAGTTTCCTCCCGTCGGACAGCGCGGGCTCGACGGCGCCGGTTTGGACAACAACTTCTTCCTTCCCGGCACGGAACACTACCCCGCAGCCGCAAACGAGGAGACGCTCCTTATCGTGCAGATCGAAACCCCCGAGGCGATCGCCAACATCGATGAAATCGCGGCGGTGGATGGCATCGATGGCTTCTTCATCGGACCTGGTGACCTCTCGTTGCGCCTTGGCTGTCGGCCCGACTGGAACGACTCGAGGTTGATCGAGGCGCAGGCGACCGTAGCCGCGGCAGCAGCGAAGCATGGCGTTGCCTGGGGCCGGCCCGCCCGTGACGCGGCGGACATCGCACGCATCACGAAGCTGGGCGCAAAGCTCATCGCGCACGGAAGCGACTTCGGCGGCGTGGCATCGATACTCGCGGCAGGCGGCAGGACCATTGCCGAAGCCCTCGGCTGAGGAGGCATCCGCCGCTTCACCCTACTTCGTCCCAGTTCGACCGGCTCCCGCGTGGACCGAGCATATAATTCACCCGCCCTCCAGAAAACATTCCCATGCAAAACATTCGTTCTTCTCCACCGCTCCTCGTGTTGCTCCTTTGCCTATCGCTCGTTAGCGAACCGGCCCTCGGCGCAACGCCGCCCGGCTGGACGGACTCAGGTGCCAACTTCACGGCAGGCACGCTCGGAGATTCGGGGCAGAATCTCTATGTCAACCGCCGCGGCGAGTTGGAAACTATCCGGCACTACGACATCGACGGCGACGGCTGGCTCGACCTGTTCTTCAACAGCACCCACGACACCTACAACGCCGTGCCTGCGGCGCTCGCCACGGCGACCGGCACAAGCGTGGGTGTAACGATGCTCGGCGTGGACGGAAGTAGCAGGGTCGTTCCGCACGACTTGAACCAGGACGGTTACACCGATCTCGTCTTCATGCCTAACCAGCAGAACATTCAAAAGCAGCGCGCCTCAGTCTCGATCGCGTGGGGCTCGGCCGCAGGCTGGAGTGTTTCCCGACTGATCCGACAGCTTCCTGTTAACGGCGCCGCCAGCCTCGACGTGGGCGACTTCGACGGCGACGGCTGGCCGGACATCGCAACCCTCAACAGCGAGGGATGGCAGCACGGGCAGGGCCACGGCAACATCGTGCGCATCTTCCGGGGCAGCGCAGATGGATTCTTCCTCGCGAACTATCAGGATCTCGGAATTCCTGCAGGCATCGAGGTGGTCGCCGGCAGCTTCGGGCCAGACAGGGACCTCAAGGTCGCCGTCGTAACGTCCACAGGCCTGGTGCACTACCTCGCTCCGGGCACCGACGGGACACTGCACATCGCGCGCACCCTTTCACTGCCCGTGACGACCGCACCCGGCGCGTCGGCGTCCAAGCCAACGTGTGCCGCTGTCCAGCCCGCCACAGGGGCGGCGGGCGACCTGCTTTGGATCGGCACGGATTCGCCGGCGCTTTTCAGAGTCGGTGCTGGCGAGCAGGACGACGTAAAGACGTTTCAAGCAAAGCCGGCGACGCACGTGGCGCTCGGCCATCTCGACGATGATCCGTGGCCCGACGTGGTGCTGACCCGACTCGACCTCGTTTATCCGCTCGATCCGGAACCGCGGGATTTCAGCAGCTCGGTAACAGTTCTTTGGGGCTCGGCCGAAGGCGTGAGTATCGACGCGAGCTCATCGCTCGGCATCGCGAATGCGTTCTCCACGTGCATCGGCGACCTCAACGCGGACGGTCATCGTGATCTCGCCGTCGCCGTCCACCAAGGCACGGAATCGATGAAAGCCTCGTCGCAAATCTTCTTTGGCGACGGCAGCCGGCGGTTGCCCGCGACGGGCGTGGCCGTGGCCACCGAGGGCGCCCGCGGCGTGGCAATCGCGAAGCCCTCCCCGCAGTCGAAGCCGGTCGCGATCTTCGCCAACAGCCAACGGGCCACGCTCGATAGCGCTGTGCCCGTGCGGCTCTATTGGGGCGGCAGCGACGGGTTTTCCACCAACGCGATGGTCGATATCCCCAACCTCAGCGGCTACAAATCCAGTCTGTCCGATCTCAACAGCGACGGGCACATGGACCTGATCGTCATCAACGCCGGCGACGTCGGCCCCGAGACCCTCGCGCGTGCTCCCGACGCCGGCATCAACATCTACTGGGGCGGGCCCGAGGGGCGCATCAAAGGACCCGGCCCGACGCGATTCGATTTCGACCGTCGCCAGATTCTCCGCGAGCTCCGGCTCGGCTCAATCAACGTCGCCGATCTGAACAACGACGGTTTCCTTGACATTGTGCTCGGTGCGTTCGAAGGCCCAGGTCAGCGGTTCGGAAACTCGATCCGCCATGAAACCGAACTGGTCATCTACCTCGGGGCATCCGACGGATTCAGCAAGGAGCGCCGGAAGGCAATCACCGTGCCCGATCGATCGATCGGTTGCCTGATCGCCGACTTCAACCGCGACGGCCGCCTCGACATCATCGTTGGCGGTTACCTCACAAACCAGGTCTTCACTTTCTGGGGTGGCAAGGATGGCTACAGCGCAGCCAACCAGTCGGTCCTCCCCTACACCTCGCCAATCGATCTCGAGGCCGCGGACTTCAACAACGACGGCTGGCTCGACCTCGTCGTCGCCGCCTACGAGGACAGCGTGTCGCACACTCACGACGCGGGGCTCTCGGTCTTCTGGGGCGGCCCCGCCGGTTGGAAACAGTCCACGTCGCAATGGCTGCCCGGTATGACCCCCGTCGGCATCGCGGTCGCCGACCTCGACGGCGACGGCTTCCTCGACATCGTCTCGCCCCACTACCACGGCGAGCTCTCGCGCGAGCACATGCCGTCCTACATCTTCTGGGGCGCGGCCGACGGATTCGCCGCGCGCCGCCGCACCTCGCTCACTGTCGACTCGGCATCCGAGGTCACCATCGCAGACTTCGACAAGGACGGGAAACTCGACTTGGCGTTCGCCGCGCACTCGGTCGATCCCGGCCACGTCACCGACTCGCCGATCTTCTACAACGACGGCAACCGCTTCAAATCGCCGCGAACCACCTTCGTTCCCGTTATCGGCCCGCACTACGGCTGGGTGCAGGACATCGGCAACATCCGCACGCGACGCAACGAAGAGAACTTCACGTCGCGCATCCTCGCATTCGACACAACGTCTGCTGGTGGCCGGATCACAGTCGACGCGGCTACACCGCACGGCTCACGCGTGGCGTTGAATGTCCGCAGTGGTGCCGGTGAAGCCGCGCTTGCCTCTGCGCCCTGGCGACAAGTCAGCGACGGTTCCTTCGAACTCGCCGCCGGCGACCGCGCACTCCAATATCGTCTCGATCTGCTCAGCGCCAACGGCGACGCCTACCCGATCGTCCGCAAGGTCACCGTGAAATTAAAGTAACGATGCAGCGCTCGCAACATGCCGGATGAATCGATAAAGTCAAAGCAGGCGTGCCTGCCGCATCCATCATCGCATATTAACAGCAACCGGGCGCCAGCGCACCACCGTGCAATTCCCTACCTCCAGCAGTCCGCACTTCGAGACAATTTTAAAAATGAAATCTCTCCCACTCATCCTCACCGCAGCCCTCGCTGTTGCGAGCTCGCTCCCGGCCTCGGCCGATCCGGCCCTCCGCTGGCAGCTCGATTCGTTTCGCGCATTCTCCGAGGGTTCGCTGCCCGACGGCGGCGCGAACATCTACATAGCGTCCGACGGAACCGTGCGATTGATCAACGCGTTCGACTTCAACAGCGACGGGCTGCCCGACATTTTTCTGCCGTGCAATCACGCCTACGGCGAGATGATCGACCTCGCGATCTACTGGGATCAACCCGGCTACGGCTTGCAGCATGTCAGCCACCTGCCGACCGAGGGAGGCAAGGACGCCGCCGTGGCAGATTTCAATCGCGACGGATTCGCTGATCTCGTCGTCGTGAGCGGCTACAACGGCGCGCGCAACGAGCTCAACGCCTACGTCTATTGGGGTAGCGCGAGCGGGTTCTCCACGGAAAAGCGCACCCTCCTTCCCACACAGGGAGCCGAGGCCGTCGTCGCGGCCGACCTCAACGGCGACGGCTGGCCGGAGATCGTTGTCGCCAACAACGGGCGCACCTATCACGTCGCGGTCGACTATTTACGAGAATCCTACATCTACTGGAACGAGCGAGGCGCGTTTGATCCCGCGCGAAAGACGATTCTCCCCACCATCAACGGCCGCGACGTCGCCGTGAGCGATCTCAACGGCGACAAGGCCCCCGACATCGTCCTCGTAAGCACGGGAAACCAAGCGGGTGAGGCGGGCGCGCGGATCTTCTGGGGCGGCGGCAATGGCTACGATAGAGCCCGCAGCCTGTTTCTGCCCGGTGAAGGCAGCGTCGCGACTTCGCTCGGCGATCTCAACGGCGACGGACGGCCCGACCTGGTCCTCGTCAACAGCGAGCGTCTCAAGGGCCGCGAGGGCGGCATTTACAACATCGTCGAAACCGTCCAGCTCGACTCGTTCATCTACTGGAATTCCGGGGACGGTTTCGACGCATCCCGTCGCACGGGCCTGCCCACGGTCGCTGGCCGCGACGCAGCAATCGGCGATCTCGATCGCGACGGCCACCCCGAGGTGATCTTCGCAAATGGACTGGGCGATGCATCCTTCGTGTATTGGGGCTCGGCGGATGGATTCATGCCGCGCCGGCGTCTTGCATTGCCGACGAACAACGCAAGCGCCGTCGTCGCCGCGGATCTCGGCAACAACGGTCACCTCGATCTTCTCTTCGCCAACGCGAACATCGGCAGCCGGTTCGAGATCGACTCATTCATTTACTGGGGCAGCCCAGACGGACCGGAAGCCGGCCGGCGCCAGGATCTCCCGACCAAGGGAGCCGCTTCCGTCGTCGTGGCGGATCTCAACAATCGCGGCCGCAACGATATCATCTTCATCAACAAACAGGACGGCACCGGCGCCGAGACGCCGGCCAGCCTCTACCTCTCCGATCCGCACGACCCGGCGGTGTTCGCCGCGTCGCGCCGAATCGAAGTCGAGACCGTCGGGCCCGATGGTTACTCCGCTACCGATCTGAATCTCGACGGCCTCGTCGACCTCGTCATTCCCGGAGCCGACGGCACCTCGATCTACTGGGGCGACGCGAAAGGCTACCAGCGCGGCACCCGCACGCCGATCATCAACAACTACGCGGTCTCCGCGCGCCTCGCCGATTTCAATCGCGACGGTCACCTCGACGCCATGCTCAGCGAATGGCAGCCCGGCTCGGACCGAACCCATGTCTACTACGGCAGCCCATCCGGGTTTTCCACAGCGGCTCGCACCGCGCTGCCTGTGAGCGGCGTTCGCTTCCACACGATCGGCGACTTCAACGGCGACGGCTGGGTCGACGTCGCGTTTCCGCTCTTCATCGAGGAGAAGGTCGCCATCTTCTGGAACAGTGCGGACGGATTTTCGGGAGATCGCCGCACGGATCTGCCGGTGCGCTCACCGGTCACCCTCGAAACTGCTGACCTGAACGGAGACGGATTCCTCGATTTGATTGTGCCCAACATGTATGACAAAGACCCGCCGCCGGAAAAGAAGACACGCTCGTTCGGCGGCTCGCCGGAAGGCGACGTCTTCATCTATTGGGGCTCCGCCAATGGATTCAGTGTCGATCGCCGCCAGATACTGCCGGGCATCGGCCTGGCTGACGTCGGCGTCGCGGATTTGAATCAAGACGGCCTGCTCGACATGGCGATCTCCTCCTATCACGGCGGCACGCACCGGCAGTTTCCATCCTACATCTACTGGCAGGGCCCGGAGGGATTCACGGCGGCTAACATGATCCTGCTGCCGACGAACTCCGCTTCCGGCGTGATGACCATCGACTACAATGGCGACGGATGGACCGACATCCTGTTTGCGAATCACCACAAGGACGGAAGCCACCGGAACGACTCATATCTCTACTGGGGCGGCAAGGATGGATTTTCGATCGAGCGCCGGCTCGAGCTGCCCGCAAAGGGCCCGCACCTGATGACCGTCACCGATCCCGGCAATGTCTTCGACCGCCGTCCGCGCTACAGCTACGTTTCACCCGCAAAGGAAATCCCGGGTGCCAGCCGGCTCGGAGTGATCGACTGGAAGGCGGATCTGCCTCCTGGAACCACCGTTCGCTTCCAAGTCCGCTCCGCGAAAACCGCAGCGGCCCTCGCGTCCGCTGCGTGGGAAGGTGCCCAGGGCGCTGGCTCCGAATTCTCCTCGCCGGCTACGTCCGCGGGATTGCAGCTGCACGGCCCCTGGGTCCAATTCCAGGCGATCCTCGGCAATCCCGGCGGCGGCCTGCCTGTCTTGCGCGCAGTCACGCTCGACTTCGAGTAACGGAAGTCATGCCGCCCTCCGATCATGCCGGCCAGGCAGAGCGGAGGGCCTATTGGACGAGCCAGCTTGAGGCGGCACATGCGTTCATGCACCAGGCACTCGACCAATCGGTCGCCGATTGCGGCGAGCCGTTGCGCGACCTGCGCACGGCCGCACAGGACGCCGGCGCCCGCATCGAGTTTGCCTCGACGAAGCACGTGCGCGGTCTCGACCGGATCTTCCGGCTTCGCTCGGGATTGATCGACGGCTTTCTCGCGGCGGGTGCCGAGATGAATCGCCGCGGATGGGTGATGCGGGTCGAGGATGGTTTTCGCACTCGCGAGATGCAGAAGTTCCTTGCACGCGAGGCGTCGGTATTCGACGCAATCCTGCGCAGTGTCATCTGGGAATTGGACGGCCGCCTGCCGTCGCCGGAATTCCTCCTTCGTCGCAGCATGGCCCTAGTCGCGCTCATGCCCAAGGTCGGCACTCACATGTCGGGCAGTGCCATCGACATCTCCGTCCTCCAACTCGCCGACCGCCGGGAAGTCGATCGCGGCGCGAGTTATCTTGAGATGTCGGAGCTAACCCCGATGCACTCGCCATTCGTCACTCCTGCAGCCCGGGAGAATCGCCAGGCGATCTCGACGATCATGCGGCGGCACGGCTTCGTCGACTACCCGTATGAGTTCTGGCACTACAATGGCGGCGATGCCTACGAGGCGGTTATCCTCAAGACCGGCAAGCCCGCCCGTTATGGCGCGATCGACTGGTCGGCCTCTGATGACTCCGTGCGACCGATGGACGACCCGTGCCAGCCGCTCAACGACTCAGGCGAGATTCGCATCGAGATCGAGCGCGCGCTTGAACGAATGCGTCGCTGAGTCCAGTTCGCCGAATCGCAGCTGAAGATCGAGCAGGCGCCCGGCCGGATCAAGTGCTGGTGAACCCGCGCGCCAAGATCCTTCACGCTACCGTCCTTTCCGCGTCAGCCAATGCGCGTCGCAATCCTCAGTAGCCTGTGTTCGGGAACAAAGGGCTGTATTCGTTCTCCCCAAGCTTCGTAAGTGGAAAGCTGTTCGGCAGCGGAACACCATGTGCGGCCCAATAGGCGACCAGTTCCCGGTGACCCAAATTGCCAAGAAGGCCCAGTGCGGTTCCTTCGTGCATGTCGTTCTTGAAACCTCTCTCGACCTCCGGATCCCAAACGGCGATGCCGTCCGCTCCTTCACCATACCAGCGTGTGAGTAGTCTGCAGAAGTCCTCCAGCTTGCCGTTGTTCCACAGTTGCGTGGACCACGCGACGACGACCGGGTAAACCTTCACCTCCGATCCTCGAACAACGCGGCGATAATAGTCCAGGTCCGGCGGGCCGTATTTATTCACACCGTCGCTCGTGTGATACGCAACGATCGGCGCCAACTGGTCCACAAGTCCTTCTGCGACCCACGTGTCAACGTCGAGGCCGAATCGCTCGTTGAATCGCTGCTGGGTCAGCGTGGCAGCGGTGATCGTGAGACGCCGGCCACCATTCCTCCCAACTTCGTCCAGCATGTCCCGCACTTCGCGGAGAAGCTCCGTCATTATTGTCGCCCTGAGTTCATGGATCCGAAAATCCTCCTCCCCCACGCTCATGATATCGACACCGTAGGTCGCCAAAAACCGGTCGGCGAACGGACTTTCCCAAAGCATAAGCGGCATGCCCCGGTTGAAGAAAAATCCGACGCCATCCGCGCCGGCCATTTCAACCGCCTCGCGCAAAACGTCCACTATCTGGCGCCTAACCTCTGGAACCGCGTAGCTCATAAAGAGTGTCTTGCGGCCTTCGCGATCAACACAGCGCCACTCGGGGTGATCGAGGAAGAATCGGCTGTTGAACGTTTCCTCGAAAGGGATCGACGCGCCCCAGGCCTGCGGCCGCACGAAGACGTGAAACTCGCGTCCCTGGCTCCGTGCTGTCGCGCTCGCGACCTTGAGCGGGTTCACGTCGTTCGCGATCAGGGCAAGGACCGACTTCGCGTGGGACCCATGGTGCTCCGTCGGAAAATCCTCGGTGCCAATGCCTGCGATTGTGCCGACGTCTGTGGGATAACAAACAAGGTCCGCCCCGAGGATTCCAAACCACCATTGGCCGAAATCACTTTGCTGAAATCCCTCGAAGTTTTCCTCCAGGTCTTCCGCGCGCCGCGGTTCGTGAGGCCATATCCAGGAATGCCCGTCGAAGGTCGCCGCCGATGTGCGCCTGTCGGTTCCCAGACTATCACGCTCCCAGGCGAGACGCTCCGATTCGCCGAGCGGCACGAGGCGCAAATAAGCGACCGTGGCGGGCAAGGATGACAGCTGGGCAAACTCCGCGGTCTCGTCTGAACCGAGGTTCGCCACCGTGAGAAACTGCTCCTGAATCACATCGCGCCGCGGCTCAAGCAACTTAAGGTTGTTCGCGATGCGGCGATAAACACCCGAGCTGCCAAGCTTGCACCGCACGCCACTTGGCTGAGCCAGGTTGATGCCGCCCGAAACAGTGCTGAGACCAACATAGACGGCGTGCCATCCGGTTCGGCCAAGCTTGATGATTACGGGAACCGGCCGGGTGTGCTGATAGATTGAGAGCGCATTGCCGGCGAATCCGGCGGTTTCAAATGGAACGACTTTCCACTTTCCCTTTTGCCGTTTCCCAGTCGTGAGTGCCGACACCGGCTCCGCCCGACTGAAATCCGTGATCAAGACCGATTGGTCATAGGCCGACCACTGCCGCGCGTCATCGGGAAACCAATGCGGGTTGAACGCCCGCTCAAAAGCAAATCCCGTCGCCGGAATCGCCGCGGGATGCTCCGCCGGCACCATCTGCTGCACGAGAGCCAGACACAGCAGCAACGACAGCCGCGGGAAGCTCGCGGAGGTCATTGGTCCTCGGGGGGAGACTGCCGCATCTTGTCGTCGAGATCGCTCGCCTTGCAGAAGCGGTCCAGCTTGGCCGAATCCTTGGGCCAGTCGGAGCGGAGCCGGACATCCTTGTCCCCGGACACCGAACCTGTCGCCGCGTGGCCGCCCTTGTCGGACTCGCGCCGAAGTTCCCACCAGCACTGGCCGCAATGGTTGTGCTCGTGGTCGACGACGTAGCCGGCCTCCTTCAACATCGGCCCGATCCAGCCCATGCAGTGGTCGCAATAGTCACGATACTGCTCGAGCCCGTTTCGGATCAGGAATCCCTTCGACGGGCAATCGTGCATGTCGACGCGAAACACGTCGGGCTTCTGCGTGATGCTGAAGCCGAGGCTCGGCGACTCCTCGACGAGCGTGTGGCCCCAGTATTTGGCCATGCCCTCGAACCCTTCCTTCTGGATCAACTCGCGCGCATGCCTCTGGCTGTCGCGGCTGATTGCCTCGTTCAGGTATTCGCGAACCAAGGCGTCTCCGCCGGTCCGCTCGAACCAGGCGAACGTCCATTCGTAGTGCGCGCAGAAGTCGTAGCAGCCGATCATGACCGGGCCTCCTCGATTTCCTGCAGATCCTGGGGCGGGAGCCCGGCCTCCGCACGCGCAAATGTGTGGTGGCAGCTTCCATTTCCACCCTTTAACCGCATCGTCAGGCCCGCGGCCTCGGCACGCGCGGAACCCAAATAAAAACAGTGCTGGCAGAAGCTGCCGACGATCTCACGGCCGCCCTCGCGCAGGTGTTTGATCGCGGGGCATACCTGCACCTGCACCTCAACGCGGTCGGGATGCTCGACGACGTCGACGACCGAGCCTGGCTCCGCCGCGAAGAAGGCCTTCCAGTAACGGGCCACGGCGCCAAGCCCGCCTTCGCGCCACTGCCGGTTGACGGGCTCGAAATAGCCGCGACCCAGTTCCCCCAGATAGCGCACCCAGCCCTCGCGGCCGAGTCGCGCGATCATGAACCGGAACGTGGCATTGATGCCGAAGTAGAAGTCGGGAGATCCCTGCGGCTTGGTGTCCGTGTAGGGAAGCGGGTTGTCGTTCGCGGTGCTCATGCTTCGTCGATCACCCACAGTGAATTCTGCGCCGTTACACGGCGAACCTCGCTGTAGTGGTGCACGGAGACACCGTGCCCCTCGAGCGGTGTGGGCCGGCTGACAATGAACTCCGCCCAGTCGCCGCCCAGGTGCGCCACGTAGGCGAGATGCAAATGCTCGATCGTCTTCGGCCCGGTCGGCTCGCCGAAGAACAACACCGGCCCGGTGTCCACCTGGAAGTAGCGGTGACGGTCGCTGTAGTTCACGGTCTTCACCGGATACTCCACCGTCATCTCGCCACTTTCAATGGCATAGGTGGTCCGCGATACGACTTCGCGATCGCTGCGGAAGATCCCGATGATCTCTTCGATCGACTCGAGCCGCCGCGCGGTGCGCCGGCGAAGCGAAAGCGAGTGGGTGTCAAACGCCACGGCCGGATCGACGCACAGGCGCTCCGGCTGCGACCCGGTGTTTGGAGGGCTGCGCATGATGCCCTTGTCCGCCTTATCATAACGGGTGACGATCAGGAACTCGTCCGCGCTGCTGATCGCCAGCATGTCCCCGTTGGGCTGATGCCAGACATCGCGCTCCACGAACACCTGCTCCGTCTTGCATGAGGTTCCGAGTCCGAACTCATCCCGGCGTCCAGCCCGAGTGACGGTCACCACGCAATCGAGCGGCATGCGCACATCGTTCAATGTCGTCGGTGGCGGCCGCGTCACTGTCATCGGGGGGCCCTTCGTTGTGTCGATGCACCACCGGATGGATGAGCGGGCGAAGTTGCAGACTTCGGTCAGGGGGGTCGTAGTGCTCATGGAATCGATCGTGCGAAAGAGTTGCCTGGCTGCGATCCAGTTCAACTCCCATTCACTGGTCTATTCGTTTCCCAGTGGCGGAACCCCAGCTGACTCAGTGGCTATATCGCTTCGGCTTCCGCACCGTACTGCAGTGCGATCGGCGTCCATGCGGCACCGGCGGAACTGGTCAGTCAAAGTTACCTGTCCAGGATAATTGCCGGTGCGTCCCGCGCGAAATATCTGGACTATGACTGATTCTCATCCGACTGGGCGCAGGGTGCCGGCGGGTTGCGGCCCCAACCACTCCTCAATACCCGCCAACTGATTCCATTGCCCGACTCCACAAAACTTCATTCACAAGCATGGCTATGCGTCGGCCTGCTCTGGGTGGCCGCATGCCTGAACTACATCGACCGCCTGATGCTCACGACCATGCGTGGTTCGATCATGGAGGAGATCTCCATGACAGAAGCCCAGTTTGGGCTGCTGACCTCCATATTCCTGGTTGTATATGCATTCTGCAGTCCTCTCGCGGGATTTCTTGCCGACCGGTTCAACCGCAGCAGGGTCATAACCATCAGCCTGCTGGCTTGGTCGATCGTGACTCTCCTGACCGCCTACGCGCAAACCTACGAACAATTGCTGGCCGCACGCGCGCTCCTCGGGTTGACCGAGGCCGCCTGCATGCCGGCATCGGTTGCTCTGATCGTAGACTACCATCGCGGCAACACCCGATCCCTTGCGTCCGGACTGCTGCTGAGCGGCGCAATGATCGGCGGTGCGATGGCCGGCCTCGGCGGATGGATCGCCGAGGGCAACGGATGGGCACACGCTTACAAGCTCTTCGGCCTGATCGGCATCGGTCATGCGATCCTGCTTTGGGCTCTGTTGCGTGACCCGCCGGTGCGTGAAAAACCGGTTGAAACGGAGAGCATCAACTTGAAGCCAGCCAGCTTTGGTGATGCGTTCTCGAATCTCTTTGCCAACCGGTCCTATCTTATTCTCCTGTTCTACGCCTGCGTCCTCGGTATGGTCAGCTGGTCGGTGGTCGGATGGATGCCTACCTACATCATGGAGCGCTTCGAACTCTCGCAGGGCGCGGCGGGCCTCTCTACGACGATCTACCTGAACATCTCCGCGCTTATCGGCATGCTCGTCGGAGGCGCATGGGCCGACCGCTGGAGCCGGACGAACGCGCAGGCCCGTTTCCTCGTCCCGGTCATCGGCCTCATCGTGGCGGCTCCGTCCGTCCTTTTGATTGCCAACGCTTCGATCCTGCCACTGGCGCTTGCCGGGCTCGTGGGCTACGGATTGTCCCGCCACTTCTCCGACGCAAACATGATGCCGATCCTCTGTGTCGTAGTCGATGAACGCTACCGGGCGACGAGCTGGGGCATCTCCACGTTCTTCAGCTGCGTCGTCGGCGGGGCCGGCATCTACGCAGGCGGGTTGCTCCGGGATGCGCAGGTGGACATTAGCCGTGTCCTCCAGTTCGCCGCCATCAATCTGGTGATCAGCGCCGCCCTTATCTATTACTTGCGTCGGTGTCGCCCCGCAAATGCCGCGGGGTGATTGAAAAACGGTGAACTCCCGATTACACTCGCCAAGCACGCACAACTGCTGCCCAAGGCCGTACCTCGCGGCATCAGACGCTCTTCGCATAATCGTCGATGAACGACCGGCACACGTCGGTCAGCGGGTAGCCGAGAAAGCTCGCTGTGGTCGAAAACAGTCCGCGCCGGAGCATGTAGTATTTGAGTCCTGTCAGCCAGCAGGCGATGCTTGTGCCACCATAGATGCCGAAGAGGATGCGTTTCATCTCCGCGTCGACCTCCCGGGCTTCTTCAATCCGGCCATTGAGAAACAGGGCCGCGATCTGATTCAACTGAGGGGCTACAGCTACCGCTCCGCCAAACATGAAGCCATTGTAGCCTCCCTCCATGTATTCAAAGCAGTTGAACTCGTCACCGTTGAAGAGTCGCAGCGTCGGCTTGGCTTCACGTGCGGCCAAGGCGATCGCACGGCGCTCCGGCGAGTTCGAGCTGTCCTTGACGAACCGCACCTGCGGAAGGAGATAGACATCCATCAGCCGGTCATCAGGGATGAGCACGGGGCGATGCTTTCCGAGATCGTAAATGCCAACCGGCAGGCAGCTCTTGTCAACCGCCTCACTGAAAAATGCCGTCATCCTGTCGGGAGTGGCGTTCATGAAGACAGCGGGCGCTGCGATGATCGCGTAGTCTGCGCCTGCCTCAGAGACGTCGTGAATGTTCTCCAGGATGCGCGGCACCGAGTTGTCGGTCGTCTGGACAGCAATCTCCAGACGGCCGTTGGCCTCCGCGGCCACTGCCTCCACAAGACGGCGGCGCTCAATCGCTGGCAGCCACGGACCCTCTCCACATGTTCCGGCGAGGAAGACGCCCTTGATCCCCCCAGCCAGCGCATCCCGGGTCATTCTCTCGACCGAAGGCACGTCAACCTTGAGATCTTCTGTAAGCGGCGTCGGCATGGCCGACCATATTTCGATGGAAGACAGTTGCTTCATACTGTACAAGAAAGCAACGACACCCGCCTGAAACCAGCCCCGACTAGTGGTAAACAACTATGAGCAGCTCAGCCGCCCCATTTGAGATACCGAAACGTCTCTCGCTCTCAGCACAGGCGGCGGCGTCCATTCGCAAGGCGATCGACGAGGGCACGTGGGAAGAATTCCTCCCGAGCGAGCGCCGACTCTGCGAGCTCTTCCAAGTCAGCCGGCCTACGATCCGCACAGCATTGCATCTGCTTGCAAAGGAAGGGCTGCTCGACATTCACCAGGGGCGGCGCAATCGGTTGCTCCAGAACTCGCGCGAATCGGACCGGCGGCGAAGCCGCCTCGTGGGCCTCGTGACGCACGAGCCCTTCTCCCGCATGTCGCTGACGACCTATAAAGGCATAAGCGAAATGCGCGCCCACATGGCGGAGCACGGCTTCGCGACAGAGGTGCTCGTGTGTCCACCGCGCAGCCCTCGGGTTCAGCGCCGAAAGCTCGAGGACTTTCTCCGGCAAAACCGCGTGTTTTGCTGCATCCTCCTCTCTGTCAGCAAGGAATTGCAGCAGTGGTTCTCTGAACACACCGTGCCCGCGCTTGTGCTCGGCTCGTGTCACCCCGAAGTCATCCTGCCCTCACTCGACATCGACTACAGATCCGTCTGCCGGCATGCGGCAGGAGTTTTTCTCAGCAAGGGCCATCGGCGCATTGCATTGCTCGTGCCAAACTCCGCCGTCGCCGGCGATCTGGCGAGCGAGGAAGGGTTCCGCGAGGCAGTCGAGCAGCGCCCCGAAGGCAGCGATGCGCGCGCACTCATCGTCAGGCACAACGGCACTGCCAAGAGCATCAGCCAGAAGCTCAACGTGTTGTTCAACTCCCATACTCCACCCACCGCGCTCCTTGTCGCAAAGCCACAGGACGTCTTCATCGTCATTATCTACCTTCTCAAGCGAGGCCTGGCAGTGCCCGACACTGTTTCGTTCATGGCACGCGACCATGATCACATCTTCGAGACCGTCAGTCCGCCGATCGCCCATTACATCTCCGGCGACGAGGCGTTCGCGCACCGGCTCTCGAGGCTCATGCTCCAGATGGTCAGCCAGGGATTCCTGGCTCCGGTGCGCAGTCTGATTTTCCCAAAATATTTCCCTGGGGCCACCGTCAAGGAGATCGGAACAAGCTCGACTTGAAGTCGGCTCGGCCCGAGTCGCATCCGGAAGGAATCGCCGGGTTCGTGTGACAAACGCGCCTGCGATTGCTGCGAGTCGCGGACCACTGGCTGGTGATTACCGCCGATCGGAATCGCCGTGTTCTCAAAGTAGTTTTCGTCGATCTCGCATAGCATCGAAAGCTCCAAGAGAATCGAGGATTCCAGTCCCGGTGAAGCTGTGATATTGGCCTGGCGTGATGCCTAGACCTTCCACCGTTGGAAGCGCCAGTTTAGTATTATAGAGGTCAACGAGGCCAGACGGCTGAAGGAGTTGGAGAAGTAGAGCACCGAGTTGAAGAAGATGCTGGCCGACTCGCTGCTGGAGAACCGCGTCCTGCGGTTCGTGAGCGAAAAATAATTGTGATCCCGGAGCACAAGAAGCAGATGGTGCAGATCGTCCTCACGGGCGGCCTGTGTTCCGGGCGCCAGGCTTTCCGGATCCTGCGCCTGCCCCGAGCCACTTTGTGGTAACGTTCCGGGCAGCGCAGCGACCGTCAGCAACAGATGGTGGCACGATTGCAGGCGCTGTCCGAGGTGCACCCGCGCTACGGCTACCGCCGGATCGCCGCCCTGCTGCGGCAGGAAGGCTGGAGAGGCGGGCAAGCGCCAGGTGCCGCGACTCCGGCGGCTGGAGGGCCTGCGGGTGCCGCCGACCAAGTGGAAGATCGCCCGCCGGGGCCATGTCTGGACCTGGGGACTTCATCGCTGACGCGACTGTGCGTGGCGGCGCCCTGCGGATGCTGACCGTGCTCGTTGAGCATACGTGGAAGTGCCATGTGCTCCGGGCTGACCGGGCCTTGAAGTCCACCCACGTGATCGCATTGGTGACCAAGCCGCAGCACGTTTCATCGTGCTCATCTACACCAACCGGACTTGCACAGGATCACCAAGCATACGCGCCGGGAGCTTCACCACCGGGACCAGGGAATAATTTATCCAACTTGGCCAATGCATCGCTGGAAAACTTAAGGTTCACAGCCCCGCACAATCCTTCCAAATGTTACGCCGTCCGTGCCCCAATCACTGGAGCAGTGACCACAGGATTGGCGAGAAGCCAGGCCAAACCGATATTCGCGGGGTTTTCACTCAACTCCCGACAGAATTGTTCAAAGAGTTTGAGCTGCGCGCGCTTCCATCATCCAGGAATGATCTTACGCG
>Ga0163150_10001019_pt1 | contig 49651 bp, 27 predicted proteins | sample OliLakLV19P2IB_FD_148628 | JGI IMG/M metagenome (GOLD analysis project Ga0163150, IMG submission 148628) | Freshwater microbial mat bacterial communities from Lake Vanda, McMurdo Dry Valleys, Antarctica - Oligotrophic Lake LV.19.P2.IB | ecosystem: Environmental > Aquatic > Freshwater > Lake >... | reverse complement strand
GTTAATCCATCGACCCAGTTCGAGACGGTCCTTCGGGTCCAAGCAAATCGGTTCAGCAATACGAGGCACCGGGTCATGATGTCCCGAAAAAACAATAACTCCAGTCATTTGTGAGACACTACACTAGGCAAAACAGACCGGCGGCAATGCTCCGAGGTGCGGGCCGGCGGCGAATTTGGCGCAAAATAAATTGGCTGAATGACATGCCGCATTTGACGCTGGTGCGATGATTCCCGTCCTTGATTCAAGTCATGGGCAAGACCTGCACCCTCACTCATGCTTCGATTGCAAATGCCACGACCGGCACGTATGACCATCACGACCATGAAACAATGAAGACCAACTCAACGGTCCAACTGCTCGACGCGCCGAGCGACGCCACCCGCGGCGAGGTCTGGCACTGAATCACCGCGTCTGCGAACCATGAAACATTTTACCGGCACCGTTCTTGCCGCCTGCCTGGGCATCGCCTCGCTCTCCGCGCAGGACGGGACGAAACTCGTCCGCCATCAGTTCCGCGAGGTGGAAACACTCTTCGCCAATCCCGGTCAGGGCTGGATGAGCCAGCAGCGGGCTCCGCGGGGCGAGCCGCGTTTCCCATGCTCGGTGGTCTATGTTCGATTCGACTGGGCCGACGCCGAACCGGAGGAAGGGAAGTTCAACTGGAAGATCATCGACGACGTCATCGCCGCGTGGAAGCCGCGCGGCGCCGCGATCTCGATGCGCGTGATGACTTGCAACGCGCACAGCCGTGGCTATTACACGTCGCCCAAGTGGCTCTTTGATGCGGGCTGCAAGAGCCACGAGTATCTGCGCGGTGGCGACGATTCGACCAGTGGTGGCCAGCGCATTCCGCGCAGCGAACCGGATTACGCAGACCCGATTTATTTGGCTAAGCACGGCGCGTTTCTCAAGGCCCTGGGCGATCGCTATGACGGCCAACCGGACATCGAGTTCCTCGACATCGGCTCCTACGGGATCTGGGGCGAATGGCACACGCCCAATGCCGCGCCAGTCGCGGTGCGCAAACAGATCGTTGATCTCTATCTGAACGCCTTCCACAAGACGCCGCTCGTCTTCATGTCTGACGATGCCGAGGTGTTGAACTACGCGCTGGCCCACGGCACGGGCTTCCGGCGTGACGGCGTCGGCTCGCCGTGGCACGAGCAGAACTGGATCGACTCCAAGAAATACGCCGCCGTCGCCGGCATGGCCGACACCTGGAAACACGCGCCCGTGGTCTTCGAGTGGTTCGGCGACTACGACTACCTCAAGTCGCGCCAGTGGTCGTTCGAGGCCGCCGTGAACTTCATGCTCAGCAACCACGTCGCGCTCATCAACGACAACGTAGGCCGTGTGCCGCCCGAGGCGATGCCTCAGTTGCAAAAGCTCGCCCGTCTGGCCGGCGCCCGTTTCGTCCTGCGCGAGGCGGCGCACGAAATCTCGGTGAAGCCCGGCGCTATGCTCGTGCTGCGGATGAAGTGGGCGAACGTCGGCGCGGGCAAACTTCAACGCGCATACACGCTGCGCTATTCCCTGCTCGACGCGAACCAGCAGGTTGTTTTCACCGCCGACGCCAAGGCGGATCTCCGCCACTGGCTCCCCGGCGAACATGAGCTGTCCGAAACGCTGGTGTTGCCCGCCGCGCTCAAAGCCGGCGACTACACTTTGGCCGTGGCACTGGTGGACCCGGCGGGACAAGGCCGCCCCTTCCGTCTGGCGATGGACGCGCCGGAGACGGATGGAAGATATGCGGTCAGCGTCGTGAAGGTGGAGTGACAGGGTGCGGCCGGGCACCGCACCCTGGAGCTTCACCCGAACTTCGCCGAAGCGTCAGAGCTTCTCCGCGCCTTGCGACCCGGCATCAACCGTTCCGCTGGGCCATCGCCTTGGCGGCGGGGAACAGGACGGCGTTCTCCAGGTGGATATGCCGATGCACATCCTCTTCCAGGTCGTGCAGCCCGGCGAATAACGCGCGGTAAGTATTGCAGGCATCGGCGGGCGGCTGGAACCCGTGACTCAATTCACGCAGGCGGGCCAACGCCGCGCCCGCCTCATTGTGCTCTTGCAACATGCTGGCGATGGGACCATCCAGCGCCACCGGGCCGCCTTCGCTTCGGCTCATCTCGATGACGGCCGGAAAGAGAATCTGCTCCTCCTTCATCAAGTGAGTTGTCAGTTCCTCCTCCAAATTGCAGAAGACATGGAACAATTCGACCAGCGACGGGGTATGCCCTCCATGAACTTGGGCCACGCGCTCGGACATGGCATGCAATCGAGGCAGCTCGGACCAGAGGTAATTGTGGTGCTTTTCGAGGATGTAAGCGGCCAGCTCGTGCAGCGGCAGTTCGGCGGGATTCTGCGACGGATCTGACTTGTCCACTTGTTCGGCTTCCAACTGTTCGACCACGGCTTCGCTGGCGACGCCCTTGCGTTCGCAGGCGTCGCGGAGTGTGCGCCCGCCCTGGCAGCAGAAGTCGATTTGAAAAGATTGGAAGACACGCGAACGCCCAGGGCGTTCGGCGACAAGTTCGCCGACGGTGCGTTCGAGAAGTGGAGTTCCGGGCGGCGAGAAGACATTGGGATGGTGGCTCATGGATAATGGATTTGGCACGGACGAGCCGTGCCGGATTTCAATGGTTCAATTCCAGATGAATGACGCATCCATCTCGGTTCGAGTGAAACCATACAGCACCGCGTGGCGGGTGGATTGACTTGAATCAAGCTCGCACCGGAAGAGCGGCACGGAGGCGGATGCAGCCAGCATCTTCGCTCGGTGCGGGTGGTTGCCGAGGTTGGCCATCAACAAACTTGACCACAGTCAAGGCAGAGAGACGCGGCATCGTTCAGGTTGACGGCATTCGAGCATAACGCACCTTGCGGTGACGGCATGTGAGTAGAATCAAAGCATGAATTCAACTTGGCACAGCGGCAGGTCCGGAGGCCGACCGGCGCGGACAACGCGGGCGGGCGGCGTTTTATCCCCGCTTGCTCCGCTGGCGAAGTCGCTGTTGGTTCTCGCCTTAGTGCTTTCGCTCGGGCTGCATTGGGCCTTCCTGCAATCTGTCGCATGGACCGGCATGTTGGTGAACTATTCGCAGGACGCTTCGTTCACCGAGGCCTGGAGCAAAACTTTTGACGGTAAGCATCCCTGCAAACTCTGCACCTCGATCCAGAAGGGCCGCGCGGCGGAGAAGAAGCAGGATCAACAGCGGGGCCAGTCCGGTCCGAAGCTGGAGCCCGCAACGGTGTGGCACGCGATGGCGTTCGATTTCTCGTGTGCCCGCGAAGTGATTTTCCCTTCGACTCCCGGTCTGATTTCCCGTTCTGACCCTCCGCCCAAACCGCGGCCCCGCACCTTCTCCGCCAGCCTCGCCTGATCCGGCGACTACTTCCGACTGTCACGCCTCGTTGCGTCCTGGTTGGAAACCTCTCCCGGTTCTGACGGTCTGGCATCCTCCCGCGCTTCCTATTCCTTCCGGCTGACCGCGACGCTGAATGGCACTGTCTGCCTTTCCCGCGCGCCGGCCCCCCGACCCGGGGGGATTCGTGACCAAAATTATTAAACCGCTTGCAGACACTGCAATATTGAAAATGAAAACTTCGAAACTGTTCCTTGGCGCCGCCGCTCTTTTGCTCGGCACCGCTCTCTCCCACGCCGCCATCCTCACCTCCGTGCCCATGCAAGGTGGCATGGCCATGCCCATGGTCTCCTACAACGCCGCCGCCGGCCGACTGCATGTGATGATGCCGCCCGAGATTCCACAGCTCACGCCGTTGCTGGTGAGCAATCCGAGCGACTCCTTCGATCCCGCCGATCCGTGGTTTGATGCGCTCGATCCCAGCCGCCAGGGCGCGTCGTTCAGTCGTCGTTATGGCTTCGTCATGGACGCGGCAAGCGATCCGCTGCCGGCGGGCACGCAGATGTGGATTCGCAAACTCTCCGGCCCGCCAGAGCTTGGCGTTTATCGCTACTCCGGCTCGGCACCGAAGGCGCTTGAACCAACCTTCGGCACAGCCGGAACCACCAACGCCCGGGCGTGGAACGGCATGATGTTCCACCCGGTCTTCTCCGCGCCGCCGGGAACGAACGACCTCACCGCCACGTTCGACCTCTACCTCTTCGACACGACGACCGGTCAGGAAGTGGCGAATTCCGACAGCGGCCCTCTGGAGTTCACCTGGACCAATGTCCCGGACGGACGCCCGGCGCTGAGCACCTCGCAACGCATCGTCATCGCCTGGCCCTCCGCCACCACCGCGAACTGGGTGCTTGAATCGGTCAACCCGCTCAACGCCACCAGTTGGTCAGTCGTGACCAACGCGCCCGTGACGGTGGACGGCCAGCCGTGCGTTGTCCTCCACGGCGTCGCCGCGCAACAATACTTCCGGATGCGTTACGTGCCTTGACGCCAGCTCAGGGATTCTGTGACGACGAACCCGAAAATCCTCAGCACGCCTTCCGGTCTGCGGGCAAGTATCCGCAGGCCGGAAGGCCGCGCCGGCTTCACGCTGATCGAACTCCTCGTGGTCATCGCGATCATCGCCATCCTGGCCGCGATGCTCCTGCCCGCGCTCTCCCGAGCCAAAGGAACCGCGCGGTCCGTTCAATGCCTGAGCCAGATGCGACAGCTTGGACTCGCCGTAAACCTTTACGCGGACGAGAACGAGGACACGTTTCCCCGCAGCCAGCATTCGGCGTTCGCCCACGGTGAGCTGCCGTGGGAACGCAGCCTCGCGCCGCAACTGGGTTTTACCACTGCGACCTGGACCAATCTGCTGACGGGCGTTTATCGCTGCGCGGCCGACCGGCGGGCCACACCGTTGAGCTACGGCTTGAATGTCTATTTCGAACTGGGGCCGGACGATGATTACGAAGGCAAACCTCAGACGTGGCGGCGCATGACGGCCGTGCCGAATCCCTCCGCCACCATCCTCTTCGCCGAAACGGCCAGCGGCGCCGATCACATCATGCCGAACTTCTGGGCCACTCCGTCCGACGCGGCGGACGTGGACTCTCGGCGTCACCAAGGCCGGGCCAACTACACCTTTGTGGACGGTCACGGCGAGGCGCGAAAATTCGAGACCATCTACCAGCCGGACCGGCAGGTCGATGCCTGGCACCCCGGCAAGGCGCAGTAGCCTGTGGCAATCGCATCCATGGCCCCGAACTCCTTCCGCCCAATTTGACCTGCATCAAAGGCTGTCCAACCGCCTTGGGGCAAATGTAACTTGGCGGTGGCAGAGTCGCCGGCCACCACATCACCATAGTCGTCCAACAATGCTCATGCGAAAACACTGGAAATGGTTCGTCATCGCGCTGGTCGCACTTCTGGTGGCGGCGCGGTTCGCGTTCTCGACAGTTCGTGTTCAACTCCACGAAATTCAACCCGGCCCGCTGGCGGCGGAGGTCATGGGCACCGGCACCTTGGAGGCGCGTGTCAAAACAATCATCAGCCCGCGCATTCAGGAGCGGCTGGCGGAAGTGCTGGTCGATCAAGGCGACGGAGTGCGCGCGGGAGAGTTGCTCGCGCGGTTGGACGACGGTGAACTGATGCAGCAGGTCGAAGTCGCCACAGCCACGGTCGCGGCGGCGCGGGCGAGCCTGGAGCGCGTCAAGACGGATGAAGCCCGCGCGCTCGCGGTGGAGAAGCAGGCTCGGCGCGAGCACCAGCGCGCTTCGGATTTGCTGGCCACCAAAGTCACTTCCCAGGCGGATTTCGACAAAGCCACGGAGCAGTTGAACGTGGCGGAGGCTGACGTGAAACGTTCCCGGGCCTCGATTGCGGAAGCCGGGAGCCAGTTGATCACGGCGGAGAAAAATCTTCTCTACCAAAAGGAGCGGCTGAGCTTCACGCGCCTCGTCAGTCCCTACGACGGCCTGATCACGCGCCGCGACCGCGACCCTGGCGGCGTGGTCGTGCCGGGCAGTTCCATCTTGCAGCTCATCGCAACGAACGAACTCTGGGTTACGGCGTGGGTGGATGAAACGGCATCCGCCGCCCTGCGCACCGGACAGACGGCGCGGGTCGTGTTTCGCTCCGAACCAAGCCGTCCGGTGGCGGGAGCGGTGGCGCGGCTCGGACGGGAAGCGGATCGCGAAACCCGGGAATTCCTCGTGGACGTGCGCGTGAATGATTTGCCCGCGAACTGGACCGTCGGGCAGCGCGCGGAGGTGTTCATTGAAACGAGTCGCAAGGCGTATGCCCTCACCGTGCCGCAACGGTTTCTTCATTGGAGCGGTGGCAAACCCGGCGCCTTCGTGATCAGCAGTGGCAAGGCCATCTGGCGCGACGTGACGACCGGCTTGCGGGGCCAGGCAGCAGTCGAAGTGACGCAAGGTTTGGCGCCAGGGGAGAAAGTCATTGCGCCCGCAAATCCAAAACAAGCGCCCCTCAAGTCTGGTCAACGCGTCGCCGTAGAATGAATCTCGCCGCCAAAGACATCCGCCACAACTTCGGCCGCTTTGCGCTGACCACGGTCGGCATCGGCTTGCTGCTGATGATTGTGATGGGCATGGGCGGCATCTACCGCGGTTTGATCCACGAGGCGACACTGCTCGTGGACAACATCGGCGCGGACCTGTGGGTGGTGCAAGGTGACACACGCGGGCCGTTCGCGGAAATCTCCCGCGTGCCCGCCAGTCTCGAAGACCGCGCCCGCGCCGTGCCGGGCGTGATGGGCGCGCGGCGATTCGTCTCGCACACCATTCAACGCGCGCATCAAGGTCGGCCGTTGCGCGTCGTGGTGCAAGGATTGTCCTGGCCCGAAGACCGGGGCGATTGGGTTCCGCTCGAGGCCGGGCGTCCGCTGCGCCAGGCGCATTTCGAGATGGTCGCGGATCGTTCGCTCGGCCTGGAACTCGGCGAGCGCGTCCGGCTGGGCAAGGACGTTTACGAAGTCGTCGGACTGACGCGCGGCATGGTCGGTTCGAGTGGCGACGGCCTGGGCTTTTTCACGGTCAGCGACGCCCAACGGATCCAGTTCGACGTGCCGGGCGAGGCGCTGCGATTGGAGCGCCAGTCGCGCCGCGCCCGGGCCGAGGCGCAGGACATCGGGCAGGTGCAACCGCTGCTGCTCGAACGCGCCGCCGGGCCGGTCGTTGGCTTGCCGGCGCTCGCGCCGCCCCAGGTCAGCGCCGTCCTGCTGACTCTTGCGCCGGGCGCGGATGCGGACGCCGTGGCGGGAACCATTTCCCAATGGCCCGACGTGGCGGTGTATTCCCAGCAGGCGCAGTCGGAGCTGCTGGTTTCCGGAATGGTGGACAAAGCCCGACGCCAGCTCGGCCTCTTCCGCGTGCTGCTGATCATTATCTCAACCATCATCATGGCGCTGATCCTCTACACGCTCACGCTGGACAAGATTCACGACATCGCGATGCTCAAGCTCATGGGCGCGCGCAACCGCGTCATCGTCGGCCTGATTCTCCAGCAGTCGCTGCTCATCGGCGTGCTCGGATACGGGCTGGCGTACTGGCTCGGCACGTATGCGTTTCCGAAGTTTCCCCGTCTCGTGGTGATCGAGCCGCAAGACCTGCTTTCGCTGGCGGTCATCGTTCTCGGCATCTCGGTGCTGGCCAGCCTGGTCGGCATTACCAAGGCCATGCGGGTTGAACCGAACAAGGTGTTGTCGTGAGCGCCCGCGACGCCACTCCGGTTGTGGAAGCTGTCGGCCTGACGAAAATCTACGGCTCGGGGAACACCGAAGTCGTGGCCATGAAGGACGTGACGCTGCAATTGGCACGAGGCGAAGTGGTGGCGCTGCTGGGCCCGAGCGGGGCGGGCAAATCCACGTTTCTCACCGCTTTGGGCCTCATCAATCCGCCCACCTCCGGGCGCATCGTGATCGGCGGGGAAACGGTGATGGATGGTCCGCGTGCGTTGGTGGATGTGAGGGCCTTCCGCCGCCAGCATCTTGGATTTGTTTTTCAAAAGGCGAACCTGATTCCATTTCTCACCGCTGCCGAGAACGTCGCCATCGCGCTGGAGATCAACGACACGCCATCGCGAGCCGCGAGGAAACGCGCCCTGGAACTGCTCGATTATCTTGGCGTCGCCGACCGTGCCAAGCATCTGCCCGACGCGCTCTCCGGTGGACAGCAACAGCGCGTCGCCGTCGCCCGTGCCCTGGCCAATGAACCCAGCCTGCTTCTCGCCGATGAACCCACCGCCGCGCTCGACAGCCATCGCGGCCGGCAGGTGATGGAACTGTTCCGCAAGGTGGCTCACGAACGTGGAGCGGCGGTCATCGTCGTCACGCACGACCAGCGCGCGCTGGACGTCTTCGACCGCAGCCTGGAAATGGAGGACGGCCAGTTGCGCCCAGGTCGCCCGATGGACTTGAACATCAAACAAGAATGACGCGCCTTTTGCTCAGGACCTTGGTCGCCTTCGTGGTTGGAGGTTGCGACGATGCTACGAGAAGGGAGTTTTGAATGGCCTGGTTATGATTGAACGCCGAAGTTTTCATCAAGGCTTTGGCGCAGCTTGCTGAATGCGCTCGGCCCATTTATCCGGAGTGAATCCACCTTCGCTCAATAAGGTGATTTTCGTCCACGGCTTGCCATCCGTGCCTTTGGCCGCGGCCATCCAGTCGGCGGTCACCTGTTTCCGGGAATCCGGCAGCGGCCATGTTGCGGCGGCCTCGGTGCATTCCTTGCGCAACCTGATGCGTCGCCCCCTCTCCGGCGTGAGCTTCAAGGACTGGCCGTTGCCGCTATCCCGCCAGGGCCGGTCGGCATGAAATCCCGGCATTCGAAGGCGCGTCTCTCGCGCAGGTCGAGTTCACCAAGGCGCAAGGTCGGCTGCTTTGGATTGAGACCGCCCAACGTGTCCACCATGGCGCGCGCATCGCTGCTGCAAGACTCGGCTCACGGCGTCGAGTGTCCCAAGTGAGCGGCCACCTATGAGGAGCAGTCGGCGGCCTTTGATCTTTTTCGCAAATTCCCGGCTCGGTTTGAGTTGAACGGGACGTCTGCAACCCACCGTTGCGCCGCTTCTCCGGACCCAATGAGGATGACGCGCTCGAGTGCCTCCGTGTTCGTGCGGAGGATGAGATGGGTGCCGATGATTTTCCGGAGCATTGCCGCAAGTCCGGTGGCGGCAAGCACCGTTGCTGTCATACAGACCTACAACGCCAACGCGCTATACCCGGCCCGGACCGGAAGGCGAAGCGGTTTGCCTTCCATTCCGACACCCAATGCCCGGCACCGCGCCAGGCGGAACGTGGCCGGATTTGATCTGAGTCAAGGCGTCGCACGTCCGCTTTCCGTCAGACGGAACAACTGCGCGACACATCACTGCCCGCCCGGGAAGGCGCGAGGGTGTGAGCGGTTGGCAAACGATGCTGCGAGACCATCAACAACCTATCGGACCTTGCCGCCGGATTCTCGCGGACGGGGCTTCCGCGCTCCGGTCTATCTTCACGGTGCTGTGGCCGGGCAACCGTCTCCTCACAACGAGCGCACGGCGCAGGATCTTCATCGTCTCGCTCATCGTTGTGGGAGCGTGGGCAGGCGTGTTGCTTGCCTGCGGACAGAAGGCGCCGACGAGGCGGGCGGCGAAAAACGTCGAGGAGTATCGCAAGTTCGCCCTGGAACGCGACGGCGATGCGGCACGCGGTCAGAAGCTTTTCGCTGACGAGCAGCGGCTCGCCTGCACGAAGTGTCATTCCATCGACGGCAAGGGTGGCAAGGCTGGTCCGGATTTATTCGCCGTGGGAGATCAGTTTGCGCGGCGCGATCTCATTGATGCGGTGCTACACCCTTCAGCGGTGATCGCGGTGGGCTACAGCACGACCACGTTGGAAACGAAATCTGGCGAGGAACATCAGGGCATCCTCAAGCAGGCGACGGACGCGTGGATCGAGTTGGCCGGCGCGGACGGGCGGCGAACCCGCATCGCCACGGGCGACATCCAGGCGCAGCGCGGCAGCAGCGTTTCTCTCATGCCCGAGGGCTTGCAGGCGGGCCTTTCGTTGCCGGAGTTCACGGACCTGATCGAGTATCTCGTCACCTTGAAGGAGCCTGCGCATTCACTCGCGAGCCATCGCGGAATGCCGGAGACGATTCCTGAACTGAGCAAGCCGGTCGTGCTTCGTCCGTTCTTGAGCGAGGCGCTGCGCGCTCCGTCTTCGGTGGCCCGTGCGCGGGAACCCATCCAAACCGGCCTCGTGTGGTTCGCACAGATTCCGGGTCTGACGAATGTCTTCCTTGCGGCTGATCAGTCCGGGATCATCTGGCGGTTGGAGAAGCACGCTTCCGGCGAAACGAAATCCGTGTTCGCCGATTTCACGCCGGAGGTTTTCAGCGCGCGCGGTCCCAACGGTCTGCTCGGTCTGGCCTTTCATCCGAAGTTTCGCGAGAACCGGAAGTATTACCTCAAGCATCAGATATTCGAAGACGGCCAGATCGCAACGCTCCTGGTGGAGAAACTTGCCTCGGCGGATTTCGCAACGGACTCCGGCCAGCCTTCCCAGAGGCTGCTGAAGATTTCGGCCGGCGCGGAGCATCACAATGGTGGCTGCATTCAGTTTGGACCCGACGGTTTTCTTTACATGGGCATGGGCGACTCTGCCCCAAACCACGACCCGCAGGGCCACGGTCAGGACTTGCGGCTGCTGCTGGGCAAGATGCTGCGCCTTGACGTGGACCACCGCGACCCAGGCTTGTCGTACGCCATCCCCGCCGACAATCCCTTTCGCGGGCGCACGGACGCGCGACCGGAGATTTGGGCGTGGGGTTTGCGCGAGCCGTGGCGATTCAGTTTTGATCCGGTCACCGGCGATTTGTGGGTGGGCGACCTCGGCCAGGAACGCGGCGACGAAGTAACCATCGTGCGGCGGGGCGAGAATCACGGCTGGAACGTCTATGAAGGCTTTGAGCTGTTCTCGCAGCAGCATCGCCGCGAAGGGGGCAGCTACACGCCGCCGATCTTCTCGACCCGGCGCAAGCACGGCTCTGCGATCATGGGCGGCTGCATCTATCGCGGCGACCCGCGCTCCTCCTTCTATGGCGTTTATGTCTTCGGCGATTACACTTCCAAACGCATCTGGGGACTCACGCAGGAAAACCGATCGCTCAAAACCATTCGTCAACTCGCCACCTCACCCCAGGCCATCACCGCATTTTCCGTGGACGAGCAAGGCGGTCTCTACGTAGTCGGCCAACAGGGAATGATCTACCAACTCGATTTCAGCAATGCGTCGTTTGACGAAGCACCTTCATCCCGCGCCATGATGAAATGAATGAATCACTGCCATACTCTGGCCCATGCGTGTCCTGCTCTTTCGCGAACCCAAGTGAAGATTGATCGGTCACCAACGTCCATTTCCCATGCGCTCATTCTCGAATCTTACGCGCCGTGAATTTCTTCGTTCCACCTCTCTCGCCGTCGGAGGTGTGGCGCTTTCCATGCAGGCTGGCGCGGCCGTTGCGCCGCTCACGGAAGTGCCGGCCCGCCGGTTGGAGCGCCTCGCCGCCGGTGCCAACATCTGTCGCTGGTTTCGCTTTCCACGGAACGAATCAACCGAACATTTCGGCAGCTACATTTCCGACTCTGAAGCGGAGTTCATGGCGCGCATCGGCCTGAAGCATGTCCGACTGTGTGTCGCGCCCAAGGTCATCATGGACCCGGCGACCGGCGCGGTGCGCGAGGATCGGGCGAAGTTTATCGAAGCGGCGCTCCAGCGGTTTCATCGTGCCGGCCTTTTGGTGATGGTGGACATCCACAACGAGGACCGCGCGGCGGAACTGGATCCGGCGTGGCAGGGCGCCTTCGTGAAGTTTTGGAGCGCGCTCGCGGGACGGCTGGCAAAGTTCGACCCCGACCTGACGATGTTTGAAATCATCAACGAGCCGGTGTTCGACAAGCGCGAGGAGGAGTGGAACACGCTGAACGCACGCGTCGCTTCCGCCATCCGGGAGGAGGCCCCGCAGCACACCATCGTCACCTCCGGCCCGAACTGGGGCGGCATTGATGGCTTGAAGAAGCTCAAGCTGCTCCCCGACCGCAACGTGGTTTACTCATTCCATTGCTACGATCCGTTCACCTTCACTCATCAAGGCGCTACTTGGTCGGGCGAAGGTGTAAAGCCGCTGCGCGCGGTGCCGTATCCGTCCAGCCCGGAGGCGGTGGCCCCGCTTCTGCCAGCGCTCGAGTCGCATCCCGGATCGAAGTCAATGGTCGAGAAATACGGCCGCGAACAATGGAATAAGGAGAAGCTGACCGCCCGTTTCCGCCAGGCTATCGAATGGGGCGCAACGCATCAGGTGCCGCTCTACTGCGGCGAGTTCGGCGTGTTCCCGCCCCACGCGAAACCAGAGCACCGGGCGAACTGGTTCCGCGACTTCGGCGAAGTGCTCGCCGCCAACAAGATCGGCTGGGCCGTGTGGGGCTGGGACGAAGGCTTCGGCCTCAACCGGCGGCGCGTGGACGGCAAGCCCGTGGTGGATGCCGTGGTCGCGCGGGCGTTGGGATTGAAGACGGCGTGAGTTCGTGACTCCGGCTGCTCGTGTGATGACGCCGCCGAAGAGCAACGGGAAGAGGAGCATGACGGCCAGCGGAGCGCGGACGCTCGTCCGCGTGATGAGTTACGGAGGTATGAGCACGCGGACGAGGCGTCCGCGCTCCAGTTTTCAACGGGCGAGTTCATGGAATGAAAGTCTATCGCGTCAACGTGGCCTTGCCGACAGCGAACTCGGGCGTCTCGATCACGAGACGAAAGTCCGCGCCGCGATTCTGGCCGTTGCCGAACTTTGCGTCCTTGAGCGTGAACTGCGCGGTTCGCCACATTTTGCTTCCCGCCAGTCGCACGCTCTCCGGCGCGCGAGTGTACGCGCCGCTGAAGGGCGCGCTTTCATCGCTGCCGTCGAACTCGACCGAGAGCGTTCCCGGCGCGGCATCGAAACACTCGACCTCCAGCTTGAAGGCCGTCGTGTCGCTGGCCTTGAAGGAATCATCCACGGTGAAATAGATGTAGCGACCCTGGGCGGGAGCGGGCTTCACCGCCCGCGCGGTTCGTTCGCTGAAGACGGCGGGTGTGGTTTGACCGTCCTCGTTGTCGATCTGCTTCAGGCCCGCTTCACGATTTGTCGCGCCGAGCGCGATGCTCACGGACTTCGCGTCGCTGTACGGCCCTTTCGGCCACGGCGGACGCCAGCCTTGCTTGAACAGGTCGGAGTACTTGCGAGTGAGTTCGATGTAGCGCCGCCCGTATTCCTTCGACTCGGCCACGTCGGTGCCTTCGTGCCACTCGTTCCATGTCTCGACCATGACGAAGTTGACCGGTCGCCGGAGCAGCTTCAGCCATTGCTCCTCGTAGAACGCACCGCCGCGCCGGTCCACGATGAGCGGGGTGCGTCCCGGAACGGCTGAGTGATCGTAGCCAGGCCCGACCGCCGCCACGCCGCCGGGATTCTTCAAGCCCAGCGCACCGCCCCACGCGACCACGCTGTCCGCCTTCACGCGCCAGGACACTTCGCGCGCCAGCCACGGCACGCGGCCGCCGAACTGTTTCGGAAACTCCGCGCGCAGATGCTCGACGACACTTTGGTCGTGCGCTTTGGCGAACGATGCGGAGTAGAGCAGCACGATGGGCTTGTCGTCGATCATGGCCCAGTGCTTGGGCGGAATGAGCGAGAAGAAGTCGCGCACCGTCGCGTAAAACCACTCGCGCCCGCGCGGCGTCGTGAGGTCCAGGTGCTCGCCCCACGCGTTGTGCCTCAGCGTGCTGGTGTCGTAGAAGAGTCCGATGCGTGGCGGCTGCTGGCCGGCCCGCAGCAATTCCTCACGCGCCTGCACCAGCGGCGGCAACCCCTCGTAGCTCCAGTGCAAATGCGCTTTCGTGCTCTGCTCGGAAGGCGCGCCCCAAAACACCGGCAGCACCACGTCGATGCCCGCGGCCATCATGTCTTCCAATTGCCGCCGATGCCACGCGACGGACTTCCAACTCAATCCCTCCAGCGTTGGCGGATGCGTCGTGAGCGCGTCGGTGCCATCGCCGTCGAGGATGTGATCCTTTGTCGGGGTATCGTACCAATAGAAGTAGTAGGTGCCGACGATGTGATCGCTGCCGCGAAATGATTTCGCCTCCGCGAAGTCAGCGGACTTGAGATTCACGTGAGGACCGAAAGCGGGAGGAATGTCTCGCAACTCACCCGCGCCAAGAATTGGCATGGACAACACTACGCCGAGCAGTGTGGCGGACCATTGTGAGCAAATTCTTATCATCCCGAAGAACGAAGCGCTGCCTGCAACAGGAGAAGACGGATCAGTTTGCATTTCGTTCCGACGCCAGTGGTCGCGTGCGTCGTGAACCAAACCTTGTCCGGGCTTGATCTGGGTCAAGCAATCAGCCGGCTCCGTGCAGTCCAATCGGCCAGCTTGCCACACACTGGCGCACCTGCCTTCGCGGGAGCGGCGTCGTGTATCGGCCGACAATCAATGAAGCGAAACCATCGCCAGCATCAGAGACTTCGCCGTTGGGCTTGGACAGCGGTGCTGGTGGCTTCGGTCGCCTCCGGCACGTTCGCGGCGCGCAGTGCGACGCTTCCGCCGCTTGCGCTGGCCGACTGGATTTGGGGCGGGGAATCCAATTCCGTCTGCGAGCTGCGCAAAGTCTTCACGCTCGACGCCGCTCCGACGAATGCCACCGTGGTCATCACCGCCGACAACGGCTACGAGTTTTACGTGAACGGTTCGTTCGTCGGCAGCGATGTGGGCGCGGCGTCGGAAGTCTGGCAATCGGTCGAGCGCTATGACATCACGTCGCGTCTTGCGAAGGGACGGAACATCGTCGGCATTCGCGGCATCGATCTCGGTGGCGTGCGCGGAGTAATTGCGGCGTTGCGCGTGGAGTTGAAAGGCCAGCCGGCGCTCGAACTCGCAACCGATGGAACATGGCGCGTGGCCGGTGAAGGCCGGGGCGTGGACTACTCGCATCCCGAATTCGTCGAAGGCCCGGAGTGGCATGAGGCACGCGTGCTCGGGTCGATGGGCATGGCGCCGTGGGGAAATGTTGCGTGGTCGCAAGCAGCAGAGAAGGCGCGAGCGAAAGCTGCGCGAGCACGGCTCGAACTCACCAAGCCCGCCAAGGACTTTGCCTGGCCGGCGCGTGTGGCGTTCATCGCAGACGATTGCAGCGTGTATGTACCATTGCGTGGCGACGCGTGGGGCGTGGCCTTCCGCGTTGGCGACTGGTCGCGCGCTTACACGGAATTTGATTTGCCGTGCCCGTCCAAGATTGGCCGCAAGCTCTACACTCTGAAACCTGGGACTGGCGCGAAGCCACGCCTGCTGCTCGACGCGGACGCGGGCGCCATCGGTTCGCCCTCGGCTATGTACGATGGACAGGCGTTGCTCGTCTCCGCCGCGCTCGGCGGGGAAAAGTTCTTTCACATCTATCGCATTGCATCGGACGGTGGTGCACCACAGCGGCTGACCGACGGTCCGTTTCACGATCTCGACCCTGTGGAATTGCCTGACGGAAGAATCGCCTTCGCCTCCACGCGCGCCGGGACGTTTGAGGAATATCACCAGCCACCGTCGCGCGCCTTGTTCCGCATGAACGCCGACGGAACCGAAATTCAGCCGATCACCTTCACGCCCAGCTTCGACAACGAGCCGAAGGTCATGGCGGATGGCCGCATCGCCTTCATTCGCACTGACAACTTTTTCGACCGCGGCAAAGTGGAGACGCAACTGCATGTGATGCGTCCCGACGGCACGGACGGCTTCGCGGAAATCGCCGCGAACGTCGGCGCGGACTACGGTTCGCGGCTGCGGGCCTTTGGCTACGGCAGTCCCGCGCCGATGCCGGATGGCCGGCTCGCGTTCATCTCCAGTCACGGGAACTTCATCGCGTCGGTGGGCGCCCCGGAGCGCGAGTTTCATCGGCTGCCGGATTCACTCGGCGACCTCGCGCCGCTGCCCGATGGCCGTCTGCTCTGCACGGTGCTGCAACCAGACGGCAAGCGTGTGAGCTCGGACGTGCTGGGAGTGATTGATCCGCGCAACAACCGCGTCGTGAGCATTTACGAATCGGTTGCCGGCGCGATTCACTCGCCTGTCTTTCTCGGCCCGCGCACTCGACCGCCCGTCATCCCCCAATTTGCCGAGGCCAGCCGGGCCGGACAGCCCGGCGCGACGGGATTCCTCTTCTGCCAGGACGCTCGTTTCACCACCAAGACGAAGGCCGGTTGGGATAACGTGCGGGCCATCCGCGTCCTCGGCGCCGTCGCCCTTACCACGCGCTCATCGCACTCGCACATCGTTCACGTCGGTCACGAGACGGTGGAACTCGGCACCGTGCCGCTCGCGCCGGATGGATCGTTCTTCGTTGAAGTGCCCGCCGACATGCCGCTCGCGCTGCAAGCCGTCGATGCCGAGGGCCGCTCCGAATTGAACGAGATGTCGTGGCTCTACGTGCGCCCCGGCGAGCGCCGCTCGTGCATCGGATGCCATCAGCCGCGTGAGTCCACACCGGCGATTGACACGCGCAACGCCGACGCGCTCCGCTCACCGGCCTTGAAGCTGGTTGGTCAAGGCAACCCGCATCGCTTCCGCGGCAACAACCCTGGCGTAACTGGCATGATGGATCTCCAGTTCGAGCGTTTCCGCGAGTGCGCGTCGCTCAATCGCCATGACCTGCGCTCGGAACCTGTGGCGTCAGGCCGTGACGAGATTGCCGCGCTGGTCCGCCAACTCGCCGGCACTGACGAGGCGCTGAAGATTTCCGCCGCGCAGCGCCTGGCGATCTTCCGCGAGCACGATGCGGCTCCGGCTCTGGCCGCAGGCCTGAAGTCCACCAACCGCGAAGTGCGCGTCGCCGCCGCCCTGGCCCTCGCCCCGTGCGGCACGCGTGAAGCGGTGCCGGCGTTGCTCGCAGCTTTGCAGGACAGGGACGCCGTGGTCGTCCAGGCTGCGAATGTGGCGTTGGAAAACATCACTGGACAGACCTTGCCGCCGGACGGATGGCAGAACTGGTTCGCGTCGAACTCATGGGAAAAGGTCGAAGCTGCGCTCGTGCGTTCACTTCGCAACAGCCGACGAGAGAAGGCTCACTCTGCCGGGAACGAAGGAAGTCAGAGCCTCCTCACGTCGGCTGCTACGAGACGGGCCGCCATCGTCGCGCTCGGCCACATCGGCGGGGACGCGGCGCAGGCGGTGTTGCGCGAATGGGTCGCGACCGAAGCGCAGAAGAATTCCTACCCGCCATTCGTGAAGGACAACCGTACGGACACCTTTACCTTTGCCGCCGACTCACCGCTCAACCCGCGCACGCTCCAGGAATCCGTCCGCGCCCTGGGCCAGCTTCGCGACACGAACGCCGTGCCGCTGCTGCGCGGGTTACTCGCCAGCAACATCGCGCCAACCACGGCGAATCTGTTTCTCGCCGAAGCGGCCATCGAATCGCTCGGACGTATCGGCACTGCCGAAGCGGAGAGTGCGCTCATCGATACTTTCGGGTCGCTGAAGGACTACTGGCACTACGTCGGTTGGTATAGCGATCACCCGGCGCTCTACGCCTGCCACTCGTCGCCGATTCACGCGCGCATCATTGAGGCGCTCGAACGCCTCGGCTCGACGCGCGCGGCGAGCATCATTCCGCAACTCATCCGTTCTGTGCCCACGGATCCCGACCGCGCGCTGTTTCCGGACAACGATGATTACGAGACGCTGGTGGGCCGGCTGATCCGCCGCAGTGGGCGCGGCACTGAGGTTGTTGAAACCTGTCTTGCTCTGCTGGGCGATCCCGGAGCCGAGGCGCCAACGGAACTTAAAGCCGCCGTCTCCTTCACGCACCCCGCGTGGGCCGGGCATCCCGGGCCCGAAAATCGCGCGGCGCAAATTCTCTCGCTCGTCTGCCGGGACAGCGCTAGCGAACCGCGCGTTCGCGCCGCCTTCGCCCGCTATCGCTCGATGCCGGAAGAGCCAATCCAGCGGCAGCTTGGCAATCCCACCTGGACGCCGGTGCGCCACTGGGTGCTCTTCTATCTCGGTCGCACCCTTGGCCAGCTTGGCGATCGCGCGTCGGTAGAGACGCTCACGTCCGTGCTGGGCAACGAACTCAACGAAGCGCGTCACGGCCGGCCTGATCCTTCGCAGCCGGAGATTCATTTCCTGCACCTCGAATACACTCCGTGTTGGCGCGCCTCCGCCGCGTGGGCGCTCGGGCGGATTGGTGATGCGCGGGCAGCGCCTGCCTTGTTCGGTGTCGTGCGCAATCTGGACAACGCGCCGGACGTGCGTCACGCCGCCGCCGTTGCGCTCGGGGAAATCGCGGCGCCGTCGAGTCTGGCTGAATTGAAGAAGCTGGCGGCGGATTACCCTGAGATGAGCACCCGCCGCGCGTTGGCCGTCGTCTTGACGCAGGTCAAAGAGCGGGCCGCACACGCTGAGTCGAATTCTAACAAGCCGAAGCCATTGCCATGAAGCCGGACGAGTCACGAACACCGACTGGAGCGCGGACGAGGCGTCCGCGCTCCGTTCGGGCGGCAACGCTTGTTTCGGAATCACCATTCATGAAAACCGAAAACGTCCTCCTGCGGTTGGCGCTCGCACTGGCAGTCGTATCCTCTGCCTTGGCGGCACCCACTCCAAACTACCTCTCTCCCACCGCCCTCGCCGCCGCACCGGCCGGTCATACGCTCTACGTCGCTTGCGCCACGGCGAATGAGGTCATGGTCTTTGACACAGATTCGCGAAAGATTTCCCGCACCATCGCCATGCCCGCCTCGCCGCTGGGACTCGCGCTTACGCCGGATGGCAAGACGCTCTATGTCACCTGCGCCGCGCCGGAGAGCGAAGTGTGCGTGGTGGACACGGCCAAGGCGAAGATGATCGCGAAGATTCCCGCCGGTCACACCGCGATGGCGCCGGTGCTTGGTCCCGACGGCAAGACGCTATTCGTGTGCAACCGGTTCAACAACGAGGTGGCGTTCATCGATCTCGCGTCGCGCAAGACCACGAAGCGCGTCAGCGTACCGCGCGAACCAATTTCTGCCGCCGTGACGCCGGATGGAAAATTCCTGTTCGTGGCCAATCACATTCACGCGGGGCGCGCGGACGTGGATGTCGTCGCGTCCTCGATCAGCGTCATCGACTTGGCGGGCGGCAAAGTCTGCAAAGACATCGCCTTGCCCAACGGCTCGACGCTGGTGCGCGAGGTGCGTGTCTCGCCAGACGGAAAGCATGCGGTGGTGGCGCATCAGCTTTCGCGCTTTCACCTGCCGACCACGCAGCTCGAACGCGGCTGGGTCAACACCAGCGCCGCGAGCCTCATCGACGTCGCCGACTTGAAGCTCATCAACACCGTGCTGCTCGACAACATCGACGCTGGCGCGGCGAATCCTTGGGCCGTTGCATGGAGCGCCGACGGAAAGACCATCGTCATCACTCATGCCGGCACACACGAGTTGAGCGTGGTGGATTTCCCGGCGCTGCTCGCGAAGCTTGAAAAACTTGCCGTGCCCGGCTCTGCGCGGAAGGTGGATTACACTGCCGCGTCCCGCACTGCTGCGGACGTGCCGAACGATCTATCGTTCCTCGTCGGCCTGCGTCAGCGCATCAAGTTGGCCGAAGCCGACCGCGGCCCGCGCGCCGTCGTGCTGGTGGGTTCACGCGTGTGGCTGGCGAACTATTTTACGGACACCCTCACCGTCATCGATCTTGCCGCCCCGCGCTCGACTCCTGAAAGCCTTGCTCTGGGCTTCCGTCAGGAGATGACTCTCGTGCGCCGGGGCGAGTTCCTTTTCAACGACGCCACGATTTGCTTCCAAGGCTGGCAGAGTTGTTCGAGCTGCCACTCGTCCGACGCGCGCGTCGATGGGCTGAACTGGGACAACTTGAACGACGGCATCGGCAATCCGAAAAGTGCCAAGAGCCTTCTGCTCGCGCACTCGACGCCGCCCTCGATGTGGCTCGGCGTGCGCTCGAACGCCTACGTCGCGGTGCGCGCCGGCATTCGTAACTCGATGTTCACCGTACAGCCGCCGGAGGTCGCCAATGCGATTGACGATTACTTCAAATCGCTCCAGCCCATTCCCAGTCCGCATCTCGTGAAAGGCAAACTGTCGCCTGCGGCCGCACGTGGGAAAAAGCTATTTGCGAGCGACACGGTGGGATGCGCTGATTGCCACAAGGGAACGCTCCACACAGACATGAAGCTCCATGACGTCGGCACGGTCGGGAAGTTCGACCAGCCGAGGGATCGCTTTGACACGCCCTCGCTCGTCGAAGTCTGGCGCAGCGGGCCGTATCTCCACGACGGACGCGCCACCACCATCCGCGACGTGGTGATCAAGTGTAATAAGGATGACCAGCACGGCAACACGTCGAAGCTCACGCCCGCTCAGATCGACGACTTGGTGGAATTCGTGTTATCGCTATGAAGACGATTCAAGTCATTGCCGCCGCATTTCTCGGGTTGCTCACTACTCAACGATTCTTGGTCGCTGCGACCGTGTCTCCAGATTACTGGCGGGAGATAGTGCAAGCCGACTGGCTGCTCCAGGCGCGGCTAGACGCGGAAGGTGAGCACGCGGCCAACGTCACGACGCACGACGACGCGGCGGGCGGCTCTGACGGCGTGACGAACGGCAAATGGGGTTTCCACACCGGCGAGCAGGAGAACCCGTGGTGGCAGGTGGACTTGGGCGAGGTCATGCCGCTTTCGCAGGTGCGCTTGTGGAATCGCTCTGACAACGAAGGCTCCGCGAGACGGGCCGCACGCTTTCGGTTACTGCTTTCCGAAGACGCCAAGAACTGGCACCAGGCGTATCAGCACGACGGCACGGTGTTCTTTGGGTATCACATGCCGGATCGTTCGCCGCTGGTGGTCCGGGTCACCAACGCCGCCGCGCGCTTCGTCCGCATTCAGCTTCCGGGGAAAACTTTCCTGCATCTCGACGAGGTGGAAGTCATCGCCGTCGGCAAGGGTGGAAATGCTGCGCTCAACAAGCCGGCCAACCAAAGCAGTGCAAGCCAGTGGTCGGTGGCCCATCGCGTTGGGAAGGATTTGGACTGGCGGCAGGCGACGACAAAGGTGCTGGAGCGGAACAGGGACGTCGCCGCGTTCGCCGCGCTGAAGTCCGAACTGGCCGACTTGCCCGCCGCCTCTGCTCAACCACTTTACCTGCGCGCCCGGCAACTCCAGCGCCAGCTTGCATTGAAGGATCCGCTGCTCGACTTCGACGCGATCCTCTTCACCAAGCGCGTTCCCGGCTCGTTCAACCACATGAGCGATCAGTATTACGGCTGGTGGTCGCGGCCGGGTGGCGGGATTTATCTGCTCCGAAATTTCAAGTCGGACGCGCCGATCACCGAGTGCCTGACCGACGCCCACTTCAAGGAGCCGGGCAGTTTCCTCCGCCCCGCGTTGAGTTACGACGCGAAGACGATTCTGTTCGCCTGGTGCAAACACTACCCGCAGCTCGCGAAGGAGAAGGACAAGCTCAACAAGGCCAACGTGCCGGAGGACGCCTTCTACCACATCTTCGAGATGAACCTCGACGGCTCCGGCCTGCGCCAGCTCACGCATGGCAAGTATGACGACTTCGACGCGCGCTATCTGCCGGACGGGCGAATGGTCTTCCTCTCCACGCGCCGTGGGCAGGCCGTGCAAGTTGGCAAGCGCAGCGCCGCGGCCACGCTCGCGCAGCCGGACTTGCCGGACTGCTATGTGCGCTGCGGTGGCGACGCCAGCCGGCCAGTGGCGGTTTACACCCTGCACACGATGAACGCCGACGGCTCGGACCTCACCGCCATTTCACCCTTCGAGATGTTCGAGTGGGAGCCGAGCGTCGCGCCCGACGGCACCATCCTCTACTCGCGCTGGGATTACGTGGACCGCGACAACATGCCTTACATGAGCCTGTGGTCGATCAATCCTGATGGCACCAACGCGCGGCTCGTCTATGGCAATTACACCCAGGCGCCGCATTGCACGTTCGAGCCGCGCGCCATTCCCGGCTCGCGCAAAATCATCTTCACCGCGAGCGGCCATCATTCGCACACGATGGGCAGCCTCGTGTTGCTCGACCCGGCCATCGGCAGCGAAGGCAAGGCACCCATCACGCGGCTCACGCCGGACACACCGTTCCCGGAAATCGAGGGCTGGCCCGCCGCCTTCTACGCCAATCCGTGGCCGCTCTCCGAGCGCACGCATCTCGTCGCCTGGGGCGTTGAACAGAACGTGATTGAAGGGCGCACCCGTCCGGTCAACGGCATGGGTTTGTATCTCTTCAACGCCGGCGGCGGACTCGAATTGCTCTACCGCGCCCCGGACATCTCCTCGATGTATCCCATCCCGGTGAAGGCGCAGCCGACGCCGCCCGCGCTGGCCAGCACGGTGAATTGGGACGGCCCGCAGGAAGGAAAGTTTCTCATCAGCGACGTCTCTCGCGGTCTCTCCACTGTGAAGCCAGGCGACATCAAGGCGCTGCGGGTGGTGGCGATTCCCGCCAAGACGCAGCCGTGGATGAATCAGCCGGTGCTCGGTCTCACGCGCGATGACCCGGGCAAAGCCGTGCTTGGCACCGTGCCGGTCGAGGCGGACGGCTCCGCGTACTTTCGCGTGCCGTCGGGCGTGGCGCTGTTCTTCCAGGCGCTCGATGCCGAAGGTCGCGCCGTGCAGACCATGCGCAGCGCGACGCACGTTCAACCGGGCCAGACCTTGAGCTGCACTGGCTGCCACGACTCGCGCAAGGACACGCCGCCCCCCGCCCGCGCACCACTGGCGTCATTGCGCGCGGCCTCGAGGATCACGCCCGGTCCCGACGGCTCGTGGCCGTTGCGCTTCGACAAGCTCATCCAGCCGGTGCTCGATGCGCAATGCGTGCGTTGCCACACTGCGAAGAGCGATGACGCGCAGGCCGCGAAGTTTGTTCTCTCACCAGGGCGGTCTTACGAAACGCTCGCGGCCCACGGCAAGCCGAGCCTGCGCGATACGGTTCTCGCGGCGTATCGAGAGGGTGTTTCGACCGAAGGCCGGAACCCCGCGCTGCGCAGTTCGCTCCTCGCCCTGCTCGCCGCGCCCGATGGGCATCACGGCGTGAAGCTCACCCGCGCTGACCTCGACCGTTTCACGACCTGGCTCGATACTTACGGTCAGCGCGCCGGTGCGTTCAGCCCGGAGCAGGAAGAGGATTTGCACCGGCTGCGGCGTGAGTGGACGGATTTGCTGGCAACTCCAATCTTCTCCCAAGCACCATCGGCAGGCGGCAGGCCATGAACCTGTGGTGCCCGGCCCACACTGGAGCCGCGTTTATCGGAACTGAAACTTGAAATGAAAACCTTCGTTCATTGGCTGTGCCTCATGGCGACCGTGACGAGTGCGCTGGAGTTGCGCGCCGCCGATCTCACCACCACTCCACCGCGCCTCAAACGCTCGGAGAGTTTTCTCGGCATCCACTTTGATTTCCACGCCGGGGCGGACTGCAAGGAGGTCGGCAAGAACACCACGCCGGAAATGGTCGCGGCGATCCTCGACAAGGTGCGGCCCGATTACATCCAGGTCGATTGCAAGGGCCACGCGGGATACACCAGCTACCCGACCAAGGTCGGCAATCCCGCTCCGGGCTTCGTCGGCGATCCGCTGCGCGTCTGGCGCCAGGGGACGGCGGAACGCGGCGTGGCGCTCTACATGCACTATTCGGGTGTGTGGGATTCGCGCGCCATCGAGTTGCATCCCGATTGGGCGGTGCGGAACGCCGACGGCTCGACGAACAAAAATGCCACCTCCGTCTTTGGCCCTTACGCGGATCGCTTGCTCGTGCCGCAACTGCGCGAACTGGCCGGGGACTACGGCACTGATGGCGTATGGGTGGACGGCGAATGTTGGGCTACGGTGCCGGACTACGGCGATGCCGCGTTGAAGGCGTTTCGTGAAGCAACCGGAATCACGGAGGTGCCCCGCAAGGGGGACGCCCCGCACTGGTTCGAGTGGATGGAATACCAACGCGAAGGCTTCCGCAAATATCTCCGCCACTACCTTTCCGAAGTGAAACGCACGCACCCGAAATTCGAGATCGCCAGCAACTGGGCCTTCAGCGACCACATGCCCGAGCCGGTGAGCGCGCCGGTGGCGTTCCTGTCCGGCGACTTCTCGCCGCAGAACAGCGTGAACTCGGCGCGCTTCTCCGCGCGCTGCCTCGCCAATCAAGGCAAGCCTTGGGATCTCATGGCGTGGTCGTTCGCCAACGTGAAGAGCGGACCGCGCCAGCAAAAGTCGGCCGTGCAACTTCAGCGCGAAGCGGCGCTCGTGCTCGCGCAGGGCGGAGGATTCCAGGCCTACTTCACCCAGCGCCGCGACGGCTCGGTGGACCTTGCGAAGATGGACGCGATGGCCGAGGTGGCGAAGTTCTGCCGCGAACGCCAGGCGATCTCCCATCGCGCAATCGTCGTGCCGCAAGTGGCGTTGCTCTATTCGCGCGCTTCGCATTACCGCCAGAGTCCGCAGTTGTTCACGCCCAACAGTCCCGCCGTGCGATCACTGCGCGGTGCGTTGCAGGGACTGGTCGATTCGCAGCACTGCGTCCAAATCGTGAGCGAGCATCACTTGCGCGGGCGCATGGCCGATTGGCCGCTCATCGTGCTGCCGGAATGCGATTACCTCGACGCCGACTTTCGCGACGAACTCATCCGCTACGTGAAGCAGGGCGGACGCTTGCTGGCAATGGGGCCAAAGTGCGCCACCAACTTCGCCAGCGTGCTCGATGTCACATGGCAAGGTGGGCCGATGGCGAAGAAACCTGCGCGCCTCGATCACGGCAGCGCGGCGGGGGAGTTCGTGACGACATGGCAGCCTGTGAAGTTGGGTTCAACCGCGAAGACTTTCGGAACCGTGCGTCCCGCCGGAACGAATGCGCTCGCCGCACCGGCGGCAAGCATCACTCCCCTGGGCCGGGGCTTCATTGCCGCGACCTGGCTCAGCCTCGCCGAGCGCAGCGCCGACCACGCGACGCCGTCCGCGCGCGCTTTTCTCGACGTCCTCACGCGCGAACTGTTTCCCAAACCGATGGTCGAAGTCTCCGGCTCCCATGACGTGGACGTCTCGCTCGCGCGCAATCACGGGAAGTTGCTCGTGCATCTCGTGAACACCTCCGGCCCGCATGCCAGCGAGCCATTCATCGATGCCATCGCGCCCGTCGGACCGCTCCAGATAACGCTGCGCCACACTGCGCGTCCCAAGCGCCTCACGCTCGAACCGGGCGGTCGTCCGCTGGAGTTCAGTCATGCCGGTGGCGAAACGCGATTCACCGTAGCCGAAGTCCAAGTTCACTCGATCGTCGTGGTGGAGTGACCGAACGCAATGGAGGAGCGCGGACCCCTCGTCCGCGTGTTCCTTGTCGGAAAGTTCGCGCGGACGTGGCGTCCGCGCTCCGGTTATTGCATGGCTTCACATTCATCGACTTTGTCGTGGTAGAACGCGTCGGTGAGCAGGTCTTCCTCGTAGAGCCGCTGAAGTTCGCGCAGGCGCCGGGTGATCTGGGACTTGGTGAACTTAGGTTTCGCGAGGGCTGCGGTGTTGGTGCCGGCCGGGGCATTGGTGGCGGCGACGGCGATGACCGGCGGCGCGGGCGGCGGACGGTTGGGGACGCGCCTCTTGGGCGGCGGTTCGGATCCGGGATCATAGACGAGGGCCTTGAGTTCGGTGGCGGGCACGAGTTGCCGCCAGAGGAAGGCCTGCATCCGATCTTCGGCGGGCACGGCTTCGTGGACGATTTCCCGCGTTCCCACCGTGGCGCGGCCAACGATGGTGAGCGTGACTGGTTCCTTCGTCGGCGTGCGCGGACCGCTGATGGTGAAGCGCGCGGTGGTCTCGCCTCGTGCCACCTTGATCGGGGCGTTGGAGAAACCGGGCGGCGCATCCTTGAGCGCGAGATAGATCGAGTTAGTCAGACCATCTTTGCGCTCGGCATAGACAATGACGCTGGTGCTGGAATTGGTGCGAAAGCTGAGGCTCGAAGGTACGACGCGCAGTTCGAAATCGGGTCGCGGCGGACTGAGCCGCAGGCGGTAGCCGTATTCCTCACCGCCGTGCCGCGCGGTGTCGCTGAGATGGACGCAGTAGGCACCGTCCGCCGGGAGCTTCGCCATGAACCACGAGTCGGCGTGATGAGTGTTCAGCCCGGCGGCGAGGCTTTCGCGGTCGTCGCTGAAGGCGATCACCTGGCCCGCCTCGTCAGTGAGTTTGATGAGCGAGTCGAGCGGGGAATCGAGCCGCCGCGCTTCAACGGACGCGACGATCACGTCGTTGGATTTGCCGGTGAAGCGGAAGACATCGGTGTCGCCGGGCTTGTCGATGCGACCGTTGATGTTCACAGGCAGGGTCACGGCTTGTGCGAGCGACGGGGTATTGTTGGCTTCGCGGTCGAGCTTTTCGGGCAACGCATCGAGCGCGAACGGGATGGGGTTGAAGATTTCCTTGCGGCTCGCAGTGAGGGGATGAATGCCGGGCGCGGCGTCCGCAGCGGGCAACGCAAGAATGGTGTCCTGAAGATTCCACCCCGTCAGTTTGGGTGTGAGGGATGCGCCTGACTTCGCGCCGAGCGGGAAGATGCTGGTGACGAACGGCAGTTCGCCCACGGTGACGCGATAAATGAAATCCTCGCGCCCTCGGTGGATGGCATCGGTGATGGCGAAGGTGTATTCGCCATCCTTGGGCACCTCGAAGCGAATCACCGGGTCGGGCCGGAAACGGTAATCGTCAGCGTAGGCCAGTTCCTTGCCGCTCGCGTCGTGGATGGAAAGCACGGGCTGGAACCAGCCGGGCACGGCGTCGGCGATGAACGGGATCAACTGCCGCGCCTGCGTCGCGAGAACGAGCCGCTGGCCGCGGCGGGCGGTGAAGCGGTAGCGGTTGATTTCGCCGGAAGCAATCTGGCCGTTCACGGTGCAGGGAATGGTGATGCGCTCCTCGGCTTCCTCGGCGGGACGTTTGCGCAGTGCGGAAGCTTCCTTGCCGAGCACCTGAATGGTGGCGGTGATCATGGGCTTGCGCGAATGCTCGGGCAGTTGGCCGACGTGAAAGACGAGCGGGTTCGATATGCCGCGAGGCGTGGCGAGCCGCAGTTCGCGGGCACCTGGTTCGGCGTTGGGAGCAATGGTCACTTCGGCGAAGACGAGCGTGGCAATCGAGGCGCAGGCGGGCGTCTGGACGTATTCGCGGGTGCGCTTCTCGATGCGCGCCATCATTTGCTCGACGGCCTTTTTCGGAGCGCTTGCGGAAGCGACGGCGGAAGTCGCCTTCTTCAAGTCGCGCATTTGCTCGTTGAGCAATTGCATCTCCTGCGGATTGATCCGGCGGAAACATTCGACGACTCGCGCGCTGACGCCGGGGCCGGTCACGAGCACGTCGCTGATGTCATCAAGACCCTGGCCGCCGAGTTTGATCTGGAAGGTGGTGCCTCGCTGCCCGCCGGCGGGATAGGTGTAGCCGATGTAGGGACGGGTTTGAGAGAAAGCCGTGGGCGCAAGGACGAGAAGCAGCGTTGCCAGTGCCGTAGCCGCGCCTGTGAAGGCGCGGCCATTGGATCGAAGCACCGCCGCTTCACAGCGGCGGCTACGGAAGCGCAGGTTCATCACATAATCTCCGTCAACAGCCCGCCGGACTTGCCGCGCTCGCTTGCGCCGGGCAGGACGTGCGCCTCGGTGCCCATCGGATGCGGCAGCTTCGCGCCGGCGTCGATGCCGCTGAGCGCATAGATGCTGCCGAGCAAATCCACCGGATAGACCGGGCGATCCTGCACCTCTTCCGCGCGCTTGTCCGACGAGCCGACGATGTGGCCGCCTTTGAATCCGCCGCCCGCGATAAACGCGGTGAAGACATTGCCATGATGGTTGCGTCCGCCATTCCACGGCGGCTGCCAGTCCACCTTGGGGCTGCGACCGAACTCGCCGCTGCACCAGACGATGGTGCTTTCGAGCAGGCCGTGGTCGTGGAGATCCTGCAGGAGCATGGCCACGCCTTGGTCGAGCTGCGGGCATTGCTTGCGCATGGTCGCGAAGTGGTTGCTGTGCGTGTCCCAGCCGCCGGGATAATTGATCACGATGTAGGGCACGCCGGCTTCAACCAGTCGCCGCGCCGCGAGGCAATCCTGCCCGAAGGTGTGGCGGCCATAGCGGTCGCGCAGCTCGGGTTTCTCCTTCGAGAGATCGAACACGTCGCGGCCCTGGCCGAGGATCAATTCATACGCCTGCTTCTTCGCCTGCTCGGATTCGATCAACGGCGGACTGGCTGACATCGTGTTGCCCAAGGTGTTCAACTTGCCGAGCAATGCGCGCCGCTCCCGCTGCCGCTCATCGGTGATGCCGCGCGAGATGACGCCCTCCACTTCGAAGCGGCTCGCATTCGGGTCGCCGCCGGTGGCGAATGGTTTCCGCAGCGGTCCAAGGAATCCTTCCTCGGAGAAACGCCCCTGCGGCTGCGTGAGCACGACGTAGGGCGGAATCATGCCCTTGTAGCCCTGGCTTTTGAAATACGAGAACACCGCACCGACGCTCGGATAGGCGAGCCGCTCGCCCGGCGCGTGCGCGGTCTGCATCAGGTAGGCGGCGGTTTCGTGGCCGTTGTTGCGGTGCGTCATGCTGCGGATGAGCGAGAACTTGTCGGCCTGCTTGGCGAGGTTCGGGAACAACTCGCCGATCTGAATGCCATCGACGTTGGTGGGAATCGCTGTTCTGAAGTCGCCCATGTACTCGTAACCCGAGTCCGGCTTCGGATCCCACGTGTCGTTGTGCGACATGCCGCCCCACAGAAAAATTTGGATCACGGATTTGGCCTTGGGCTTGATGGGCGGAAGCGTCGTCGCTGACTCGATGACCGGGGCGTCCGCACCGAGCACGCGACCGTCGGCCAGCAACAATCCGGCGGTGCTGAAGAGTCCGACGCGCAGCGCGTCGCGCCTTGAAAGAGGCAGGCTCAAGTTCATGCCCAGTGTGTTCATGCCCGCGAACGGGCGGCTCGAACTTTGATTTGTATTCATGGTGCTGTGCTCCGTTTCATTCTCGCTTCAATGCCGGTAGAGAAATTCCGTGCTGTTGATCAGCGCCCAGGCGATGTCCACCCACTCTTCGCGCTTCTTCGGGCGGACGGCCTTGGTGTCGCCGGCCGGTGCGCCATACGCCTTGGCAATGGCCACTTCTTCGGGCGTCGGGAAGCGCGAGAGGATGGTCAGGTAAAGTTCCGTCACGGTCTCCGTTCGCGAACGGCCCGCATCGAGCAGCGCCTTGAGGTTCGGTCCCTGGTCGAGCTTGCGCTGGACGTGGCTGGAGTTGAGCAGATGCAGCCACTGCGCCGCGAGCGGCCGGTTGTTGCGCTCGCTCTCCAGGCCGGTGGCGCGCGCCGAGCGTCCGAACAGTGCGAGGAACGGGCTGGTGATGCTTCCGTCCGCGATGCTGATGGCCGGCTTGCCCTGCGGAATATAGGTGAACGGCTCCGGGATCGGACTCGTGTAAAGGTCGGATGATCCCGTCACCATGTTGATCGCATCAATCAACACCTCGGCCTCAAGTCTGCGGAGCGGATAGCTCGCGAACTGCGCGGCGGCTTCGGGCGCGTGACTTCGCGGCGTCGAGGAGAGCTGATAGGTCTTGGAGTTCAGGATTTGCCGGTAAAGCCGCTTGAGGTCGTAACCGCTCGACACGAATTCCTGGTCGAGGTGCAGGAGCAGCGCCGGGTTGCTCGCCGGGTTGCCGAGGCGAATGTCGTCCGGCTCATGCACGATGCCGCGCCCGAGCAGCCAGGCCCAGACGCGGTTCACCGCCGCGCGCGTGAACCACGGGTTCTTCGGCGTGATCAGCCAGTCGGCGAACGCCTCACGCGGATCTTGGTCCGGCGACAGCGTGACCTTCGTGCCATCCGGAAACTTCAACTCGCAGGTCTGGCTGGCCGCCGTCGTTGTGATCGTGAGCTGCGGATAATTGTTCGAGGACTGTCCGATGGCGGTGATGGCCGTCCGCCCCGGCGCACTGCTGCCGGCGACCTTGCTGGACGCGAACGAATCCCAGAAGACATGCTCTTCCTTCCACTCGCCCGTGGGCTTGTAACCGATCTGCGAGAAGAACTGCGCCATGTCCGAGAGACGGTTCGTCGGCCACGACTCCGCGCGCGCGCCCATGAAGGTGAGCGCCACCGCGCCAGCGATGCCTTCCGGCGTGCGGTTCTGGATCGCGCGATAGAAGTTGACCGGGCCGACGCGGAAATTGCTACCGCTCGACGTGAGCATTTCGCGCACGAACTGGTCATACGGTTTGTTCGCCGCGATGGACGCCCGCACCCAGCGATGATAGGCCTGCGCCGCGTTGGGCCAGAGATTGACGGGAAACTCCGCCTTGATCCGCAAGACATCGCCCCACTTCATGGCCCAGTAATCCGCGAACTCATCGCGCTCCAGCAGTTGGTCAATCAACGCGTGACGTTTGTTGGTGTCCGGGTTCTGGATAAACTCCCGGGCTTCCTTCGCCGTGGGAAGCGTGCCGATCACGTCCAGATAAGCGCGACGGACGAAGACCGCATCGGAGCACAGCACCGGCTCGATCTTCAGGCGCGCGAGTTCGGCGAAAACGAGCTTGTCAATCTGGCACTCGGCGATGGGCGCGACTGAACTCTCAAAGAGGCTCAGGGCAGTGTTGGTCATGGCCGCCACTGCCAGATGCGTCTGGAGTGCGACCGCGAGGATGGCGAGGCCAACGACGATTGGAGCGCGCAGCACCTTTGGCAAAAGCACAATCATGTTCCGCCCTTTCGCTCCGCTGCGCTCGCCTCGTGGCCGTTGACCCCCACGGTGCCAGCAGTGAAAGGCGAGAACGTCACCGCTTCGATCTCCACCAGCAAATCAGGCCGGCAGACATCCGCGTGCAGGTAGATGGCCGGGATGCGCGGCAGCCGGCGCTCGCAGACTTCGCGGCACTTCTCGTAATCCGCCAGGTGCTTCACATAGACCCGGAGCTTGGCGATGTCGCGCAATGTCGCGCCGGCTCCGGGCAAACCGTGCCGCGCGAAGTTTTCCGGAGCGATAAGCTGCTCGATGTTGTCGATGGTCTGCTCCGTCTGACGCACGATGTCGCCGGGATGAACCGTCTTGGCGTCCACGATGCTCGCCGTGCCCGAGACGAGCGTGGTCACGAAATGCCCCTGCACCACCGCCATGGCACGCGCGAATTTCGGACTCTGCGGCGAATACTTCGTTTGATACGCGCACGCCGGCGTCTGCTGTGGATTCTCCAGCGGCAGGATGAAGACATCGGGCCGCTGCGTATCGAGCGCCATGCAGGCCATGGTGATCCGGTCACCGCTTGTGCCGATGCCGGTGCTGGCGGGGTAGATGGTTTCCGATGGAGAAGGTGCGCGCGTATTTTTCCCGAAGCCGACCTCGCGATAGAAATCCGTGCGCGCACGATTCAACTCCTGATAGCGCTGGCGACCTTCTTCGCCCGCCGTGATTTGATTCACGTAAATCCAGGTGCGCACGACTTGGTCGAAACCCACGCCCGCGATCGCGAGCTGCCGCTGCATCCGTTGAAACGCCGTCGCTGACTCCTCGTAGGCATCATTGGCCCCGGCCTCGCCGTGAATTCCACCGCAGTAAACCCAGCGGATGCCTTCCGCTTCGATGGCAATGATTTGCGGTCCAAGACGCTCGACCTTCACGCCCGGCCCGCCCAGCGCCCAGAGTTCAATGGCCAGCGCCGCGCCCGAGCACGGCGGTTGCACGGCGAACGTCGTCACCGGCATCGCAGCGCCGAACCACGAGCGCAGGACACTGCGGCATTCCTGCTCGTCAGCACCGTCGCGCAGGAAGACCATCATCGTGGTCGCAGTCAGCGTCATCTGATGCCGGCGCACGATGCACATCAACTGCGCCATCAACTCTTCCGCCTGACGGCGAAAACTTCCGCGCAGCCCCGGCTCAATCATCAGCGCGAGCCGCGCCATATTGCCCAGTTCAAGAACCGCGTGACGCTCGGGACCGATGAAGATGTCACACGGCAACCCGCACGGAGCCGGAATGGTGCAGGGCGTCGGCCGGGTCAGCCGGCATTGATGCCCGTTGGTCTGGTGCAACTCACCCGAGCACCGACCGGGAGCAGCCGCAGTTTCGCGGCTCACCTCGACCTCCGGCCGAATCAATTTGGTTGTGCTCATGATCATCTGCGACGGCATGGACATGGAACGGCGTGTCCATCGCGTCGGTTCTGGGAAGGGCTGACGTGTGCCAGTCGCGGCAAGTTTTGATTCAAGTCAAGGTTCACTCTGGTTCCGTCGCGTCGGAGGATGAACTGCACGATTATGAGAACCTCGACTCACTCCTCGCTTTCGTGGGATCCGCTGCTGGCGGCCCTGCTCGCGTTACTGCTGGGCCTGCTTATGCTCGCCGCTGGCAGCGCGCACGGCGCCACAGCGGCTCCCATCGTCACTCCTGCCACCGCGAAGCCGGACGGCCTGCTCGCGAAGTTTCTCGACGGCCCGATGCGCGGCGTCGAGGAGATCGTTTTCGCCGCGCGCGCACTCAACCCGACCGATGGTCACTGGTATGCCAACTTCGGATACTACGCCCACGACCCCGATCGCAAGGCCTACGCCGAGGGTACGAAGCTCTACCGCCTGAACCTGCGCACGCGCGAACTGACCACGCTGCTCGCCGATGCGCGCGGCGGCGTGCGCGATCCACAGGTGAGTTACGACGGGAAGAAAATCCTGTTCAGCTACCGGCCCGGCGGCACGGAGCAATATCATTTGTACGAGATGGACGTCGCGGCAGTTCACCGCGCGACGGCGGACAGCAAGCCCATTGGAGCGCGGACGCCTCGTCCGCGCAAATCCAATGGAAAGGAACACGCGGACGAGGCGCCCGCGCTCCGCCAACTCACCTCCGGCCCCTACGACGACATCGAGGCCGCCTACCTGCCAGACGGCGGCATCGTCTTCGTTTCGAGCCGGTGCAAACGCTGGGTCAACTGCTGGCTCACGCAGGTCGCTGTGTTGCATCGCTGCGACGCGGACGGCTCGAACATCCGCGCGCTCTCCAGCAACAACGAACACGACAACACGCCGTGGCCGCTGCCCGATGGCCGCATCCTCTACACGCGCTGGGAATACGTGGACCGCAGCCAGGTCCACTTCCATCACCTCTGGGCCGCGAATCCCGACGGCACCGCGCAGATGACGTGGTTCGGCAATCTGCATCCCGGCATCACGATGATCGACGCCAAGCCCATCGCGGGCACCGACAAGATTGTCGCCAGCTTCAGCCCCGGCCACGGCCAGCGCGAACACGACGGCGTCATTACGGTCGTGGACCCGAAGGGCGGCCCCGACGCGAAAGAGTTCGCGAAGAGCATCAGCAAGGGCGCGCACTTTCGCGACCCGTGGGCGTTCAGTGAAGACTGCTTCCTCGCCGCCTCGCGCGGCACGCTCGTCCTGATGGACAGCTCCGGTCGCGCCGAGGAACTCGTCAAACTTCCGCCCGAAGACCTCGCCGCGAAGTTGGAGTGTCACGAGCCGCGCCCCATCCTCTCTCGCCCGCGCGAACTCGTCATCCAGTCGCGCATCAAACCCGAGGAAACCACCGGCCGCATGTTGCTCGCCGACGTGAATCACGGGCGCAACATGGCCGGCGTGAAAGACGGTGACATCAAGAAGCTCCTCGTCCTCGAAACTCTGCCGATGCCCGTGCATTACACCGGCGGCATGGAACCCATCAGCTACGGCGGCACGTTCACGCTGGAGCGAATCCTCGGCACCGTGCCGGTCGAGAAGGACGGCTCGGCTTACTTCGAGGTGCCCGCGATGCGCAGTGTGTTCTTCGTCGCGTTGGATAAGGACGACCTGGCGGTGAAGCGAATGCAGAGCTTCACCAGCGTCCAGCCCGGCGAGACGATGAGCTGCGTTGGCTGCCATGAACACCGTTCACAGACACCGCGCGCCGAGTTCCATAAAATGCTCGCAGTCCGCAAACCCGCCGCGCGCATCGAGCGGATTCACGATGTGCCGGACGTGATCGACTTCCCGCGTGACGTGCAGCCCGTGCTCAACGCGCTTTGCACCGACTGCCACGGCTACGAGAAAACCGCGCGCGGCGGCCCTCGCGCCGGACGGCTCCTCCTCACTGGCGATCGCGGCCCGATTTACAGCCACAGCTATTACATGCTCACCATCGCCCGCCTCTTCGCGGACGGCCGCAACCAACCCAAGAGTAACTATGACCCGCGCGCCCTCGGCAGCAGCGCGAGCAAACTCCTCACCATGCTCGACGGCTCGCATCACGGTGTGCAGGCGACCGCGGAGCAGAAGAAACTCCTGCGTCTGTGGATTGAAACCGCCGCCGCTTATCCCGGCACCTACGCCGCGCTGGGCAGCGGCATGATCGGCAACTACGCCGAGAACAACCAGGTCAACACTGGCGCCGAGTGGCCGGCCACAAAAGCTGCGACGAAGGTCATTCAAGAGCGTTGCGTCAGTTGTCACAACAAACCCGCCCGCCTCCTGCCGCAAAGCCTGGCCGACGAACGCGGCGTCAGTTTCTGGCAACCGAGCATGGACGATCCGCGTCTGCTCACCAGCCGCCACATCGTCTTCAACCTTTCGCGCCCGGAACAATCCATCATGCTCCTCGCCCCGCTGGCGAAGGAAGCGGGTGGCTGGGGCTTGTGCAAAGCGCCGGTCTTCACCGACAAGTTCGATCCCGGCTATCATGCTCTCCTCGGTCTGGTCACCGCCGGACAGGATTTCCTCGCCCAAAACAAACGCTTCGACATGGCTGGCTTCGTGCCCCGCACCGACTGGTTCCGCGAGATGAAGCGCTACGGGATGGTGCCCCAGTGTGTGAAGCCGGAGGAGGTCACCGATGTTTACACCATTGAACAGGATTATTGGAAATCGCTCTGGCATCAGCCGACCAGTCTATCGACCACGCCATGAGACTTTTGGCTTGTTGCATCCTGTTGGCCGGTCGTCTGGCGGCTACCTCCGCTGAAGATGGCTTTATTCCCATCTTCAACGGCAAGGACCTCACCGCCTGGGACGGCAAACCCGGTTGGTGGCGTGTCGAGGACGGCGCCATCACCGCCGAGAGCACGCCGGAGAAACCCTGCACAAAGCACAACTACCTCATCTGGCGCGGCGGCGAGCCGGCGGACTTCGAGTTGCGCTTTCAGTATCGCCTCACCGGCGGCAACTCCGGGGTGCAGATTCGCAGTCGCGCGATTGAGGACTGGGATATGCGCGGCTATCAGGCGGACATCGAGGACGGGCCGCAGTGGACCGGCGCGCTCTTCGAGCACGATCGCGGCGGCATCGCTTTGCGCGGCGAGAAGGCGGTGATTGCGCCGGACGGCAGGCGGGAGGTCACGCGCTTCGCCGATGCGGCCGCGTTGCAGAAGGGTTTTCGCTCGAATGACTGGAATGATTACCGCGTCATCGCGCGCGGGCCGGAGATTCAGCTCTTCATCAACGGTGTGAAAACCGCGCACGCCGTGGACCGCCAGACCGGCAAGGCTGCGGCGCGCGGGTTGATCGGTTTGCAGATGCACCCGGGGCCGCCGATGAAAGTGCAGTTCCGCAATCTGCGCCTCAAGGAATTTGCCCCGGCGGCGGCGGCCACTCCGGCAGAACGGCTGACGGTGCCGCCGGGCTTCAAGGTTGAACTGCTCTACTCGCCGGCGAAGGAGAACGAAGGCTCATGGGTCAGCCTGTGCGCCGATGCGAAGGGCCGGCTCATTGTCAGCGGACAATACGACGAAGGATTGTTCCGCATCACGCCACCGCCGCTGGGAGCCGATCCGGGCGCGGCGAAGGTGGAAAAAGTTCCAGTCGAGTTGAGCAGCGCGCAGGGTCTCTGCTGGGCGTTCGACAGTCTCTACGCGCTCGTGACGAAGAACGCCAAAACGCCGAGCGGCCTTTACCGTGTTCGCGACACCGACGGCGACGACGTGCTGGACAAAGTCGAACGGTTGCGCGCGCTCGAAGGCGGTGGCGACCACGGCTGGCACGCCATCCTGCCGGGGCCGGACGGCAAATCGCTCTACGCCATCGCGGGCAACAACACCACTTCTCCCAAGCTCGCGGCGTCGCGGGTGCCACCGCACTGGAGCGAGGATCATTTGTTGCCGCGCCTGCCGGACGCGGGCGGTCACATGAAAGGCGTGCTCGCGCCGGGCGGCGTGGCTTATCGCGTCAGCCCGGACGGGCGCGACTGGGAGATGATCGCGCACGGCTTTCGCAACACCTACGACGCCGCGTTCAATCGCGAGGGCGAACTGTTCACTTACGACGCGGACATGGAATGGGACATGGGCACGCCGTGGTATCGGCCCACGCGCATCTGCTTTGTCACGAGCGGCGCGGAGTTCGGCTGGCGCAACGGCACCGGCAAATGGCCGGCCTACCAACCCGACAGCCTGCCGGGCGTGCTCGACATCGGCCCTGGCTCGCCCACGGGCGTGACCTTCGGCTACGGCGCGAAGTTTCCGTCGCGCTACCAGAACGCGTTGTTTGCGGCGGACTGGACGTTCGGACGAATTTACGCCGTGCATCTGCGGCCTGACGGCTCTTCATATCGCGGAGAGAGCGAGGTGTTCGTGTCCGGTGTGCCGCTGCCAGTCGTGGACATGGTGGTGCATCCCACGGACGGCGCGCTCTACTTCATCACCGGCGGCTGGCGGATTCAAACCGGGCTGTATCGTGTCAGCTACGTCGGGGCTGCGGAGAAGGAACCGGCGCAATTGGCGGATGCCGGCGCGGCCTTGCGTGCGGTGCGGCGGAAAATGGAATCGTTTCATGGCCGGTGCGATCCAGAAGCGGTCGAAGCGGCGTGGCCGTATCTGGGACATGAAGATCGTTTCCTGAGTTTTGCCGCGCGTGTGGCGATTGAATGGCAGGATCCGGCGGCGTGGCGCGAGCGCGCGCTCATCGAGAAGCATCCGGCCACGGCGTTGAACGCACTGCTGGCGCTCGTGCGCGTGAGCGCGCGGGATGAATTTCATCGCAAGCCCACCGACTCCGCGTCGGACCCCGGCCTGCAAGGGCGCGTGCTGGCGGCTTTGGAGCGATTCGACTGGAGCGCGCTTTCACGAGTGGATCGCATCGCGTTGCTCCGCGCCTGCACGCTTTGCTTCACGCGCCTCGGCCCGCCCGACGAAGCGGCTCGAACCGGGCTGCTCGCGCGAGTGGAGTCGTGGTTCCCGACGGCGGATCGCGCGTTGAACAGCGAGTTGTGCCAGTTGCTTGTCTATCTGCAATCGCCGCGCGTTGCCGCGTCGGCGCTCCCGTTGGTCCACTTGGCGCCAACCCAAGAGGAACAGCTCGATTACATCAAGTCGCTGCGGATGCTCCGCGCCGGCTGGACGCCCGAACTGCGCCGCGATTACTTCGCATGGTTCAACCGCGCTGCGGGATACCGCGGTGGCGCGAGCTTCGCGGGGTTTCTCAAGATGATCAAAGCCGACGCGCTCGCGACGCTCACGGAACCGGAGCGGCTCGCGTTGAAGGACGTGCTCGACGCCCCGCCCCCGGTATCGCCAATGGCCGCATTCAGTGCTGCGCTCATTGGCCGCACGAACGCCATCGAATGGACGATGGCCGCGCTGGCGCCCGCCTTGGAGCGTGGACTCGAAGGCCGCAACTTCGAACGAGGCCGGCGAATGTTCGGTGCCACGGGTTGTTTCCAATGCCACCGTTTCGCCGGTGAAGGCGGTGCCATGGGGCCGGATCTCACGCAGGTCGCCGGGCGTTTCAGTCCTCGGGATTTGCTCGAAGCCATCCTCGAGCCTGGCAAGACCGTGAGCGACCTCTACGGCAACGTCGTCATCGCCCGCCGCACAGGCGAGAGTCTCACCGGGCGGATTGTTTATCATCTGCATGACGACGCGGTGATGGTCAGTTCCGACATGTTCAATCCCGCTGCCACCGCGAAGGTGGACCGCAAGGACATCCTAAGCATCGAGCCGTCGCCAACATCGCCCATGCCGGATGGCCTGCTCTCAATGCTCACGCAGGATGAGGTGCTCGACCTGCTGGCCTATCTGGTGGCGGGCGGACGAGCGGAGGTGGTAACTCGGGCGGCGGCGAAGTGAATTTATGGCGGCGCAGGCGAGAACGGTTTGATATTCCGCGCGCGCTGCGTCGTCAGTAGTTCGTTCAAAATGTTTTCACGCGAGCGATCGGATGTCATGGAGCGCGGACGCCTCGTCCGCGCGAACGCTCCCTTGGCTTCATGTGACGCCATGTCACGCCGGTGGCACTCCCGGACGAGACGTCCGCGCTCCGATTCGGCGGCCGCAGCCTTTTGTTTTGCGCGGGCTGGAATCTCGGAAGCATTCGCATCATGAAACATTACCGCCTGTGCCTCTCCCTGCTCCTTGCGTTCCTGTTCGTTGCCGCTCCGGCGCAGACTCACGCGGCTTCCCCTGTCCGCACATATCGCAATCCCATCCTCAACCGCATCGGCCCAGCAGACCCGCATGTCCTCCGCCACGACGGTCGTTATTACATGTACCCCACGACCGACGGTAAAGGCTTCGACGTCTTCGTATCCGACGACCTCGTGCATTGGGAGCAGAAACCAAAGTGCTACACCGACCCGCGAGGTGGTGCGTGGGCACCGGATGTCTTTCACCACGCGAAAGGCGACGGGAAGTTTTACCTCTACTACACGGTCAGTCGGACCGCCGGCAGCGGTGGATTGGACAAGGTCATCGGCGTGGCCGTGGGCGATGGCCCGCTCGGGCCGTTCAAGGACCGGGGCAATCTCGCGGACACCGCCATCGACGCGCATCTGTTTCGGGACGACGACGGCGCGCTGTATCTGTACTACGTGAACCTCGCGGGCGGATTCAAAATCATGGCTCAGGCGATGGCCGATCCGCTGACGAAACGCCGTGAGCCAAAGGAAGTGATTCGTCCCACGATGGACTGGGAGCGCAAGAAGGGCGCGGTCACCGAAGGCCCGTGGATGCTCAAGCACAAGGGCGTTTACTACCTCATGTATTCCGGCAGCGGCGCGGACGGCCCCGATTACGCCATCGGCTACGCAACGGCGAAGTCACCGCTTGGCCCATTCACCAAGCACCCGGGCAATCCCATCGCCCATCGTGGCAACGGCGTCTTTGGTCCCGGCCACCACAGCGTGGTCACCGGCCCGGATGGCAAACTCTGGATGGTCTATCACCAGCAGAATAACGAGCAAGTGGGGTGGCGCCGCTTCCTCGCCATCGATCCGATTTGGTTCGACGACCAAGGTGTTCTCCACGCCAAGACCACCCGCGGCACCGACGAACCGGCACCGTGAGTTCGCCGACTTGCCCGTTACTTGCGTCGACGAATCTGCGGCGCAGGCGGCTTGCGCAAGGGCGACGGCGTCATCTCTCCGGGTCCGTAGGCGGTGGCGTTGTGCAGTGTAGGTATCCGATCAATGTGAAGCGCATCCGTGGTGCCCGTTGAACCGGGCGCGCGCCGGATCCTCGGTGCGCATCAAGCGTCTGCCGGAATCCACTGATACGACGAAGCGGCTGCGCGAGATCGGACTGGGCGAGGAGCAGGTGGTGAAACTCATTTCATCGCAAGCCATGGTCATCTGCATGGTTTGCAACGCGCGGCTGGCCATCGGCGCGGCGCTGGCGGCAGCCGCGTAAGGCGGGGGGCGGGTTCAGTAACTCTGAACCAGCCTCAGCATTTCGCGGTCGAGTTTGTGGCCGCGCCATTTTTCGTACTTCACATCCGCACGTCCGCTGACTCCACGCCGCGCTGGACGGAAACTGTTTGGCCCTCCTGCAGTGCAAAGTCTCGCAGAGCGTTGTTCGTTCGATCTGAACTTTGAAATCTTGGCGATGTTGCCCCGTTGCGGTTTTCTCGGGGATTTGTGTCATGTCAAAGCCTTCACCAGAGCGCGAACAGCCTCGGCAAGCGCAGGACGAGAGCGAATCAAGTGAGCGTTCCATGTAAGAGAAATTCTTCGAGTAGCTTTGTGTAAGCAAGAAAGTGAATGCAGTTTCACCTCCGCAGTGGCAAAGAAGCTGTGGGCTTCCGCGGGTAGTACGGCGGCGGCCAAACCCTGACGAACGGCTTCCGCAGCCTGTAAATGTGAACTGCATTCGAGGACGATGTTCAACTTCACACGATGTTGAGCAGCATGGGTCGTCAACGCCTCGTATGTTGCGCCGCCTCCCTCAAGGAGAACGAGTGGTAGGTACAGCGGCCAATCGGGCTGACTCGCTTTACCTTCAGCATGCAAGGCGCGTGGCACGAAGACTCGGAACTCCACCGGGGCCAGCGCAGTGGATTTCAGCGAGGCTGGCACCTCGCCCGAAGGCAGAATGCCGAATTCCAACTCGCCCGAAAGCAATCCGGCGGCGACGTCCTCACTGCGGCGATTGAATAACACGAGTCGGACACCGGACAACTCTCGGCGGAGTCTCCCCAAATGCGGGAGCAATCGCCATTGCAGGAAGCTGTCGCCCGCGCCGAAGCGCAGCGGAACTGGTTCACGAGCGCAGCGAGTGCGCAGTTCAGCCAGCGCGCCCAAATGTTCATTGGTCAGTCGCTGCAAGTCGCGCCCCGCATCCGTAAGCGCCCACCTGCCTCCGCGACGTACGAAAAGCTCTGCGCCGAAGAATTCCTCCAGCTCTTTCAACTGTCGGCTGTATTGGCTCTGCCGAGTCGATTCTCCTTTCGCGGCACGCGTCGGTCCTCCGGCATCCACTATTTCGGTGAAAGCACGCAACCGCTCAAGCGAGAGACCGTTCTGGGAGAAAAGTTCGTCGTGCATGATTTTGCAGTAATGAGACGTGCAATTTGCGCCGGAGACAAGCCCCCTGATTCTCGCTCATGCTGAGGACGTGATGAATCGCGGAAAACAGATGAACAGCACGCTTACGGAAGCAAATGCTTTCTGCCACGACCGCGCTCGATTAACATCCGTCGCAGGAAACCCGACTATGCCGGTGAACACCAAGCCCATGTCGATTTCGCGGCTCGCGGAACTGGACGCGAAGTGGCGCGTTGCGCTTGCCTCGCCGGAGCAATGCCCGCCGGTGTTGGGGTTGGCGGCGTTCGGTGAGGAGGAGGAGAAGGAAGTCACCGAGTTGGCCCGCGAGGCCATCACCGTGTCCTACGGCACGCCATTGGATGGCTTGCTCCGACTGCTCGAACGGCGTCCCGCCATCATGCTCGTGTGGCTCGCACGCAAGGCTGGTGCGGCCTATGACGACGGAAAGTTTTGGGAGAATTTGGAACGTGAGACCGGTGTTTCCGTGCCCGTTCCTCGTCGTGGCGAACTGGTCAGTTCCTTCAGCCGGGGCGCCCGCGAGATCATGGCCAACTTTACCCCGCCTCCGAATCTCGGTGCGTTTCACTTGATGGAGACACTACTCTTTCACGCTGGCCTTCCGCTTTGTCACTGCGATGCATTCGCCAAGGCGTGCCGCTGGGTCGAAGAAAACTCGGGCCTGCCCGATCCCGAACTGGCCGACGCGGGCGAGCAGCTACGCGATGCTGTACTTGATTACCCCTACATCCAAGGTATCCCCATCTTGCTGAAATCCCTGCGCGGCCCCGCCGGTCCGCTCGTGTGTGCGGAGGCGCTCAATCTCGTCTTTGAGCAAGATGTGCCGCACGCCAATCCACGGCTCACCTCGGCGCTGCGCGACGCCTTCGCCAATGTAGGCGCAGGTGGACCTCGGCGTTCGGCGCGGCAACCCTACCTCCGCCTGTCCACCGACCTCTGCTCGCTGGAAATCGTCGGACCACGACAGGATGCTGCGCTGCTCGCGGGGCATGGCATCGCCTGGGTAGTGAACGGCGTGCCCCACCGCCGGGGGCCGGAAGAGGAATTCGTCTTCACGCTGAGGGATGAAGCGCGTGTTGAACTGGAGCTTCGCGGACTTGCCGGTGGGTTGGCGTGCCGTCGCGTATTCGAGTTTGAGTGGGCAAAGCGTTCCGCGCCCTTCCTTGTGTTTGATGGTGAGTCACGCCGTGAAAAGCGCGCCGATGCAGCGGGCATGGCGACGCTTCGCAGTGGTGAGTATTGGCTCGTGCATCCGATGGAGATGACGGTGAGCGACACCGCCTCGCGCTATGACTGGCCCGACGGAAGGAACACGATTTCGCAACTTACTTTGCGACCGGGGCGCGACGTGCGTCTGGAAGGCGAACGCCCAGTGACGTTTCACGCCGCCCAAGCGCCGTTCCTTGAACCCGCTGGTCAGGTCGTTCGTACGGACAATGACCAACGCATTCATTACGGCTGGACACGTTTGCCGGAAATCTGGTGTCCGTCTGAAGAGGAGCGGCCAACAAACTGGCAACTCGCCGTCACGCTTAACCAGAATGAGACGCCTCGTGTCTTCCTGCTGCGCGACGGAGAGAGGTCGGGCGCATTTTTTCGCTTCACGATTCCTGAAACAAGTTGGTTGGATGCCCTACCGCCTGGACTCCATCACCTGCACTGCGCGGTGACACGCGGAGGAAAGCGCGCGGAGTGTGTGCAGGAGTTCTGGTATTGGGCGGAGTTGAATGCGTGGACCGAGGGCGAAGGTTTTGAATGCGCTGCCCTGCCGTTCAATCTGCATCAGGCCGACTGCCGTGGTTTCGATCAGTCCGAGGGTTTGTTCTGTCACCAAGCCGACGCACGGCGGCAGCACGCGCTGGCATTTGACGTTGCTGGCGAGATTCACACCTTTTGCTGGAGCCGAAGCGGGCTTTTCTTGGAGTGTTTCGAGCGTAGGGCGGGCGTTGTGACCCAAGCTGAGGCGCATCGTCTGCAATCCAGCTTCTCTGCCGACGTGAAAAGCCCGCAATGGCTGCGGGTCTGGCACGTTCCAGCGCAAGAAACTGAAATCCGCGCGAATGGGAATACCGTCCAGCGGTTCGCACCCGGTCGAACCAGCGCCGATATCAGCCTCGCGCATCTGGCTACGCTTTTTCCGAATGGTGGAAATTTGACGCTGAGTGTTCGTGGCCTGGAGATTCGAGTCGCTTCGTTCCACCAGCCATTGACGCCTATATTTATCGACCTCGATGTGTCAGAAGACTACGAAAGTCTTGCGTTCAAATTTGCCGACGAAGTTTGTTGGGTTCGTCCACGCTTGCGGGAAATCCTCAGCGGGCGAGAGGTCGAGTTCGAGGGACATCGGTTCAACACCTCAGGACATTGCCTGTTCCGAGCGGGCGGGTTGCCTACAGTTGAGTGCGCGAACCTCTGTGACAACCTTGGAAATGAAAGCCAGCTTTGCCGAATCTCACTTGATGCGCCGAAAACCGGTTGGCCTTCGGGCATCTGGTTCGCTGAACTCGATATTCGCCGTGATGAAACGCAGGGTTGGCAGCCTGTGCGTGATGAACGTGGTGGTCACGCGCCGCTCATCTGGATGCAACCTCCGGCCGAGCCACTCAACGACGTTCGCAGTCAGGCCATCTGGTGGGCTGCTGGCAAAGCACGGGTCAGTGATCACATCCCCGACAATCCGCCGGACTTTACCTCTCAACCGATGGCTCTCGCAGATCTGTTGGCGGAGTGTGAAGTCCTTCTGACACGCGGCCATGCCACGGCAGTCTGGGCGCGTGTGGAATGGAGCCAGACTCTTTATGGTGAACTCGCGCGTCAGGCCGCGCGACTGATTGATTCAGACGATGGCGGTCTGCGTTGCGGGTTGTTGGCGGCGGTGTCACGCGAGGCCGAAATAACTCCCCGATCTTTGCTCGTGACCGTGCCGGCTTTGCTGGCTGCGCCGGGCGAAAGGTTTGCCGGACTGGTGGGGGAAGATTCCTTACGCCGCGCCTTGCGTTGGTGCGCTGGTTTGTCCGCCCAACCCACCGTCCTGGTGAGCCTGCATGATGAACTGATGCGATGTTTTCAAACCGCGCAATCCACGGGCTTGCTGACGACCTTGCAACATTTTCGTAACTTCAGAGCAGCGGTCCAAGGCGGTACGAACGGGACCGAGCGCGACTTCTCCGGCTTTGATTTCTCGCGCTATTGGCAGCAAACCATCGGCTCGATTCAATCGCCGCCCGATGACCGCGAGTGGCAGGACTGCGATGCGCTTGGCCGCAAGCATGTTCACGCCGCGCTCGCCGCGTTGCTGTATCGAAGGCGACAGGAAGAGGGCGGGCGCGGGCTGGCGGCGGCAGGTGTTGTGTTTGCCCTGGCCGAAGACTTTCGGCGCTGGCTTCGGACGGCAATGGGAGTGCGAGCGAGTTTCATGTCGGAAGTCGGCTGGCAAAAGCCGTGGCTCGACTTGGACATTCCCGACGACGCACTGGCGGGCCAGTGCGCTCGGTTCTGCTCGGTTTTTGCGCTGGCCGCCCGCGCCGCCGCCGCCGGGTGGTTGAAATTCGGCGACGTGACGAGTTGGCTTCATCACAGGCCGCGAGGTGTTTCCGACACTTCAAAAGCAGTCACCACACTGGTCTGCCTCGCGCCCGAATTGCTCGGCTATCACCTCATGTTCTGGGAACTCATCTGCCGCACCTCACGCCATGACTGAACGAAACCCCATCCAACTTGGACGCGACTTGGAAGCGACGCTCCGTCGTTATCTCCGCACCGCGCTTCCCATCAATCGTAATTTCCCCAAGCTGCGCCAGCGGCTTGACGACGCGCTGAAGCAACCGGGCCTTCTGCTCAAAGGCCCATTCGTCGAGACGCTGCCTGATTTTCACAAGATCAAATCTCTCCGCGAACTCGTCGCCGAAGGATTACTCCACAGGGATTTTGACCAACTCGACGAGCGCGAGTTTGCCCGTCCTTTGCACCGTCATCAGGAAGAAGCGGTTCGCGCCATCGTCGGACGCGGTGAAAACGTGGTGGTCGCCACCGGCACAGGCAGCGGAAAAACAGAGTGCTTCCTCTATCCCATTCTCGACTCACTGCTGAAGGATCCGAACCTCTCGCAACCTGGCGTGCGCGCATTACTGGTGTATCCGCTCAATGCGCTGGCGAACGACCAACTCTACAAGCGGCTGGTGCCGATGTTCGTGGGACGGTTCGCCCATGCGGGCATTCGCGTTGGGCGCTTTACCGGGCTGACACGCAAAGACCAAAGCCGCGCGCAGGCCGAGGATGAGGCGCTGGCCACGGAGCCGTTCTTCAAAACGCCGCCGCCGGACGGCCTCGGCTGGAAACACGTTCCGGACAACTGGCTGCTCACACGGGACGAGATGCTCAGGACGCCCCCGCACATTCTCATCACGAACTACGCGATGCTGGAGCATCTGCTGTTGTTCCCGAGGAATGCTCCGCTTTTCCAAGGGGCGAAACTGCGCTTCATCGTGCTGGACGAGGTTCACACCTACGCAGGCGCGCAAGCCACTGAGGTCGCGTTCCTGCTCCGAAAACTCCGACAGCGAATCAAGCTTCAGCCCGAAGACGCCCGTTGCATCGGCACCAGTGCGAGCCTTGCATCCGGCAGCGACGCGGAGGCCGGCATCGTGCGCTTCGCTTCTGATCTGTTTGGCGCGGATTTCAAGCGCGTGGTGCGCGGTGAACGGCGACAGCACGCTCTCCTGCTCGACGCGCAAGGAGTGAAGTTTTCTCTGCCCGCAGGAGCTTGGGCGGAACTGGGCGGCATCGCCGCACAGATGCCGGCAGAGGACGCGGTGGCCTTTACGAAGTGGAACAATGGCATTGCCGCGTCGAACCTGGACGCGAGCCTGAAGGCGCGCGTCACTCTGCCTCCGGGCGATTCGTTCGGGGCGGCGTTGGCGAAAATTTTCAGCGGAGCGGAGCAACTGCGGCTGGCTTCGCAAATTCTGTCGCAGGCAGGTGCCATTCGCTTTGGTGAACTGGCCGAGCGGCTGTTCGGTTCCGGTGACGAAGGCGAGAAGGCTTTGGCCGGCCTGGTATCCGTCGGTATCCGGGCGAAGCTGACGCCGAACGAATTTTCACTGCTGCCGGCCCGCTACCATTTCTTCGTCAGTGGCATTGATAACGCCGTTGTGAAATTGGGCCGTTCCAACACGTCGGACGCGGCAGAAGTGGTGAACTTGCGACTGGGGCGGAAATTCAAGGACGATGACGAACACAACTGGTATCGCCTTCTCGTTTGTCGCAAGTGTGGCCAGCCCTACGTTGAGGCGTTTCAAGATGCCGGCTGCCTGCATCCGTCGCGCGATTTGGTTCCCGCCGCTACTCGCGAAATCTTTCGACTCGGCGAGCAAACGCCGGAAGTCGAGGACGAGGATGACCAAGACGAAGAGATACTTGGTCAAGCGCCCGACTTGTGGACGCTCGACCCAGCCACTGGCCAGATGTATCCGCCATCTGGCGGCGTGACTCTCCGACACGAGGAGTTGAAGGCGGACAAGGACACGGGCCGACGATCGCTGCCGAAGTGCCGCGCCTGTGGCGGGCGTGCCGGTAACGATTCGGAAATCATCACCGGCTTCCACCCCGGCGACTTTGCCCTCTCCGCTGTCGCCACGGATGCCCTCTACCAGCACATGCCGGAGCGGCCCCATTCCTGGGATTTGCCCGGCAAGGGGCGGCGGCTGCTCATCTTCTCTGACAACCGTCAGGACGCCGCCTTCTTCGCGCCCTATCTCCAACGCACCAACCAGGACTTACTCCTTCGCTGGGGCGTGATGCGGGCTGTTGGCGAGAATTCCAGCGCGATGTCGCTCAATGCGCTCGCCGACGAGACGCAAGCCACGCTTGGATCTGTCATCACGTTCCTCGACTCGGCGGGCGAACTCTTCACCAGTGAAGATGATTTCAAGAACTACTTGCGCGGACGTCTTGCGGCCGAGTTCTGTCTGCCGACGGGCCGCCGCATTTCCCTCGAAGCCCTCGGGCTTATCCGTGTGAGCTATGAGAAGATGCGGCTCATCAAGGCGGCGGAGATGTTCGCGCCTGCCTTGCCCGCGCCGCTGCGGCCACAAGCCGGCGCACTGCTCGAAGTGTTGCTGGAAACCATCAGGCGTAACCGTTGCATCTCGCGGCCCAGCGGCGTGGACCTGCGGAGCGCGTTCGTCTGGGGTGAGGAATTCATCGGTAAAGACCTGCGTGTTGCCATCGCGGGTCGTGGCACCCAGAACAAGTTTTCCTGGGTGGCCTCGGTGGATAACCAGACCAACCGCGTTTATCACAACCGCCGAAGCTGGCTGTTGGAGAAACAGCTTGGCCTTGGCAACAGTCATCAGCCGCTGCTGCAAGCCGCATGGGAAGCCTTGCAGGCAGCGGGCCTGTTGATTCCCGACGATGGCGCGTTTGTGCTCGACACGTCGATGCTGCGTTTTGCCGACGGTCGAAAGCAGCCCTTGCATCGCTGCCGTCGTTGCGGCTGGCGGCAGTTTCCAAACGTGGCGGACAAGTGCGCCGCGTTTCGGTGTGACGGGGAGCTGGAGTTGATTCCCGATGACGAGCGCCAACAGGAACGACGGGAGAACCACTACCTGTTCCAATACCTTCGCCCAGAGGGCTACGCCGGCTTGGTCGTGAAGGAACACACGGCTGCCATCCACAATCGTCTCCGTGAGCTGCTGGAGCGGGACTTCAAGCGGGGAAAAGTCAGCGCATTGAGTTGTTCAACGACCATGGAACTCGGCGTGGACATTGGGGAACTGGAAGCCGTCGTCTGTCGCAACGTCCCGCCGGGCATCCAGAACTACCAGCAACGCACTGGCCGCGCGGGCCGTCGTGCGCAGGCCGCGCCGATATGCGTGACTGTAGCGCGCGACCGCAACTACGACCAAAGCATCTACCAAGAGCCGGAGGAATACTTGCGCCGTCCGCCTCGCACGCCTTTCGTGCATTTGGGCAATGCGCGGTTGCTTCGCCGGCATCAGTTCTCCGTGTTGCTGCGCGGCTGGATGAAGCATCGCCAGGTCGGCCAGAAAGGTTCGCCGTCACTGGAGGAATTTTTCGGCAGCACATTCGCGGTCGAGCAGCAACAGCAGTTCATCGAGGAGGTGAGGCAGTTCTTTGCGGGCGAAGAGGGACGTGCGTATCTGGACGAAGCCGTGGCACTGGCAACAAGTTTGCCGACTGAGATTCAGATGAGCGCAGCGGATCTGCTGGCTGAGTTTTTCGAGTTGTTCGCCGGAGAGAAAGGCGCGTGCGAGTGGTACGGCTCACGTTGGCGCTACTACCACGACCGATTTCAAGCCACCGCTGGCGACATTCAGCGATCGAGAGAGAATGCGTTCTGGGCTTACCAGCTTCGCCAGTGGCAGGATCAGCTTCTCATCAATCACCTGCCACGACTCGGCCTCTTGCCCAGCTACAGCTTCCCGGTGAACAGCGTGCAACTGGAGGTGCTCCAAGGTGGCAAACCTGACCCCCATCGCCAACCTTGGGACGAAGACATCTTGCTCACTCGCGACGCACGCCTCGGCATCAGCGAATACGCACCCGGCGCGGAGGTCATCGCCGCCGGGCGGGTGTGGACTTCCTACGGCGTGGGCCAGTATCCAAAACACTTCATGCCCACGCAGCACTATCGGGAGTGTCCGACGTGCCGGCATGTCGAGATTCAACTGGTGCCGGAGGACTTCACAGGTGCGTGCGAGAAGTGTGAGGCACCGGTGACGGAAAGGCCGCGTGCGTTCATCGAACCGAAAAGTTTCGTGACCAGCAGCAGCGAACCCAATGGAAGAGACCCCGGAATTTCGCGCCTCAAACCGCCCCCCGCGCAGGAAGCACGATTGCTCACTTCGGCAAAGGACGAAGAATTTGAAGCGCAACCGACCGGCGTGCCATCGACTCAATGGGCGTTTCAGAATGCCAAGCGGGGAAAGATGTTCGTGGTGAACTTGGGCCGCGGCTTTGGCTTCTATCGCTGCGACTGTGGTTACACGGAGCCACTGCGCGACCCGGTCCGGCATCCGCAGACGCTACGGACGGCCAGCCACCGAACGCCTTACGATCAGCCTTGTCCCGGAAAGTGGAGCCATCCCATAGAAGATCTCTCGCACATCTACCAGACGGACGTGCTGCAAATTCGCTTCCAACAGTTCATCCCCATCCCAGCCGACGTGCCCCTTAACCAGCGGGAAAAATGGCTGGAGGGTTTCAACCGAACGCTGGCGGAAGCAGTCCGTCGTGCTGCCTCCAAGATGCTCGACATTGAAGCACGCGAACTGGCTTCGACGACTCGTGCGTTACCGTTCGGCTATCCGGAGGTCGTGCTCTACGACAGTGTGGCGGGCGGCGCAGGCTACTGTCAGTTGGTTCAACGTCGAGGTTTGCGGGAACTTTTGCAGGCCACCACCCAGTTACTCGATTGCGCTTGTGATAATTCGTGCCGGCTGTGCCTGCGCGACTATGACAACGAACGCTTCTGGGACGACTTCAAGCGCAAGCCCGTGCTGGCTTGGCTCAAGAAACTGATCGGACAGCCGGAAGCACCGAACCCGTTTTCCCGGTTCCACGCGGTGGAACTGAACGTGGCTGATCCGTCCGCAATCTTTTGGGCGGAAATTGATGCTGCCTCTCATGCCTTGGTCGTAGCTCCATCACTCTTTGATTTCACGCGTGACGGCAACGAGGAGAGTTTCGCAGTCGAAGCCACGAACCAATTCGTGAAACGATTGGTTGGACTGAGCCGCTCGCGCGGCGGCCTGGCGGCTATGCGATGATCCGAGCGGATTCAGACGCGCTCGTTCGGCCGAATCGATCGGCTGGACGACAGACGTGGGGTTGCTGAAGACCGAATGCATG
>Ga0163150_10001018_pt1 | contig 49682 bp, 40 predicted proteins | sample OliLakLV19P2IB_FD_148628 | JGI IMG/M metagenome (GOLD analysis project Ga0163150, IMG submission 148628) | Freshwater microbial mat bacterial communities from Lake Vanda, McMurdo Dry Valleys, Antarctica - Oligotrophic Lake LV.19.P2.IB | ecosystem: Environmental > Aquatic > Freshwater > Lake >... | reverse complement strand
GCCCCCTGCCCCCTGCCCCCTACCGATTCGTCAACGCGTAACTCAACGCCTCAAGCTCCAGCGCCAGATTCACCGTCTTCACCACCACGTCCTCCGGCACGGTGAGCTGGGCGGGAGCGAAATTGAGGATGGCTGTGATGCCGAGCTTGACGACCCGGTCGGCGACAGCCTGGGCGGCTTCCGCGGGGGTCACGATGACGGCGATATCCACCGGCAGGCGCTCGAACTCCGCCGCCATCTGCTTCACATCCCGCACAGTCAGCCCGTTCCACTCCCGCCCGATCTTGGCCGGATCGGTATCGAAGATGTGGACGATCTCGAAGCCGCGGGCCTTGAACCCGCGGTACTGGACCAGCGCGCTGCCGATCTTGCCAGCGCCGATCATGGCGACGCGATAGTGCCGTCCCAATCCCAGGATGCCGCGGAGCTTTCCGACCAGCTCGAGCACTGAATACCCCAGCCCGCGCTTCCCGAAGCTCCCGAAGAAGGAGAGATCCTTCCGCACCTGGGCGGACGTCGTGCCGCCCCGCGCCGCGAGGGCCTCGGAGCTGACCGTCTCGATACCCCGGTGCTCGAATTCCTCGAGGAACCGGAGATAGAGGGAGAGACGTCGGACAGTGGATTCGGCGATCTTCCGCATGGGCTTATGTGAAATGTTTCACAAATCTAGCCGAAGGGGGGAGGAAGGGGAACGGGGAGGAGGCGATTGGGCGAATCTCGTACGCTTCAAGCCAACGGCCAACGGCTAATGGCCATTGGCTGACGGCTGACGGCTAACGGCCAACGGCTCTCACCCCACCACCCCGAACAATCGGGCAAACTCCGCCGGCGACAACTCCTGCGGTCGCTGGGTCTCGCCGATCCCCGACTGGCCGAGCCAGCCGCTCACGGTCGTTGCCGGCTCACCGGTGAGTTCGCGCAGCCCGCGCAGCAGCTGCTTGCGGCGGAAGCCGAACAGGCCGACGACAAAGCGGCGGAAACGGAGCACGTCGGCATCCGCCATCAGCGGTTCGGCGAGCGGCCTGAGCCGGAGCACCGCTGAATCGACCTTCGGCCGAGGCCGGAAGGCCCCTGCCCCGACGGTGAAGAGCCGCTCCACCCGCGCCACCGACTGGATGCCGACACTCAGCGCGCCGTAGTCCGAACCACCCGGCGGCGCCGCCACCCGTTCCGCCACCTCTTTCTGCACCAGGAACACAATGCACGTTGGGCGGGGCGGCAGGAGCGCCTGCTCGAGCAGCGGCGAAGTGATGTTGTAGGGAATGTTCCCGGTGACGCGCCGTGGCCCGTCGCCGGTCAGCGCGGGCCAGTCGAGCTCGAGCGCATCCCCCTCGATAATCGTAGCCGCGGGAAACCGTTCCCGGAGCGCCGGCACCAGGTCGCGGTCCTTCTCGATGGCGATCAGCCGATCGGCCCGGGTTGCCAACTGTGCGGTGAGGCCGCCCAGCCCTGGCCCGATCTCCAGCACCGTGTCGCCCGGCTCGATCTGCAGCGCATCGGCGATGCGCCCGAGGATGCCGGGATCGGAGAGGAAGTGCTGGCCGAGGCGTTTCTTGGGTTGGGGCACGGGTAGGCGGTGGGGAGTAGGCGGTATGTGGCTGACAGCTGGCAGCTGGCAGGTGGCAGGTGGCAGCTAACGGCCAACGACCTTTAGCTGATGGCTGACGGCTAACGGCCGCTGTTCAGATCCGCATCACCAGCAGCGTGCGATCATCGCCCGGCTTGGGCGTGGCGGCGTCGGCGACGGCGAAAACCGCGTCCACAATGGCCTCTGGCGCCTCGGCACGGTGTCGCACGATTTCCGCCAGCAACCGTTCTTCGGTGAAGGTGGTGCTGCCTCCCTGATCCACCAACCCGTCGGTCCAGAGACAGAGCAGATCTTCGCCCGGGGTCCAGCGCACCTGATTCCGCTTCAGACTCTCCGCCGAGGCGAGGCCGAGCGGCGGGGCGGTGGTCGGCAGTCGTTCCGGCTCTCCGACCCCCGGCACCCGATAGGCATGGGGATGCCCGGCGTTGGCATACACCAGCCGGCCCTGCTTCGGGTCCAGCACGCCATAGAACACCGAGAGAAACATCTCGGTCGATGCCAGCTCCTGACCCAGGCTTTCCAGCATGGCGGCGAGCACCTCGTCCGGCGTGCTGCCCGCGCCGGCGTGGATGCCCGCGGCCGACATGACCAGCGCCATGACCAGCGCCGCGGAAAAGCCGTGCGACGAGACGTCGCCCAGCATCACACCCACCCGGCCACCTCCCAGGCGGGTAAAGCTGTAGAAGTCACCGCCGACGCTGTCGACCGGTCGGCAGATGGCGGCGACCTGCGCATCGCCCTGCAGCACGGCGGGCGACGGGAGCAGCTTGAGCTGGAGATCGTGGGCCAGTTCGAGCTCGCGCTGCAGCCGCTGGCGGCGGAGATCGCGATCGACCAGCCGTGCGTTCTCGATCGCGGCCCCGATCTGATTGGCGACCGCCGACACCAGCTTCGCCTCGCCGGAGGTGAAGGTGTCGCCCACAATCCGGTCGGTCAGGTTGATGACGCCGACGCAGCGCGAACCAGCGCCCGGCGCAGCATAGAGAATGGGAATGCTCAGAAACGCCTCGCCCTTGTAATTGCGGTCGGCGGGCGAGCCGGGATTGTGGGTCAGTGGGTCGGTGGGATCCCGCACGATGATCCGCTGCTCGCGGAAGACCTGCGCCGCCACCGAGGTGCGATCGTCGGTCCGGACCGGTCCATGGCCCCCGGCGGAAAAGCCGCGGGCCGCCACCGTGCGGAGCAGCGAGGTGGACTCGTCGTGCACCATGATGGAGGCGCGCCGGGCGCCGACGACGTCGGCGACTTCCCGCACGATCGTATGGGCCGCCTCCTCCAGCTTCACGGTATGCCCGAGGATCTCGCTGATGGCGTAGAGGAGGTCGATCTCCTCGTAGCGCGACGTGAGCTCGTCGGTGATCTCCGCGCTCTCCCGCTCGGCGGCAAAGAAGACGTAAAGCACCTGGGCGAGCTGGGGGGAGAGGGCAGCGGCGCGGGCCTCGGTGACGCCATCGATCTCGAACCAGAAGCCGTTCGCCTCCGGCACCGGGGCGAGCCAGGAGGAGCCGGTCGGGGTGGGGACCAGCCCGGCGATGCGCGGAAGCGGCGGGGAGAAGCCGGGGTCGGCCCCTGCCCCGAAGACGCGCAGGACACGTCCGTCATAGCGCCAGAGACGGACGCGGGCGCCGGTGAGGGCGCCCAGCGCATCCGCCACCGACTCCAGGCCCCCTAGTGGCGGCGCAGCGTCATGCAGATGGAATTCCCCAGGGCGTTGAAGCGGACATCATCCACCAGCTGGCGGATGAGAAAGAGGCCCCGGCCATTGGTCCGGTCGAGATCCTCGGGCAGGAGCGGGTCCTCGATCGTGGCGGGGTCGAAGCCCGGGCCCTGGTCGGTGACCTCGATGCGGATCTGCTCGCCGCAGCATTCCGCCTGCACCTCGACCCACTTGGTGCGGTCCTCCTGGTTGCCGGCGACGATCGCGTTGGCGAGCGCCTCCGCCAGCGCCACCCGGAAATTGAACCGGCCCCGGCGACTGACCCAGTGGGCGGTGCAGCAGTGCCGCATGAGCAGGTCGACCACTTCCTCGATGCAGCCGACTTCACTCGGCACCCGGAGCGACACCTGCACAGTGGCCCCGGCCGCGTTGGGGACGCGGCGGCGGCGGACACAGAGCCGGAGGGTGGCGGCGAGTGGCGCCGTCACGCGGCGAAGCTCCCCAGCGCCCGCTCGGCGGTGTCGCTGATGGCGAAGAGGGTATCCAGCTTGGTCAGCTCGAAGAGGGAGCGCAGGTCTTCGTTGAGGCCGGAGAGGCGCAGGTCGCCGCCCTGCTCCCGGACCTTCTTGGAGATCGAGACCAGCGCGCCGAGCCCGGAGGAATCGATGTAGCCGGTGCGGGAGAAGTCGATGACGAAGCGGCGCTCGCTGTGGTCGAGGGCTTCCTGCACCGCGGCCTTCAACTCCTGGCGGTTGCCCACGATCAGCTGGCCTTCGACCCGGATGAGGTACACGCCACTGGCGTCTTTGCTCGCCGAAAATGCCATGGGACTCCTCGAAAGTTGGACCTCAGCCGTCCTGAACCTGGGCGGCGACCAGCGCGGCCACCTCCACAATATCCTCGACGGACGCCCCGCGCGAGAGGTCACTCATGGGACGGGCCAGCCCCTGCAGCAGGGGGCCCAGGGCCGCGGCCCCGGCCAGCCGCTGGACCAGCTTGTAGCCGATATTGCCGCTGTCCAGGTCGGGGAAGACCAGGATATTGGCGGTTCCGCCCAGGATCGAGTCGGGGGCCTTCCGCCGGGCCACCTCCGGCACGAGGGCGGCGTCCGCCTGCAGCTCCCCATCGCAGGGAATGCCCGGGGCGATGGCCCGGAAGCGGTCGGCTGCCTGCCGCATCCGGTCGACGGACGGCCCAGTCGCGCTGCCCCGGGTACTGAAGGACAGAAACGCCACCCGGGGCTGATCGCCGACGAGGCGCACCCGGTCTCGGGAGGCGGCCAGCGCGATATCCGCGAGCTGCTCGACGCTGGGCGAAGGCACCACGGCGCAATCGGTGAAGGTGAAGACCCGTCCGTCCGGCAGCTCCAGGTAGAATGCGGAGCTGACGGTACGGATCCCCTCGGCCGGGCCGATGACCCAGAGCGCGGCACGGAGCACATCGGCGGTGGACGTCGCCGCGCCGGCCACACAGCCATCGGCCTCGCCGAGGGCGACGAGCGCGGCGCCAAAGCGGAGCGGATCAGTGGCAAGGTCGAGGCCGTGCACCGCGTCGTCCACCTTGTCCGGCCGCCGTTCCCGGAGCCACTGGGCCACGCGGGGCAGCCGGCCATCCTGGGTCGGCTCGATGGCGCCGGGACCGATCAGGATTGGCTCGGCGAGTCGCTCCGCCCGGAGGATCGCGGCGGCGGCCTGCACCCGCCCATCCTCCGCCTCGGGCAGCACGATCCGGCGGGGCCGGGCCTGCGCCCGGACCCGCAACTGCGCCCGAAAATTCATTTGCGGAAGCGGCGCGCCAGCGCTTCCGCGACGACCGGGTGGACCAGGCCATCCACACTGCCACCGTAGCGGGCGACCTCGCGGACCAGGCTGGAGCTGAGGTAGGTCGCATCCTCCGGCGGCACGAGGAAGGCGGTCTCGAGGCCCGGCATCAGGTGGCGGTTCATCATGGCCATCTGGAACTCGTACTCGAAGTCACTCACGGCGCGAAGCCCGCGGATGATCAGGGTGGCGCCGTTCCGACGGCAAAAGTCCACCAGCAGGCCATCGAAGGCATCGAATTGCACCCGGGGCGCCTCGCCTACGGCCACGCGCAGCATGGACAGCCGCTCGTCGACGGAGAAGAGCGGCTCCTTGGTGGAGTTGCTGGTGATGGCGACGATCACCGTGTCGGCCAGCGCCAGGGTGCGGTGCACCAGGTCGGTGTGCCCGCGGGTTGGCGGATCGAAGGAACCGGGATAGACGGCGATGCGAGTCATGGCGCGTGGCAGAAGGTGAGGGCAGTGTCGCCGTACCGGCGGGTGTCATCGCCGCCGGGCTCCAGTTTGGCAGCGTGCTCCAGTGTGAGAATGCGGGCAAAAGGCCGCCGCCGGAAGAGGGCGACCAGGTGGACCGCATCATCCCGGGTGTAGGGCGGATCGGCAAAGGCGACGTCGAAGGCGCCCGGTTCCACCTGCTCGGCAAATCGCAGCGCATCGCCCCGGTGGATGACGACCTGATCCTCGAGGCCGAGTGTGGCGATGTTCGCGGCAATCGCGGCGAGCGACGGCGGGTTGAGATCCACGAAGGTCGCGCTGGCGGCGCCACGGGAGAGTGCCTCCAGACCGAGCGCGCCGCTGCCGGCAAAGAGGTCGAGGATCCTCGCCCCGGGGAGCGACGCCTGCAGAATGCTCATCCACGCCTCGCGCACCCGATCGCCGGTGGGGCGGACACGAGCGTCCTTCGGGGCGACGATGGTGCGCCCGCGAAAGGCGCCGCCGATGATCCGCACGGGGTCAGCGGCGAACGTTGCGCCGGGTCATGGCGCGACGCCGGTCGCGCGGGCCGCCTCGCTTCCGGGCGCAACGCGCGCGGCTACTTCTGCCGCTGACTCCACCGGGCCATCGGGAAGGGCGGCGAGTGGCGGCGTCGTCAGCGCCACGATACGTGCCTGCAGGCTGACCTCGCCCTGATACTCGTTGGTCTCCAGCCGGAAGGCGACATCCACCGGCTCCCGCCGCGCCGCGCGCTCCAGCCACCCGCCGCGCTCGGCCCAGCCGAAGCCGATCCCGCCCAGCCGGCCACCGGCAGAAGCCAGCGTCGCCTTCAGGTGACCGTTACCCACCCGTCGTGCGCCCTCGAGCCGAACAGCGCGCGCGCCGAAGACCGGACCGGGATTCCCCATGCCGCAGGGCTCGAGGTGACGACAGAGCCGTTCGAGTTCTTCGCTCGCTTGCCCGAGGTCGAGCACGAGATCGATCCGCTGCTCGGGGGCGAGGTCGGCGGGGGTGAGCCGGGCGCGGGCCAAGGCGGTGAAGCGTTCACGAAAGGCGGGAAGCTGGTCCCGCCGGATGGTGAGCCCGGCCGCCATGTGATGGCCGCCGAAGCGATCGAGCAGGTCACCACAGTGATGCAGCGCGGCGTGCAGGTCGAAGCGCGAGATGCTCCGGCCACTCCCCTTCCCCACCTCGCCCTCGAGCGCAATCAGGAAAGCCGGCCGGCCGAAGCGTTCCACGATTCGCGACGCGACGATGCCGACAACTCCGGCATGCCAGCCATCGGCGGCGAGCACGAGCGCGGCGTCCTGGTCGGGATCGCAGGTGGTCTCGACCAGGGTCATCGCCTCGTCGAGCATCCGCTGGTCGAGAACCTGGCGCTGGGTGTTGAGCACCTCGAGCCGGGTGGCCAGCGTCATCGCCTCTCCCGGATCGTCGGTGAGCAGCAGCTGCAGCCCTTCGGTCGCCTCCCCGACGCGGCCCGCGGCGTTGAGCCGGGGCGCGAGGATGAACCCGACCTGCCCCGCGCGGATCTCCCGTCCTTCGAGACCGCTGGTGCGGATCAGCGCCCGCAGCCCGGGCCAGCGGCTCTCGCCCAGCAGGCGGAGCCCGTGCCGCACCAGGATGCGGTTCTCACCCGTCAGCGGAACCACATCCGCGACGGTGGCGAGGGCGACAAGATCCAGCAGGTGCAATGGCAGATTGGTCGGGAGGCCGAGCGCGGGCACCAGCGCCTGGACCAGCTTGAACGCGATTCCGGTGCCGCACAACTGGGTGAGACCGGAGGTGTCGCCCGGCTGCTGCGGATCGATGACGGCCCGCGCCCGCGGCAGAATCGGGCCGGGAAGGTGGTGGTCGGTGACGATGACCTCCAGCCCCGCAGCGCGGGCCGCATCCACCGCATCCACCGCGGTGATACCGCAATCACAGGTGAGGATGAGCCGCGCGTCGGCCGCCTGCGCCGCCGCGATGCCGGCCGGGCCGAGATCGTACCCGTCGCGCATCCGATGGGGCACGAACGGTGTCACCCTCGCTCCGGCCGCCCGGAGCGCGCGCGTCAGCAGAACGGTGGCACACTGGCCATCGACGTCGTAGTCGCCGTGGACCAGAATGCCGCCACCGGTCCGGATGACCGTGGCGATGATGTCGACCGCCTCCGCCATCCCCTTGAGCTGGAGGGGATCGGCCAGCTCCTCGAGGACGGGACGGAGAAAGCGCCGCGCCGCCTCCGGCGTCGCGAGGCCGCGCTGCACCAGCAGCGCAGCGAGCACCGGCGTCACGGTGAGGCCCTGAGCCAGCGCCTGCACCACTTCGGGATCGGGCTCGGCGGCTACCCGCCACCGCAGCGGTGGGACCGGGAAGCGGCTATTCAACGACTTCAACCACTTCTGCGGCGTAGATGATCACGCCGCAGCTCTCGCACGAATCGATGAGCGTGCCGGCGCGGATCTGGCTCCGGCGGTTGAGCGGGACCGCGGTGAAGCAGGACCCACAGGCCGGTCCGTTCAGCGCCACGATCATGTTGGAGAACCGCACCGACCGCAGCCGCTCGTAGCGCGTCCGCAGCGCCTTGTTGATGCCGCTGGCCGCCTGGTCGCGCCCGGCGACGGCCGCGGCACGGACCTTGGTCGCCGCCTTCTGGCGTCCCTCGATCCCGGCGCGCTCGATCTGCTGCCCTTCGCGCAGCATCGCCACGCGCTCGGCGGCACTCTTCGCGGTCCCTTCAAGCCCGGCGACGAGGTCGGACAGCTTCAGCCAGTCGGTCTCCTCGCGGGCGAGCGAGGAACCGGCGAGATCGAGCTCGATGTTCACCGCCGCCGCTTCCTTCGGAGTCTTCACCTGGTCGAGATGGGCCCGCCCGCGCTCCACCATCTTGCGGAAGTTCTCCACCTTGGATTCCGACTCCGCCCGCCGGCGCTTCGCGTCGGTCAGCGCACGATCCGCCTTGTCGGCGGCCTGCACGGCGTCGCCGATCTGGGACTCAAGGCCCTCGAGTTCGGCGAGGATGCCGTCGAGGGCCTTGTCGGCCTCCAGCAGGGTGAGGTCCTTGGACTGCAGTTCGAGCAGCTGCACGAGATCAGGATGCATGCGGGGTCACGGGTCGAGGAAATGGGGAGTGGAGGATTGAGACATATCAGGAACGGGCGGAGCGCGAACGCTGCCCGCGGTTGAAGCCCTTGGCCGAGCTCAGTTCGGGATACTCATCACGAAGGTCACGCACCATCTTCACATGCCGGGCCATCAGCGCGCCGCGCTCCGCGTCGGAGGCGGTACGGATCTGCGCCAGCAGGGCGTCACATTCCCGCTGCTTCGGGCGCCGCTCCAGCCGCCGCGACGCATCATTGAACAGGCGATCTTCCTGCCCGGTGGCCGGCAGCGGCTCTGCCAGCATCCGGGCCCAGCGCTCCGCCAGCTTGGGCGGAGTACCTTCCGGCGGCACGGCCGGACCGTCGCCCGCAACCGCCACCACCGCCTCGAACAGTTCCCGCCGCCCGGGCTCCTCGAACCACTCCGGCAGAATCCCCTCGCGGCAGCGAGTGCGCCATTCGCCGTTCGCCACCATCAACTGAAGCAGAACGAGCTCGGCACGGGCGCCGTCGGCCCGGGTGGGCTCGGCGGGTCGGGATGCGGGCGCTTCGGTCGGGCGGGTGGCGCTGGGCGCGAGGCGCGCCAGCGATGACGCCGAGTTCACCTCCTGCTCCAGCACCGCCTTGCCCACTCCACTGCGCTCGGCGACCAGGCCGAGGTAGAGCTCGCGCTGAATCGGGTCCTTGGTCGCCCGGATGGTCGGCAACAGTCGGTCGAGCGCTTCACGCCGATGCTCGATGTCGCTGAACCAGCCGCGTCGGTCGAGAATCTGGATCTTCCGTTCCATCACATCGACCGCGTCCGCGAGCACCCGCTCGACCGCGGCCAGCCCACCGGTTCGCACCAGGGTATCGGGATCCTCGCCTGGCGGCATCGTGGCAACCTTCACCCGTACTTCGTGGCGCAGCAGCTCATCACCGGCGCGGAAGGTGGCCTTGAGGCCGGCGGTATCGCTGTCCAGCAGGAGCGTCGCGGTGGGCGAGAAGCGCTTGAGCAACGCCGCCTGATCACCCGTGAGCGCCGTGCCGAGCGGGGCGACCACATGCTCGAGGCCGGCCAGCACGAGTCGGAGGACATCGAAATAGCCCTCGACCAGGATGACGGTGCCTTCCTTCCGGATGTGATTCTTGGCCAGGTGGAGATTGTAGAGCGTCTGGCCCTTATGGAAGACGGGCGACTCGGGCGAATTCAGATACTTGGGCTCTCCATCGCCAAGCAATCGGCCGCCGAATCCCACGACACGGCCGCGGAGGTCGTGAATCGGGAAGAGCAGCCGGCCGCGGAAGCGTGGCACCACCCGGCCGTCGTCCCGCTTGGCGAGGAGGCCGGCCTCCAGCATCACTGCCTCGCTCAGGCCCAGCTGCGACATGGCCGGAGCGAAGAGGACACTCCGCGGGGCATAGCCCAGCTCAAAGGGACCAACGGTATCGAGATCGAGTCCGCGGCCCTGCAGGTAGCGCCGTGCCTCCTCCGCCTCCGGCAGTTCGCGCAGCTGCCGGGCAAACCAGTCGTGCGCGACGGCGACGGCCTGATAGAGCGGCTCACGCGGATCGGGGCCCTGCCGCTCCCGGGCTTCCGGAATGACGATTCCCATGCGGCGGGCGACTTCGCGGACCGCGCCCGGGTAGTCCATCCCGAAGTGCTTCATGTACCAGGAGAAGGCGTCGCCCGATTCCTTGCAGACGAAGCAGTAGTAGCGCCCCTTCTTGGGAATGACGGCGAAGTTGCGATGCTGACCGCCGTGGAATGGACAGGGGCCGCGCCAGTCGCCACCGGATTTCTTGAGGTCGACGGTCTCGCCGATGAGCGCGATGAGGTCGACGCTGTCGCGCACCTGCTCGATGATCTCGTCGGGGATCATGCTCAGGCCCCGAACTCGACGAGGGTCACGCCAGTCCCGCCCTGGTTGGGCGGCGCGAAACCATGCGCCGTGATGCGCCGGTCGCTCCGGGCAATGGCCTGCACCCGCTCGCGGACCACTCCGGTGCCCTTGCCGTGGATGACCCGGAGGTAGGGCTGCTCGGAGAGGATGGCCGCATCGATGGCGGCGGTCACGACGTGGGCCGCTTCATCGCCGGTCATCCCGCGCAGGTCGACTTCGAAACTCGCGTCGCCGGCCTCGGCGCTCCGCACCGGCTCCGCGCTCTTCCGCGGCGCCTGACCGGCGAGTTTGACGAGCGTGGCGGGATCGGCGATGAGCTTGAGCGAGCCGATGCGCACGATCACCCTGCCATCCGGACGGAGCTCGAGCACCTCGCCGGCGGTGCCGCTCTCGAGCCGCACGCGGTCGCCCGCCGCGAACGCGGCTGGCGCATCAGCGGTCCTCGCACCGGGCCGGTCGAGCTCGCGCAGGGCGGCGGCTTCCGCCTGCGCCGCCTGCTCCACCAGCCGCCGCGCGTCACGCGCCCCGTCGCCGGCGGCGGCGGCCTGCGCGATGGCTGCTTCCACCTTTTCGCGTGCCTCCAGCAGATACTGCCGGGCCTGCTCCCGCCCCTGCCGCTCCGCATCCTTCTCGCGCCGCTTGAGCGTCGCCTCACGGATGGTCTGCGCCTCCGCCTGGGCGGCGAGCGCGGCGGCGTGCCCTTCGGACTCGGCGATCCGCTCGGCCAGCAGGATTTCGCGCTGCATCTGGTCCCGGCCACGCTCCTCCACGACCGCGAGCAGTGCGTCGAGGCTCCGCTCCGCGTCAGGCACGGCGGCCTCCGCTTCCCCCACCACGTCTTCCCGCAACCCCAACCGCCGCGCGATCGCAATGCCGTACGACCGGCCGGGCACGCCCTTGATGAGATGGTAGGTGGGCTGCAGCGTGGCGGCATCGAACTGGAGCGACGCGTTCACGATTCCCGGGCTCACGGTCGCGAGTCGCTTGAGCGCGCCGAGGTGGGTCGTCGCCAGGGTCAGCGCCCTGCGCCGGGTGAGGGCATGCAGCGTCGCGCCGGCGAGTGCTGCGCCCTCGGCGGGATCGGTGCCGCTCCCGATCTCGTCCAGCAGGACCAGCGAGCCGTCGTCCGCTTCATCAAGGATGACCCGCAGCAGTGTGAGGTGCGCGCTGAAGGTAGAGAGGTTCGCGGCAATCGACTGCCGGTCGCCGATATCGGCGAAAACGCGGGTAACGACCGGGAAGACGCTGCCGGGCCCGACTGGCGGGATGATGCCACTCTGCGCCAGCAGCAGGTGGAGCCCGACCGCCTTGAGCAGGACCGACTTGCCGCCGGTGTTGGGACCGGAGAGCAGGATGGTGCGTTCAGGATCGGTGAGGGTCAGATCGAAGGGGACAACGGTCCGGCGACTGGGCGGAGCGGCAGGGCTGGCGGCGGGGGTGTCGCCGAGGAGCAGCGGGTGCCGGCCATTCACGATCTTGAGATCGGCCGGCGCCGTCGCCACTGTCGGTCTGTGCCCATCGACCGCGGCGGCCCAGCGCGCCCGCGCGGCGAGGTCATCCACTGTGATGCACATGGCGTGCACCTCGCGGATCGCGCCCGCTTCGGGGCGGAGCCGTTCGGTGAGCTCGCGCATCACCCGCAGCTCCTCGCGCCGGGCGCGCGACTCCGCCTCGCGGAAGGCGTTGCCCAGCGGAATCACGGCGGCGGGCTCGAGGTAGAGCGTGGCACCGCTGGCCGATTCGCCGTGGATGATGCCGTCGGGGCGGCTGCGGAGATCGCGCGGGACAGGGATGACATAACGTCCCTCGCGCAACGTGACGCCGCCCTCGCCACCGATCCCGCGCAGCAGCGATTCCAGCCGCTGGATCAACCGGTCGCGCGCGGTGCGAATGTCGCTCCGGGCCGCGGCGAGATCCGCACTCGCGCCGTCGAGCAGCTCGCCCTCGTCGTCGATCGACTGTTCCAGCCGCCGCTCGACCACCTTGTCCGGCAACGGCCGCTCGAGCCAGGCCACGCTCGGTGCATCAGCGGCCACGCGGCGCAACTCGGCCACCACCAGGCGCGCCGCGGTGATGGTACGGCGGATGGCGAGGAGCTCGGCGCCATCCAGCACGCTGCCATTCAGGCGGAGGAGCGAGAGCACCCGCGCCAGCGTCGGCACCGATTCCGCGGTCACGCCTGAACCGCGGCGCACCAGCGCGGCCAGCTCCTCCACCCGGCCCAGCTCCGCCTGGATCCACGGGACATCGGTCACTGGCCGGCGGCGGCGGATGCTTTCCGCGCCGAGCGGACCGGCGGCAAGCGCGGCGACCTGATCGAGCACGGCGGCAAATTCGAGGGCCTGCAGGGCGTCCTCGGAACCGAGGATGGACGACTCCTCCGGCGGAAAAGCGGACGGGGCGCCAGCGTCCGAAGACACCAGCACCCCGTGCGGCAACTCCACGTCAGCCCGTTCGGTCATCCGACCGGTCAGGCTCCCCGAATCATTCGCTGCATTCCCGCTCCGCCCAGAAGCCGCATGCGCCAGCTATCGTCTTGCGAGGGGCAAGTTTACGGCGTTGGCGGGGGAAAGACAAGGCGGAGGAGCCGACAGGTGGCAGCTGGCAGGTAGCAGCCAACGGCTGTCGGCGCCGCTGCCTCCGTTCCACCTATTCCCTGCCACCTGCTACCTGCCACCTGCCACCTACTCAAGGGTAAACCACTGCACCTCGACCCTCCGGTTCTGATCGGCGTCGGTCCCGGCGGGTTCATCCCAGCCGCGGCCCACGATATCAACCCGCTTGCTCTCGACGCCGTGCTTTTGCACCAGCAGTTTCTGGATCTCGGCGGCGCGATTGCGGGAGAGCTCAACGGCCCGGAGCGCCATCTGCCGCACATAGGCGTCGCCGCCCTTCTTGCGGAACTCCTCGACCATCGCGTTGTCGACATGCCCCCGAAGCAGCACCGTGCTGCCGGGGCTGACGGTGAGCAGCTGCTTGATGGCCTCGAGATTCTTGAGATTTTCGGTCTGCGCGAGGTCCAGCGTGGTGGAGTTGGGCTGGAACAGGAACCGGATATCCTTGCTGAGCAACGGGTCAGTCTCGACGCTGCTGGCGGCGCCGCTGCGGATCGGGGCGATGGCGATCTTCTGATCCTTGAACAGCCCGGACTTGTCCAGAGCCTGGAGGGCGGCGAGGTCGACGAAGCTGGCGGGATCGGCGGGATCGCGGATCAGCTCGCTGCCATAGGCGTACACGGCGGACTGGAAGATGCCGCCGAAGCTGCCGGCGGCGTCGATCTCACCGCGGAAAAAGGCGAGATTCTCCGGCAGGTTGGACAGATGCACCTTGGCGAGTTCAGCGCGCGCCTGGTCGGGCGACCACTTGAAGGCCGTCGCGATCGTGGTGAGGTGCGCCTCGGGGTTGTCCCGCACCATCCGGTTGCCCTCGAGCAGCGCATGCACCAGCCCCTCGACCAGCCGCGGATGCGCCTCGGCGAATCCCTTGTTGAGCACCAGCACATCGGCGATGATCAGCAGGTTCTTGTTGGTTGTGAGCAGCCGGAGCGCGCCGCCGGACTGCGCCATCACCTCCGAGGTCTTCGGCTCCCAGGTGACCGCGCCGGCCACGCGGTTCTTCCCGCCCTTCACATCCGCCAGCAACAGGTCGCCGGCGGCAAAGCCATCGTCGGTGTAAACCAGATTGAGCCCGGAGGGGCTCGGCTCGGCATCCAGACTGCCCAGCATGCTGATGCCGAGCCCGGCTTCCTGGGCGAGGTAGCGGATGAAGAAGTCCGTCTCGGTGAACTGCGCCGCGGCGATCACCTTCCCCTTGAGCGCGTTGACCCGCCGGATGTCGTTGCGGACCAGCACACCGTCCGCCCCGCGGGAAAAACCGATCTGGGCCGGAACCTTGACCTTGAACTGCCGGCCGTACACGGCCAGCACATCTGTGGTGGTGACGGAGCCGGCCAGCTTGCCGCTGTTGAGCGAGGACCAGCTCTCCTCTTCCGAGATGGAAAGCTTCACCCGGCAACCACAGTACTTCGTGAACAGCGAGTTGGGCCCCGGCTCCAGTCCGCCGTTGGCGACGATCAGCCCGGCATAGCCGGCGTACTCGCTGATCTCGATCGGGACGACACTGTCCACCTTGAGCTGGAACGCGGCGGCCGGCGCGAGCACCGGCACCGTGACCTGCGCCTCACTCACCTCGGCGGTTTCACTGGTGCTGCTGGTCGAGGGGAAGCCGGGCAGAGAGACCGGATTCCGCTTGAGCATCCCGTAGCCCAGATAGAACAGGCCGCCGATCAGCGCGAGGGAGAGCAGCTTGCCGAGAAAGGTGAATCGGGGAGCTTGATCAGCCATTGGACGGCCCCATCTCCTTCTGGGCCTGCGGGCCCTGCGGCGTGCCGGACTGAATGCCCTGGCTGGCCAGGAACTCGGCCAGGGCCGACTGTTCGAGCGCCTTCGACTCCGATTCCTTCTCCCGCACCTTGTCGATATCGACCAGGTCCTTGGCGACGCGCGCCTTGCCGGCCGACACTTCGTAGCGCTTCTGCAGCGCATCCTCCACCGTCTTCATCGAATCGCCCATGTCGCCCACCTTGAAGCTGGCGTTGCTGAGTGCGCCCGCCGCCTCCGCCTGCGCCTCCTTGATCTTGACCTGGTCGAGCTGCTTCTCCAGCCGGCGGACCTTGTCCTCGAATTCCTTCTGGACAACTTTCGCCTGCCGCAGGTTCAGGGAGTATCCCTCCTCAGTCTCGGAGAGCTCGGCCTTGTCGGTGACGAGGTCGGCCTTGAGCTCCTGCAGCTCGCGCGCGAGGCTGCCCGCCAGCTCCATGTTGCCGGCGGTGTGATTGGCCAGGATGCGACGCTCCAGGTCCTGGGTCTTGGCGCTTTTCTGCTTGACTTGCACCTTCAGCCGCTCGGCGACCCCGGCCATCCGGGCCAGCGCCATGTTGTACGACGCCATCTTGTCCCGGAAATCCTGCCGGGCGGCATCCATCAGCGCCTCGGGATTGGACTCCTCCAGGCCGCTGACAAACAGCCCGATGAAGCCCCTGAACAACCGACCGACGCGGGCGAAGAGACCCATGGTGTGACCTCAGATACAGGGTGGTGGACAAAGATCCGCTACACAAATCGCCGCAGTTCCTCGATCCGCCGCTCCAGCTCTTCCGGCACCACGTCGCGGTACCGCAGTGGCAGGAAACGGATATCGGTGCATTCCTTCACGGCGACGAGGTCCATGTACTCGAGTTTTCTGGTGTGGGCGCTCGGGCGGACGTCCCGGAACACCTCCGCCAGCACCTCGCGCAACGCCGGCTTCGGCTCGGGACTGAGTTCGTGAATCCGCAGTCCGCGCACCAGCACGCCTTCGATCTCGTTGCCGCCCAGCGACACGGTATCCGGCATCTCCGGCAGGTCGGCGTCCACCAGCGGCAGCTTCATCTTCTTCGCGACGGCGAACAGCAGGGCGCGGCGCTCCGCCGGCGTCTCCGGCGGAAAGAGCGGGATGTGCACGTCGAGCCGCCCCTGGCGCTTCAGGTCCACCTCGAGCAGGTCGGGCCGCGAGGTGGCGAAGACCCAGATGATCCGGCCGCGGTTGCGGGTGTCGGACATCTCCTTGGCGAGCATCGAATAGACCCGGCCGGAGAGGCCGCTGTCGCCATCGCCGCCTTCACGCTTGCCGGCGGCCTGGTCCGCTTCGTCGACGAAGACCACCACCTGGCCCAGCGCGCGCAGAACGCCGAAGATCTTCTCAAGGTTGGATTCGGTGGCCCCGACCCAGCGATCCCGGAAATTCTTGAACACCACGCAGGGAATCCCGAGCTCGCCGGCCCAGCAGGTGACGAGGAAGGTCTTGCCGGTGCCGATCCGACCGGCGATCAGGTACCCCATCGGGAGCGCGTGCACCTTGCCGCGACGCAGCAGTTCGGTATCCTCGCGCAGCCAGACCCGTACGGCATCGAGACCCGCCACATGATCGAGCGTGTACGACGACTCGATGAACTCGAGCAGTCCCTGACACTCCCGCTCGATGGTCTCCTTTTTCTGGCGGGTGAGCCACTGCGCAGTGATCCGCTCACCGTTCTTGATCGCCATGGTCAGCACCCGGCGGGCGCCGACCCGGGACAGGCCGGTGAGGCGCCGGGCCAGCATGTCGAGCGGCACATCGGAACTGGCGGCGAGCTCGGGGAGTTCGGTCGCAACGAGGGCGGTGAGGTACTCCTGCATCTCCGCCTCATCCGGCAGCGGCAGGCGCAGCGTCACGGCGTGGGGATTCTGCACCACCAGCTCGTTGAGGTCCGACAGCCCCTCGGTGATGAGCACGGTGACGATGTTGGCGTGGAGGATCGAGGGATCGTTGGCCCAGCCCAGCACCTTGACCACGTTGGCGCTGAAGGCGCCGCCCAGCGACACCGCCTCGCCCCGCGGCACGACGAACTCGGCGAAGTCCACCACCACGCCGATCTTGCGCCCCGCCGCCTTCACGTCGCCCAGCGCCTGCAGGTTGAGCGTCCGCAGGAGGTAGCGGTCGATCAGCTCGAGCGCCGCACCCGGCTCGCGCAGGTACGTCTGGCTGTTGCCCTCGGTCCCCAGCGCGCCGCGCAGCCACTCGCCCCAGTCCTCCCCGCCCTTGATGGCGCGGATGCCACGGCTCCGGTCGTACTGCAGTACGACATCGTACCCCGCGAACATCACCGCATCGAGATAGCTCTTGATGCCGAGCATCTTGCCGTCGTGCGGAATGGCGTCGAAGACATTGCCGTGGAGGATGAACTGGGCGCAGCTCCCGGAACGGAACAGATCCCGCATCTCCCGGGCCCAGGGCGGCAGGGCGGTGGTCATGCGCGTTCCTTCTGTCGGGTGCGGGGCGTGAGCGGCGGCGGCTCGTCGAGCAGATCGTCCAGCTGGCCGTACACCTTCTGCTGATCGGCGATCCATTCGGTCGCGCCGCCCAGGCTGCCGGTGATTTCGTCCAGCCGGCGAGAAAGGCCGTCGGCATCGGCACCAAGCGCTGACTGCTCGCGCAACAGCTCGACTTGCTCCTGGATCCGCAGGATCTCCGCTTCCAGAAACTCGAGCTTGTCGCGGCCCTCGGAGCGCTGATTGACCCGCTGCGCCAGGATCTCCGCCTGGCTGCCGAGACTCTTGCGCAGGTCTTCATCCATGGTCTTCTCGTCCAGCCGAGCTTTGACGCGGTCGAGACGGACCTGGAGTTCCTCGGTCTCGCTGGTACTCGGATCCTTGAGCACCCGCAGCATCGCGCGGCGCGCGAGCAGCAGCCGGAGATAGACCCAGGTGAGCTTGCCGAGGCCTTCGGCCTGGACCTGGGCGGCGGCGCCAGAGCTGTCCAGCTGGTTGAACTGGTCGAGGATGGTGCGGCAGCGGGAGACGAAGGCGACATAGCGCGCCTGGTCGGTGTCGGACAACCGGGCGATCAGGGCATCCTGCTTCTCCTGGAACGCCTTCTCCGAGCCGGCCGATCCTCTCCGCACGACCCAATCCTGGAATTTCCTGTTGGTGGCGAGCGAGAAGAGATAGGCCAGCTCCACTCCGGCACCGATGAGCCAGAAGCCGGGATTCCGGAGGCCGAGCAGGCCGATGGCAGAGAGCGCGATCCAGTTCGGCGGGACGAACATCCCGAACGGGCGCGCGCTGAACGCCGCGGCGAGACACTTCCAGAACGACGGCTTCGAATTCATCCCGGCGGCCACCCCAGCTTGCGGCCACCGAGCAAATGCAGATGGAGATGGAACACCGACTGGCCACCGTCGGGCCCGGTGTTGGTGACCAGCCGATAGCCTCCGGCATCGAGCCCCACCTGGGTCGCGACTTCGGTGGCAAAGACTAACAGCTTGCCGAGCACGGCCTCGCCCTCGGGACCACGGGCATCCCGCGCGGCGGCGTAGTGCTTCGTGGGGATGACGATGAGGTGGGTTGGCGCCTGGGGAGTGAGATCGTGGAAGGCGAGCGCATCGACGCTCCGCTTGACGACACTCGCCGGAATCTCTCCGGAGGCGATGCGGCAAAAGATGCAGTCAGCCATCGAAGCCTCGCTGGCGTGCCTGCCACGCCGTTGTCAGGGCGGCCAGCGCCGCCGTCTCGAACCGCAGCACCGCCGGCGCGCAGCGCACCGGGGTGAATCCTGTCGCCAGCATTCCAGCCCGCTCGGCCTCGGTAAAACCACCCTCGGGACCGACGGCGATCGTCAACGCCGCGCCCCTCGCCAGCGCCGGCATCGGTCCCCCGTGGGCATCGGCCAGCCAACCGACAGTGGCCGGGGATCCGGCGACCCACGCCGTGAGTGATATCAGCGGCGCGATGCCGGGGGACCAGGCCGCACCGCACTGCTTGAGCGCGTCCGTCGCCCGGCGCTGCATGCGCTCCAGGTGCGCCGGCTTCAATCGGGTCGCCACCGAGAGACTCCGCTCTGTTTCCAGCGGGACGATGACCGTCGCTCCCAGCGCGGCGGCCTGATCCGCCACCTGGCCGAAGCGATCCCGATCCCCAGCGCCAAGCGCGAGGACCGTCACCGGAGGCGCCGGCTCATGTTGCACCGTCTCGACCCGAAGCGCCAGCCGCTTTCCCTCCCGCTCGAGCACACCCCAGGCGCGCGCACCGGCGCCATCCACGGCGGTTGCCAGCTCGCCCGCCTCCGCCCGGCGCACGCCGAGGTGATGGACTTCGTCGTCATCCAGGGCCAGCAGCTGCCCCGCGATCAGCGATCCGGGCGCCGCCAGGACCGTGATCATGGCTTGGTGACAGCCACCGCCCACCAGCCCTCGTCGATCAACTCCCGGGCAATGGTGAATCCGCTCGCCGTGAGCGGTGGACGGAAGGCCTCGGCTTCCGACGGCTCCATGCCGGAAAAGATGGCGGTGCCGCCGGACCGGAGCGCCCCGAGTGCTTCGGGGAGCAGCCCTTCATTCACCAGGCGCAGAATGTTGGAAACAACGATATCGACCGGACCGAGGAGCGGTACCAGCACCGCGGCGTCGCCCTCGAGCAGGTTGACGACGTCGCTCACGCCGTTGCGCTCGATGTTGCGCTGGGCGACGGGCACGGCGTCCCCATCGACCTCGATCCCCACCACGCGCGAGGCGCCGAGCTTGGCGGCTGCGATGCTCAGAATCCCGCTGCCGCAGCCGAGGTCCAGCACCCGGTCCCCGGGGCGGCATACCTGCTCCAGCAGCGCCAGCGCCACGCGGGTCGAGCCATGCTCACCGCTGCCGAAGGCCATTTCGGGATCGACGGTGAGGACCACCGTGTCCGGTGGCGCCGCATGATCGGCCCAGGTGGGGAGAATGGCGAAGCGCCCGACGCGACGGGTGCCGAGCCCGGCGCGCCACGCGACATTCCAGTCGATGACCGGGAGCACTTTGCGCCGCACCGTGATGCCGGTCCCGTGAGCCAGGGCGAGCGCGGCCTGCAGCGCCTCCGCGTGGGGCAGGTCTTCGGCGAAGGAGACGAGGGTGCCGTCGTCCCGTTCCTCCAGCGCCTGTCCGGTCTGCCCCACGAGCCACGCCGCGACGGCCTGGCGATGATCATCCTGCGTCTGCACTTCGATCGAATACCAGCTCATGCGCGGAGCGCTTCTTTCAACTTGTGCCAGAAGCCGGCGGCGCGCCGGGGTGGCTCACCTTCCAGCTCGGCGAGTTGCCGGAACAGGCGCACCTGCTCATCAGTCAAATTGTCCGGCGTCCACACATGCGCCCGGATCAGGAGATCACCACGCCCGCTCTGCCCCAACTTCGGCATGCCCTTGCCCTTCAACTTGAGCACGGTGCCGGACATCGTGCCGGCCGGCACGCTCACCTTTTCCTCCGAGATCGGGGTCTGCAGCGTGAAGACGATGCCGAGCGCCGCCTGCGAGAACGAGAGCGGCATGTCCACGATGAGGTTGTCGCCGTCGCGCTCGAAGCGTTCCTCACCCTGGATCTCGATCATGACCAGGAGGTCGCCCGGAGGCGCATTGCGCGGCCCGATGGCGCCATGCCCCCGCAGCGTGAGGTAATTGCTCTCCGAGACCCCCGCGGGGATCTCGACCTGCACCGACTTCTCCGCCTTCACCCGTCCCTCGCCGCGGCATGCCTCGCACGGCGTGGCGATGACGGTGCCCTCGCCGTTGCAGGTGGGACAGGCGCTGACCGAGACGAACTGGCCGAACATGCTCTGCTGGGCCCGGCGGATCTCGCCGCGGCCGGCGCAGGTGCCGCACGGCTTGGCGCTGGTGCCCGCTCTGGCGCCGCTGCCGGCACAGGCCTCGCACCGGTCCAGGGTGCGCAGCTTGATGGTGCGCTTGGCGCCGGCGGCGACCTCCGCCAGCGTGATCTTCACGGTGACCCGGATGTCCTGGCCGCGGCGTGCCTCCCCCTGGCGCCCCGCCCCGCCGCCGAACAGGCCTTCGAAACCACCGAAGTCGCGCATGAAGATGTTGAGCGCTTCGGAGAGGTCGACGTGATGAAACCCGCCGTAGCCCTGACCGCCGGCGCCACCCAGCCCCTGCTTGCCATAGCGGTCGTACCGCGCCCGCTTGTCCGGATCCCGCAGGACCTCGTAGGCCTCGGTGATCTCCTTGAACCTGGCTTCGGCGTCGGGCGACTTGTTCCGGTCGGGATGGAACTCCATCGCCAGCTTGCGGTACGCCTTCTTGATCTCGCCGTCGGTCGATTCCTGGGTGACCTGCAGCAGTTCGTAGTATTCGCTCACTCCATCAATCCTTCCACGAGCCGGCTGGTGTGGTCCACCAGGCCGATGATCTTGTCATAGGGCATGCGCGTCGGGCCCAGTACGCCGATCACGCCCGCCAGTTCGCCCGATCGGTACGACGAGGTCACAAGGGTGAAGCCGGCCAGACGGGAATCGCTGTTCTCGCCGCCGATGGTAATGGTCAGCCCGCGGGCGCGCCGCGCCGTCAGGGCCTGCTGCAGGAGGTCGCGCCGCTCGGTAAGATCCAGCAGGTCGCGGATCCGCCCGCTGGTGGAGAATTCCGGCTGCACCGCCAGCATCTGCGCACTGCCCAGCACCACCGTCTCCGGTCCGTTCGGCAGGCCGAAGATCTCCTCGCCCTCTTCGATGAAGATGTTGAGCAGCTCGCGCTCTCCCTCCGAGCCCTCGACATCCCTGAGCCGCTCCGCCAGCGAAGTACGGATGGCCAGCAGCGTCAGCCCCGCGAGGCGCTCATTGAGCGTCTGGGCCACCCGCTGGATGAGCTCCGCCGCCATCCGGCCCGGGACCTCGACGAAGATGGTCCGGACGGCACCACTGCGCAGATGAAATACCAGCAGCAGCCGCTCGGACGAAACCGACACGAGGTCGAGCCGCTCCAGCACCACCCGATCCAGCGCCGGCGCCACGGCGACCCCCAGCTCCTGGGTCAGCACACCCAGCACCTGAGCCGCCCGGCGCAACACCTCCTCGATGGCGCTCCTGGAGGGATTGAGTTCCGCCTCCAGCATCTGTTGATCGGCCGGGCTCGGCGGCAAGCGGCGCACCAGGTTGTCGACGTACCAGCGATACGCCCGGTCGGTGGGGATCCGGCCCGCCGAGGTATGCGGGTGGTAGAGAAAGCCCTTCTCCTCCAGCTCACTCATCGCGCTCCGGATGGTGGCGGAGGACACGCCAAGCGGGAAGCGCTGGACAATTGTCTGGCTCCCGGCTGGTTCAGCGGTCTCGATGTAGACCTGGATGACGGCTTCCAGGACTCGGACTTCCCGCTCGGAGAGATCTTCCGTGGGCATGGAGGGGGAATTTAGCAGGGGCGGGGCGGGAGTGCTGAGAAGCTGGCAGGTGGCAGGTGGCAGCTGGCAGGTGGCAGCTGGCAGCTGGCAGGTGGCAGCGCTGGAGGGCTCGCTGGGGTGGTCGTCGCAATCAGTTACCCCTGGTGTCCACGCCCTCTACCCCTGCTCCCTGCCACCTGCTCCCTGCTCCCTGCCACCTATCGCCCCACCGACCCCACCAGTGCATCCAGCCGCAGCCACCCTTCTGGCGTCAGGCGGACCCGATCACTCACCCGCGCCGCCCACCCTTCCCGCTCCCAGCGGGCGACGGTCGCGGCGGGAAGTGCGGCGACCGGCAAGCCCTGGTCGGTGCGGAGCCCCAGGTAGGTGTCTTCGAGCTGTACCATGGCGGGATCGAGCCGTTCTTCCCCAGCCACGGTGCTCCCGCCGGCTCCAATGGCCCGCTCCCACTCGGCCCACTCCCGGATATTCCACCAGCGGCGATTGCCCGCGGCGCTGTGCGCCGAGGGGCCGAGCCCCAGATAGGCGGCCCGCCGCCAGTAGGCGCTGTTGTGCACGGCGGCCCGCCCGGGACGGCCGTAGTTGGAGACCTCGTAATGCAGGTACCCAGCGTGGGTGAGTCGCTCGTGCGCCAGCAGGAATTCGGTGGCGTACCGTTCATCGGGGGTGGGCCGCGCCTCGCCCCGGTCGACCCAGCGGCCGAGCGGGGTGTGTGGCTCCACGGTGAGGCCGTAGAGCGACAGGTGCTCGGGCTCGAGCGCGAGCGCCTGCTCCAGGTCGGCGGACCAGTCACGATTCAGCTCGGCGGGCAGGGCGTAGATCAGATCCAGCGACAGGTTGGTGATGCCGGCTGTCCGGAGCACGGCGACGGCGCGTGCGGTGTCCTCCGCGCCATGGGTCCGGTGCATCCAGCGGAGCACCACCGGATCAAACGCCTGGGCCCCGAGCGACACCCGATTGACGCCGGCGGCCTTCCAGGCAGCGGCAAGTTCGGCCGACACATCCTCGGGATTGGCCTCAAGGGTGACTTCGGCGATGGGGGCGAGCGGGCGTTCTTGCAGGAGAGTCCGTAGGAGGCGAGTGATGGCCTTGGGCGATAGGCGGGACGGCGTCCCTCCCCCGAAATAGATGGTGCGGAAGGCGGGAGTTTCGGCCCAGGGCGCGCTCCTTCGGGCGCGATCCCACTCCGCGAGGATCGCGTCAACGAAGGCTTCGGAGGGGACTTCCCGCCGCACTGCGATGGCGAAATCGCAGTAGCTGCACCGTCGGGCACAGAAGGGAACATGCAGGTAGAGGTGCATCGCGGATCAATAGTAGCGCCGCCTCGGGTTGACAGCCCCTCCAAAGCTTCGCATAGTACCGGCCTCGGGGGCCTGCCCGCCCCGGTCCTACCAACTCAGCCAGGGGGTTCCGTGTTCAACGCTCCGTCCGTGCGTCTACGCCTCGTGCTCGCGGCGATGGCAGGGTGCTTGGTTCTGCCGTCGGTCGCGACGGCCCAGCTCCGCACCGAGATCACCCCATTCGTCGCCAGCTACTACGGCCTCACCCACATCGCGACGGGCACGGGCCTATTCAACGCCGGCGTTCCGTTCAGTATCGATCAGAAGAATGCCGCCGCCTTTGGCCTGCGGATTACGATTCCGGTGGGAGCGCGCCTGGCCCTTGAAGGGGAGTTCAGCTATGCCACGAGCGGAGTCAGCGCCACCGAGGATACTCTCTTCGGTCCCGGGCTCGACGGCGGCTTGTCCCAGAGCGGCAACATCATCTTCGGGAGCGTGCGCGCCGTATTCACCCCCCGGCGCAGCAATCTCTTCCTGCTCGCCGGCCCCGCTGTCGTCAAGCGCGGCGGGGACTCATGGAAAGGCATCGACAGTGGCGACATCACCGACTTCGGCGGCGTCGTGGGTTTCGGGGTACGCGCGAACGTGACCCCGAAGTTCCGGATCAACTTCACTGCGGAAGCCTATCTGTACTCCTTCGACGCGTTCCCGGGAGTCGGGACAGACCCGAAGTTCCAGGCGGACTTCCTCGTGGGTCTGGGAATCCCGATCTCACTCGGCGGGCGCTAGTCCTTCCGCCTGAGGTACCGCTGCCAGGAATGCCGGCGGTAGCCGCGGGGCCGTAGGCGGTACCTGACGACCGGGGCGGTAGGCCCCAGGCGATAGGCGGAACAAGCACAGCAGGAAGAGCGCTTGGCTCTGCCTGCTGTTCTTCGTTTCCCGCACCCTGCCGCCTGCCCCAGACCGCCCATCGCCGCTGTCCGAACCGTCGTTACTCTCCGACTGGACCCGGCGTCCCCCGCGCTGTCGTCACGCCATCACCGAGCTGGCCCTTGTCGTTCCGGCCCCAGCACTGCGCCGCGCCGTGAGTCATGCCGCAGCTGTGGCCGTCCCCGGCAGAGATCGTGGTGAACCCGCCACCGACAACGGACACCGGCTTGTTCCGGTCGACCTTGGAGCCGTCGCCCAGTTGACCGGCCTTGTTGCCACCCCAGCAGAACGCCTCGCCGCCACTGGTGATCGCGCACGAGTGGCCGCCCCCGGCACTGATCTCCACAAAGCTCTGAGGGGAACCTACCGGCACCGGCGTGGCACGGTCGCTCTTTGAGCCGTCGCCGAGCTGCCCCCGCTGGTTGCCACCCCAGCAGTAGGCCTTGCCCGATGTGGTGAGTGCGCAAGTGTGCTGCCCCCCGGCGGCAATCCGGCTGAACTTGAGCTCGCCGGAGACATCGATCGGCTCGGGCTGCTGCTCCTGGCTCCCCATGCCGAGCTGGCCGGAGAAGCCGTCGCCCCAGCAATAGGCCTTGGCCGCGGCGGTGACGCCGCAGGTGTGGTTGTCGCCGGCGCTGAGGGCGGTGAACGACAGCCCGCCCTTGACCGCCACCGGCCGCTTGCGGTCGCTGGTGGAGCCGTCGCCTAACTGGCCCGACGTGTTCTTGCCCCAGCACCAGGCCTTGCCGCCGGTCAGGCCGCAGCTGTGACTGTCGCCGACGGTGATGGCGGAGAAGCTCAGGCCACCATCCACCGCGGCTGCGCTGCTCGATGCAGCGGACGACCCATTGCCGAGCTGGCCGAGCTTGTTCCCACCCCAGCAGACCGCCTGCCCGCCACCCAGCAGGCCGCAGGCGTGCAACTGGCCGACGTCGACGCTCGTCATCCCCGCGGTCCCCTCGATGAGCAGGAGTGCCGGCGATCCCGCTCCCCAGCACACCGCCCCGCCCTGCGCCACGCCACAGGAAATGACGCTACCCGCCTCCACACCTCGGCGCGGCAGGAGGGCGTTGCCGGCTGCGCCCGTCGCCGGCGGCGTGGTCGGCGTCTCCTTCTCCTTCGGCGGAGTCGTCGGTATCACCGTTACCACCGGCGGGGGGAGCTGCTGCGCTGGCGGGCTCGGTGGCGGCGGAGCCTGCACCGTGATCGTCGCCGTGGCGAATTTGCCTTCGCTCTCCGCCCGGATCTCGGCGGTACCGGCCGCGACCGCCGCGATGACGCCGGATTGGGTCACCGTGGCGACCCGCTCCTGACTCGAACTCCAGCTGATGGTCCGGTCGGCGAGTGCAGTGGCCTTGGCATCACGGGCGGTGGCGGTCCAGCTCGTCGTTTCGCCCACCTTGAGAGTGCGCACCGCGCTGGTCAGGGCGACAGACCCCACCGCGATCACGGGCTTCTTGGCCGGCGTGACGGTGAGCTTCACCGAGGCGGACTTGCCCTCCGCGCTGGCGGTGATCGTGGTCGCGCCTTCCGCGAGCCCGGTCACCAGGCCGTACTTTGAGACCGCTGCGACGCGGGCATCGGCACTGCTCCAGGCGAGGTCGCGATCGGCGAGCTCGTTGCCCTTCGCATCCCGTGTCCCGCCAAAGAGCTGCACCTCTTCTCCCGCCACGACCGACGCACTCCCTGGCGTGATGAGGACTTTCGCGACAGCAACAGGCGCGGCAACAGGAACGGGTGCAGGCGCAGTCGGCGCCGGGCGCGGGGCGTTGACCGTGATCCTGCTCTCGGCACTCTTCCCTTCGCTGCTCGCCGAGATGGTCGAGGTACCCGGTCCGACCGCGCTCACCAAGCCCACCGACGAGACCAGGGCCACTTGCGGATCGCTGGTGCTCCAGACGATCGCCCGGTCGGATAGCGTGGTTCCCTTCGCATCGGCGGCGCGGGCGACCAGGGTGATGGTCTCCCCAACCTCGACGGCCTTGCCACCGCCGGTGAGGGAGACGGTCGCAACCTGGGCGGGAAGATCGCTGCCTGCGGCCTCGACACTGAGCGGCGCAGTGGCCGACTGGCCCTCGCTACTCGCGGTGATCGTCACCGACCCCGCCTTGCGGCCGGTGACCGCCCCGACCGCGGACACCACGGCAACCGAGGGGTCGCTTGAAGTCCAGGTGACGGAACGGCTGTTCAGCTCCTGGCCCGCCGCATCCCGCAGCACGACCGACAGCTGCTCGGTGCGCCCCACGGCGAGCGCCTCGGCGGCGCCATTGATCGCGACCTGCGCGACCGGAGCGGGCGGTGCCGGCGCGATGGGTGCCGCAGGGATGACCACGTCCGGGCTGCCGCGGTTCATCATGGCAAAGGCAACCGCCGCGATCACCGCCAGGCCGACGACGGCCCCGATCAGCTTGCCCTTGCCCCCGGCGGCAGGCGCTGGAACGGCAGTAGACGTTGGAGCGGCAGTGGACCTTGGAGCGGCGCGAGGCGATGCGACAACCGGCGGAGCAGCGGCGCTGGGCGGGGGCGGCGCCACTTCGGCATCACGGCGGGTGGCGACCGGCGGTGGTACCACCACCGTGGCCACCGGCACGACGGCCTTCGGCATCACCTCTGTCGGCACCTCGGGAGCCACCGGCGGCGGCACACTGATGGTGAGGCTCGCCTGCGCCTTCTGACCCTCCACCGTGGCGGTGATGATCGCCTGGCCCGCGCCCTTCGCGGAGATCACGCCAGCCGCGCTGACCGCGAGGATCTCGCCAGCGCTCGTCGTCCATGCCACGTCCCGCCCGGTCAGAACATGACCCTTCGCATCCTTCACGACGGCGTGGAGCGTCGCCGATGCTCCAGCTGCGAGCGCCGCCGGCATGCCGTCGATCACGACACTCGCCGCCGGCACCGGCTTGATCGTGAGGCTGATGCTGGCGCCCTTCCCCTCCGACTCCACCGTCACCTTGGCGCTCCCGGCGCCCATGCCGGTCAGGAGACCGCTCGCCGTGACGGTGGCGATGGCCGGCGACGACGACGACCACTTGAGTTCCCGGCCGGTGAGCGGTCGGCCCCGGCCGTCGGTGAGGGCCGCCTGCAGCTGCACCCGCTCGCCGGCCACCAGCGGGTCCGGCTGCGTGAGGGTCACCGCGGCTACGGGCGCCCGTGTCACCCGCACGGTCACAGTCGCGGACTTCCCCTCCGCTTCCGCGGTAATCTGCGCGGTCCCGTCGGAGAGACCGGTCACCACACCCGAGGAGGCGACGGTGACCACCTTGTCCGCAGCCGAGCGCCACGTCAGGGCGCGGCCCGCGAGGGTCCGGCCTTTTCCGTCGGTCAGCGTCGCCGCCAGCGCGATGCTGTCGCCCACCACAACGGCCGGCTCGGCGGGCGCAATGGCGATCGCCGCAACCGGTGCCGGCAGGATCGTCAGCGCCACGCTGCCGCGCACCACTTCGATCTCGGCGACGACCTCGACCCGGCCCGGCTCAGTCGCGGTGACCAAGCCGGTGTCGTCGATCGCCGCGAGGCCGGTATTGCTTGTGCTCCAGCGCACCGTCCGGTCGCGGAGTACGCCGCCGTGCTCATCCCGCGGCGTCGCGGAAAACTGGAGCGACCCGCCCGCGGCCACCGAGCCGTTGGCGGGCACAACAGCCACACTCGCCACCGGTACCGGTGTGATGGTGAGCTGAGCCGTTCCGGTGGCGCCCTCGGCGGTCGCCGTGATCGTCACGCTGCCCGCGCCCCGGGCGGTGACAAGGCCGGTCGGGGAGACGGTCGCCAGCGCAACATCGCTCGACGCCCATTTCACGGAATGGCCCACCGCCGTTCCGCCCTGGCCGCGCGGCGTGGCCGTCAGCTGGAGGCTGTCGCCGGAATGGAGATCGCTCTTGGCCGGCACGATGCTGACCGCAGTGATGCGCGGCGCCGGTATCGGCGTCGTCATTGCCTCGGCGGCGGAGGCGCGGGTGCGCGGCAGCGGTGTGGTGGCGTCGTCCACCATGGGGCGGGTCTTGCCGCGCGGCACCGGACTTGAGGGTGGCGGCGTCACCGCATCGAGCAGTTTCCGGTTGGAGTCGCGCCGGACGATCTCCAGCAGCTGCAGCCGCACCGGATCCTCGTGCGCGAGCGGTTGCGCGGCCATGCCGACGAGCGCGTCGTCCAGCGAGGGCCAGCGCTGGTCCGGCCCCTTCTCCAGCATCCGCATCACCGCCGCGGCCAATTCCAGCGGGCAGTCGGGCCGGACTTCGGTGAGCGGTTTGGGCTTCTCGTGGAAGTGGGCGAACATCATCGCCATCGCCGAATCGCCCTCGAAGGGCTGCTTGCCGGTGATCATCTCGTAGGCGACGATTCCCAGCGAGTACTGGTCCGATTTGCCGGTGATGTCCTTGGCAGCGCACTGCTCGGGGCTCATGTACGACGGCGTGCCGACCGCGATCCCGGTCATGGTGAGGCCGCGGTTCTCCGCCACCTTGGCGATGCCGAAGTCGGTGACGACCGACCAGCCCTCCTCGTCGATCATGATGTTGGCCGGCTTCACGTCGCGATGCACGATACCGTGCCGGTGGGCGTACCCCAGCGCGCTGCCCACCTGCTGCAACATCGCCTTGACCATCGGAATGGGCATCGGGCCCAGATCCTTGATGATCGCCTCGAGCGAGCGGCCGGCGATGAACTTCATCACGAAGAAGAGCGTCTTGCCGGCGCTCTTCACGGTGTAGATCGGGATGATGTGGGGGTGACTCAGGTTGGCCGCGGTGCGGGCCTCGCGCTTGAAGCGCTCCGCCATCCCCTCGCCCATGAGGTGCAGCGCCGGCGACATCACCTTGATGGCGACCTTGCGGTCCAGCGCGATCTCATGGGCGAGGTAGACCGTCGCCATACCGCCGCGGCCGAGCTCGCGGTGAATCACATACTCGCCCAGCGTGGCGGCCCGGAGCAACGCGAGGAGTTCCTCGCTGGCATCCTTCTCCTGCGCCGCCGGCATCATGGCCGTGGCCACGCTCCCCTGCTCACCCGACACATCGGAGCCGCACTTCATGCAGAAGCGCGCCCCCGGGGGGATGGGTTCACCGCAGCGAGCGCAGGAGAGGTTTGGCGGAGCCGTCATCTATGGGGTCAAGTGGTTTGGCTCCTTCAATCTAGCAGGCTGTCCCCTCGCTTCAATGTCCCGCCCGGTCCCACCGGATCAGACCACCATCCTGACGGATCAGGCCGCGGAATTCGAGCATCGACAGCGCCGAGAGGGCAAGGGACGTCGGAAGGCCGGAACGCAACACCAGCAGGTCGATCGGCGCGGAGCCGGCCCGCAGTGCCTCGGCCACGCGCCGTTCGGCGTCGGGGAGGTCGGCGGGGAGTTCCGGAGGGTCCGGCGAGGGCGTCCGCCTACCGCCATTCTTCGCTCCGATGCGCTCTGATTCGCGCCCCGCCACTCCTGGCGCAGCAAGAGCGTGTCGAGAAGCCGCGCCCGCTTCCGGAAAATGCCGCAGCAGATCCCCCAGTTCAATCAGCGGCTCCGCGCCATCCTGGATCAGCCGGTTGGTACCGACCGAAGTCGGGCTGGTGATGTTGCCCGGCAGCGCCATGACATCCCGCCCCTGCGTGAGCGCAGTGCCGACCGTGATCAGCGTGCCTGACCCCGCTGCTGCTTCGATCACCACCGTCACCCGTGCCAGTCCGCTGATCAGGCGATTGCGCCGGGGAAAGGCGCCGACGCCCGGTCGTTCGCCCGGTGGGAACTCGGTGAGCAGCAGCCCATGACGGGCGACACCGGCATACAGCTCCCGGTTGGCGGCGGGATAGATCACACCGAGCCCGTTGCCCAGAATGCCGATGGTCGGTCCCCCGACATCGAGGGCGGCGCGATGGGCGATGGCATCGAGCCCCCGGGCCATGCCGCTGACCACGACGATACCCGCTCCCGCTGCCGCCTCGGCGATCATCCGACAGACCTCGCCGCCATAGGCCGAATGATCCCGGCTGCCGACCACCGCCACCGCCGGGCGGTGGAGCAGCGTGAGATCGCCGACGGCGAAGAGCAGGGGCGGTGGATCGGGAATCTGGCGCAGGAGCGGGGGGAAGTCGTCGTCGATTGGCAGCAGGACGTGGGCCTGCATGGCCTCGATCTGTGCGAGCAGCGCCACCCCGGTGGCGGGAGTGGCTTGAGAAATCGCCGTGGCGGCGGCACGGGAAATACCGGGCACGGTGCCCAAAAACGCGAACGGCGCCGAAAGGGCGCCGAGTGCGGTGTGGCAGTGGGTCAGGAGTTCGGCGAGTCGAGCGGGGCCAATCCCGGGCACCAGCGCGAGCGCCACATAGGCGGCGCGTTCGTCGGCTACGGCCATCGCTCCGGGTCCCGGGCGGCTTCCGCGTGCGCCACGTCCTGCTTGCGGATGGAATCGACCGCCTTCCAGAGCCAGGCCGTCAGCGCTTCGAGACCGCTGCCGGACACGGCGCTGAAGCTGAGCTGCGCCATCGCCTGGGGCGCAACGATCGGGGGGAGTGGCTGATCCGCGGCGAGCAGGTCCCGCTTGGACAGCAGCACGATGAACGGCTTTTCCGCCAGCGTCTCGCTGTAGGACCGGATCTCGTGGCGCAGCTGATCGAAGACCGCCTGCGGATCGGGGGCATCAAGCGGAATCAGGAACGCCAGCAGCCGGGTGCGCTCGACATGCTGGAGGAAGCGGAGCCCCAGGCCCTTGCCGGTGTGCGCCCCTTCAATGATGCCGGGAATGTCGGCGACCACAAACGTTCGGTTGTCGGACAGCCCGACGACGCCGAGGTTCGGCTCCAGGGTGGTGAAGGGGTAGTCGGCGATCTTGGGCCGGGCCGCCGAGATGACGGAGAGCAGCGTGCTCTTTCCGGCATTGGGCTCGCCCACCAGCCCGACGTCGGCGATGAGCTTGAGCACCAGGTCGATCTGGCGGTCTTCCCCCTCGCCCCCCGGCTCCCACTCCCGCGGCGCCTGGTGGGTGGCCGACATGAAATGGTAGTTCCCCCGTCCACCAGCTCCACCCCGGGCGATCAGCATCTCGTCGCCGTCGTGCAGAACCTCGCCAATGGTGTCGCCGGTGACGGTGTGCTTCACGATGGTCCCGGGCGGTACCGGCAGGTAGAGGTCCTGCCCGCCGGCGCCGGTCATCGTCTTCCCCTTGCCGTGCACCCCGCGCTCCGCCTTCCAGACGGTGCGGTAGCGGTAGTCGAGCAGCGTGGCGAGATTCGCGTCGGCCCGGAGGTAGATCGAGCCGCCCCGTCCCCCGTCGCCGCCGTCCGGCCCGCCCTTGGGCTTGTACTTGAACCGGGCAAAGGAGCTGGCGCCGGATCCGCCGGCGCCGGCTGCGACCCGGATGGTGACCTGATCAACAAACATGGGCAGCCACCTTCACTCTTCCGGTTCCCAGCCATCCCGTACGGTCTGCCATAATTCCTTGATCTTCTTCCATTGGTCGTACGAGAGCAGCGGGTTCACGACGCCCAGGGCGCCATCCACCTGCTTGAAGGTGGCGCCGGCGTGCAGCGCACCGCGGAGGTGCGAATGCAGCTGACGCGGTGTCTCCAGCACCGCGGTCTGGGCGACGATGCACAGCTCCCGTCGCATCAGGTCGAGGCCGGAACGCGACATCGTCCGGCCATAGCCCTCGGTGATCATCCAGGAGTCGAGCGCGGGGTGGAGCTCCTTCACGTTGGCCCGCAGCCGGCGATAATTGGCGCCGTAGACGATCTCGCAGGTGACTTCGCCGCGCCGGGTCCACTCGGCGACCGCCGCGTAGTCGGCGTCAGGGTCGGTGGCGGGCGCCGCCACCCGGCCGGTCTTCCGCCAGATCGAGACGGCAATGAGCGTCCGCGGATAACCCACCATCAGGGTGGACTGCAGCAGCAGCTCTTCGACCCAGGGAATCGGCACCTGATTGGCGCGACAACCGGACGCCCCATTGCGCAGGTCCGGCTCGTAGCCCTGGGCAATCGCGGCCGCGAAGCGGACGAGGTGCAGCGTTGGTGGATCGAGCAGGTCCTGCCTGGACATCAGTGTCGCGCCCTTCCGCCGTGAAGTTGGTGCCGAATTGCTTCGCTGCTAGTCCCAAAAACGCACGGCCCCCGTTGCCCGGAGTGTACCGGTCACCGTCCCACGGGTGTTGACCGTCGGCAGCTCGACGTGCCGGACCAGGCTGGCTGGCGCCTGATCGAGATCGAGTGGCACGAAGCCGTGATCGGCCAGCTGTCGGAGAACAGCGAGCAGCGCCGGCCCCGAACTGCGCATGTCGCCGTCGGCCACCTTCAGCGCCACTCCCAAGCCGGCGGCGGGAATCGCCGCGCAGTGGATCCCGTCGGCGCCCACCTTGGCGAGGATCGCCCCGCCGGTCGCCTCATTGAGGTCGGTGCAGATCCGGCCCGTCCCCGCAATCAGCCCCGGATGCGCCGCCATGGCGCTGCGCAACCGGGCCATGGCCGGATCGGTCGACGCCGCAAATCGGGCGTAGGCCAGGGCCATCGCGCGCAGCGGCACCCCGAAGCAGACCACGGTGCAGCCATCCACTCCGAATCGCATCTGATCGGCGGGGACGTCGGTCCACCGCTCGATCTCGGCCAGGATGCGCTGCTGCACCGGGTGACCGGCCCGCTCGTAGCCGGCCAGCGGCCAGTCGTGCGCCAGCGCCAGGGCGAGCATGCCGACATGCTTGCCGGAGCAGTTGCTCCAGCGCGGGCCGATCGTGAGGCCATGCCGGAGCGCATGTTCGTACACCTGACTCGACAGCGGCGGGTGCGGACCGCAGGCCAGCGCCTGCTCGCCGAGCTCTGCCTTCTTCAGCATCGACTCCGCCACCTGGATGTGCACCGGTTCGCTCGAATGCGACGCGCAGGCCAGGGCCAATTCCCTCGAATCGAACCCGAACCGGTCCGCGGCTCCATCGGCCACCAGCGGGAAGGCCTGGAACGGCTTGGCTGCGGAGCGCCAGAAGGTGACCCGGTCCGGGGCCCCGGCGCTCGCGACCAGCCGTCCCGCATGGTCGACGACGGCCACCGAGACCCGGTGGACCGACTCGACCAGATCGCCCCGGATCGACTCGACTCTCAAGTGGTCGGACATGGGGGAGCAAAATAGCAGGGGGGAGACGCCAATAGGGCAAATGCAATACTCGGGGTAGCGCGGAGCCATTGCTCCGCGCCCATTGCTCCGCGCCCATTGCTCCGCGCCCATTGCTCCGCGCCCATTGCTCCGCGCCCATTGCTCCGCGCCCATTGCTCCGCGCCCATTGCTCCGCGCCCATTGCTCCGCGCCCATTGCTCCGCGCTGCCTCGGGTCATGAAATCATGAGCGCACGCTCGCTTTGAGGCCGGGGCGGAGCGATGGCTCCGCCCCTACCCTGCCACCTGCCAGCTTCCTCAATATGTTCCGCCCATGCGCATTGCTCCCCTCCTCGCCGCCCTGCTCCTTCCCGCCGCTGCCGCAGCCCAGGCTTCGCCCTACGTCGCACTCGACGACCCGCGGCTGCCGGCCTTCGAGCACCTGATCGCGCTGGGCGACGTGGCCGATCCGTCGCCCATGGTCCGGCCGTTCCGTCGCGCCGATGCGGTGCGGGTGCTGGACACTGCGTATGCCGATCCGGACACTCGCGATACCGCGCTGGTTTCCGAGTTGCGCACGGCCTGGCGGCCGGACAGCGGCGAAGCGACCTGGAGCCTGCTCGCGCGCGCCGGTGCCCAGGCCTACACCGAGGGGCGGCGGGACCCGCTGCACCGCTCGGGTGCGGGGAACGTGGAGCCTTACCTTGAAGTCGGGATGGTGGGGCGGTGGGATAACCTGCTGGCGGTGAGCCGCCCGGCGATCGAGCGCCGCCTGCTCGATGACCCCGACTGGCCCGGGCGGAAGAATCTGGATGTGACCGGCCGGCAGGTCGACGGCTATCTCTCAGCCCAGTTTCGCTGGGTGCGGCTCTTTTACGGTCAGATGGACCGCAACTGGGGACCGGTCGGATTGCCGGGATTGGGCGTCAGCAACTACGGCTACTCCCGCCCCGAGTTCGGGTTTGAGCTGGGAAACGACCGGTTCCGGCTGCGCTCGCAGGCCGCGAGCCTTTCCGATGAGACCGACTCGCTGGGCCAGGTGGTGCATCGCTACTTCTTTGCCCATCGCCTCGATGCCCGGCTGCATCCGCGGCTGCAGATCGGACTGTGGGAGACCGTCGTGCTTGCCGGCGTGGATCGCAGCTTCGACGGCCGCTACCGCAATCCCGTCACCCTGCTGCTGCTCGCCAACCAGTACGGCCTGGGCGATCAGGGCAACGTCCTCCTGGGCCTCGACCTGCAGTGGCGCGCCGGCCGGCGGCTGACGCTGCAGGGACAGTTCGCGCTGGATGATTTCCAGTATCAGAACCGCTCGGGTCCGACCCGGGTGCCCGATCGCTACGGCTTCACCCTCGCCGCCACCGGCCCGTTGGCAGGCCGCATTGGCTGGCGCGCCTCGTACACCCAGGCTTCGAGCCTCGCGTTCCGCGCCAGCGATCCGTTCGAGAATCTGACCGATGCCGGTGTCGGACTGGGCCGGAACTTCGCCGACAACGATCAGCTTTCCGTCAGCACCTCCGCACTCCTCGCCCGTCACTGGCTGGTCGCACCCGAACTCACGCTGCTGCGGCAGGGCGGTGCGACACTCAATGATCCCTTCCCGCAGGGCACGGCGCGCGGCAGCACACCGACGCTGTTCATCGGCACCGTCGAGCGCACCTGGCGCGCCGCCGTTGGACTTTCAGGTCAGCAGGGCCGGCTCGCCTTGCGGGGCAACATGGGCGTGCATCTGATCGATAACGCCGACCATGTCGCTGGGAGGAGCCGCACCCGGTTCGTCGGCCAGCTCACGGCGACGCTCGCGCTTGGCGCGGCGGGACAGTTCTGACGTGACCCGACCGATCGAGGCCACGCCCCTCTCCGCGGCACAGGTCGACGCGCTGCTCCTGAGGATCGCCGGCAAGCGGATCGCCGTGGTCGGCGATCTCATGCTCGATCGCTACCTGGTCGGCTCGGCGGACCGGCTTTCCCCCGAGGCGCCGGTGCCCGTCGTGTCGGTCGCGGAGCGACGAGAGGCGCTGGGCGGGGCGGCGAACGTCGCCGCGAATGTGGCGGCCTATGGCGGCACGGCGCTGCTGGTCGGGGTGGTGGGCGACGACGCGGCTGGCGGCACATTGCGCTCGGCGCTCAGCGCCGCGGGATTGAGCGAGGCCGGCGTCCTCACCGTGCCGGGCCGGCCCACGACGGTGAAGACCCGCATCCTGGCGCGGGGCCAGCAGCTGCTCCGGGTCGATGAGGAGACCGACGCACCACTCGAGGGCGCGCCACTCACCGAGCTCATCCGTCGTACTGAGCGGGCGGTCGGTGCATGCGACGCATTGGTATTGGAAGATTACGACAAGGGGGCACTGGTTCCCGCACTCATCCGGGCCGCGGTCGCCGCCGCCACGGCGCGGAACATCCCCGTCGTCGTCGATCCCAAGTACCGCAACTTCTTCGGGTACGCCGGCGCCACGGTGTTCAAGCCGAACCGGCCGGAACTGGCCGCGGCGCTGGGTGCCGCCATCGACACCGACAGACTCGAGGCGTTGCCCGCCCTGCTGCAGCAGCTCGGCGCGGCGCACCTGCTCGTCACCCTGGGCGCGGAAGGGATGCTGCTGCTGGAACGGGGTGGCGGGATGGCACGGATTCCGGCGCTGTCGCGCGAGGTCTACGACGTCTCGGGCGCGGGCGACACGGTGACCGCGTGGCTGGCCGGGGCGCTCGCGGCAGGAGCATCGATGCTGGATGCGGCGCGGCTCGCCAATCTCGCGGCTGGCGTCGAGGTCGGGAAGCGGGGCGTGGCGGTCGTCACGCCGGTGGAGATGCGTGCGGCGGTCCGGTAGCGGCGCTCGCTGCGGCGCGCGCCCCTACCATCCCGTGGGGTTCGGTTGTAGGTTCTGCGCTCCCAAGCAGGGCGATTAGCTCAGCTGGTTAGAGCGCGCGCCTCACATGCGCGAGGTCGGGGGTTCGAGCCCCTCATCGCCCACTCAGCCAAACGAAAGCCCCGTCAGCGGAGACGCTGGCGGGGCCTCGTGCGTGCTCACCACCTTCGAGTTCCTGAATACGGAGACGTAGAAGTTGGCCGCCTCTTCAGCCTCGCCGTCGAACCAGTGGAACGGCGGGGATCCGCCCACTACACTCCGTCACCCCGACTCCACGCCTCCAGAGGCCCCCATGTCGCTGCCCACCCCGTCGCCCCACCGCTCGCTCTGGCTCGAGCAGGTAGCGGGCGATGCACCGGATGCCCCACCCCTGACTGGTGACGTGCGGGCCGATGTGGCCATCGTCGGCGGCGGCTACGTCGGCCTCTGGACCGCGCTCCGGATCAAGGAGCTCGAGCCGGCCTGTGACGTAATCGTGCTGGAGCAGGACATCTGCGGTGGCGGCGCATCGGGTCGGAACGGCGGCTTTGTCCTCACCTGGTGGCCCAAGCTCTCGACCCTCGCCGCGCTGGTGGGCGACGCCGTGGCGGTGCGTTTGTGTCAGGCATCAGAAGATGCAATCACCGAGATCGGTGCCTTCTGCAAGACCCACCAGATTGACGCCGACTTCCGCCAGGGCGGCTGGCTCTGGAGCGCGACGAGCCGCGCCCAGCTCGGCGCCTGGGACGCCGTCGTCCGCATCTGCGATCGCGCCGGCGTGCACCCCTATGCCGTACTCGATCCGCGCGAGGTCGCGGCCCGGAGCGGCTCGGCGGTTCACCTGGCTGGAGTGCTGGAGACCAGGGCGGCGATCGTCCAGCCCGCGGCCCTGGTGCGCGGCCTCCGGCGCGTGGCCCTCGAGCGCGGAGTGCGGATCTTCGAGCACACGCAAGTCCGCCGCTTCACCCGCGGTCGCCCGGTTCGCCTTACCGCCGACCGCGGCACGGTCCGCGCCGAGCGGCTGGTCATCGCCACCAATGCGTGGGCCGCGAGCGTGCGGGAGTTGTGGATGTCGCTTGCCGTGATCTCGAGCGACCTCGTCGCCACCGCTCCCATCCCGGAACAACTCGACCGGTTGGGATGGCACCGGGATCTGTCGATCACCGATTCGCAGGCCATGGTGGACTACTACCGGGTGAGCCGAGAGGGCCGCGTCGTCTTCGGAAAGGGCGGCTGGTCGATCGCCTTTGGCGGCCGGATCCGGGCCGCATTCGATCGAAGCGCCGCGCGGGCTGCGGAGGTCACCGCCGACCTGCACCGCTACTACCCGGCACTCAAGACGGTCCCGATCACGCACGACTGGTCCGGCCCGATCGATCGGTCCCCGATGGGCTTCCCGCTCTTCGGCCACCTCGGCGGCCGGCAGCATATTGTCTATGGCGTCGGGTGGAGCGGCAACGGAGTGGGGCCGAGCGTGATTGGCGGCAGGATCCTCGCGAGTCTCGCGCTGGGGCGCAGGGATGAGTGGGGCTCTACACCGCTCATCAATCTGCCCCAGGGCCACTTCCCGCCGGAACCGGTGCGCTTTCTCGGCGCCCATCTCGTCCGGGCCGCGGTCGTGCGCCGGGAGCGGGCCGAGAATGCCAATGGGCGGGCCAGCTGGCTGGTCCGCCGGATCGCCGCTCTCGCTCCTGCGGGACTGGAAGACAAGGAGTAGAGGACCGCGCCTAACATAGCGCCCTCAACCCTGCGATGGCATCCTCCATACGGGTGAACACCGGCAATCCCGATGAGGCGAATGCCTGCCGGTAGGGCCCATAGTCGCTCCCCGCATCCACCACCACACCGATCGGAACGCCGTGGCTTTGAGCTGTGGCCGCCAGGGTCTGGGCAAACCGCCTGGCGTCATCCCATCCAGTGTGCAGGCGACGCGTGAACGGGACCAGCCCGAGAATCACGATCGTCGCCGACGTGCCCATGAGTACGTCCACCGCCTTCAGGTAGCCGGCTTCGCTGGCCATGGGCGTGAGATCCAGGGGCAGGCGACTGGCCACGAGTCCCCCAAGTCCCTCCGCTTCCAGCACAGCCTGAAGTCGTGCCGTCGTGGCGGAATCCAGGCTGGCGGGGATGAGGGGCGGCAGCAGCAGGTCCCCGGCGTTGACGCTTTCAAAGCCGGCATTGGTGACCACCGCCACCGGGCCGGGTCGTATGCCGGGGTAGGCGCCTAACCAGGCCAGCCCGGCATCGAAGGCCTGCTGGGTGGGAGCCAGGCAAAACCCCGCCCGCCGCAACAGCGCCTCTTCCACCATCTGGTTGCCCGCGATCGCGCCGGTATGGCTGGCAGCGGCGGCCTGTCCCGCGTCGGAGCGGCCAGCACGATAGACCAGCAGGGTCCGTCCCTGTGCCCGCAGCCGCTGACCAACCCGGGCCGTGGCCGCCAAATCACCGGGCCCGAATCCCTCGACATACAGACCGAGCACGAGGAATTCGGGATGGGCCTCCAGCGCCTCCAGGACATCGGGAAGCGCCACATCCAGCTGATTGCCCAGCGCGAGCGCGAGGCCGACGGGAAGATGTGGATTCCGTGAACGACGGCTCAGCAGGAAGGCCCCGCTCTGACTGAGCAGGGCGACGGGTCCACCGTGCCGGGCAGGCGCTGCGAGTTTCTCCACCGGAATGAACGAGGTGTCCAGGTCCCGGGCCGGCGCCCAGTGACCCACGAAGTTGGGACCAAGCAGCGCCGGTGTCCAACGACCCGTCTCGCGCGCGTGCTGCAGCTCGGCGGACATAGTTACACCCAACCCCTCGGTGTCGGCCCCATCGCCGATACCGCCCGCCACGAGAGCCACCACTCGCGCGCCGCCGCCCCGGGCAAGCAGCCGTGACACCGTCTCTGCCGAGGCTTGGGCCGGAAGCGCGAGGATCAGGAGTTCCACCGGATCCGCCATCAGTGCTTCGACATCCGGCAGGCAGGGGAGACCCAGGAACTGTTCGTGGCCCGGCTTGATCAGCACCAGATGACCCGTGAGCTCGCCACAGCGGCGAAGGTTGTCCAGGATCGTCCGGCCAACTCCGCCCTCCGTCGACGATACCCCAGCCAGCGCCACGCGGCGTGGTTCGAGGAGCGCGGTGAGAAAACCCGCTGGTGGTGCCCCCCTGCGTTGAGGGGCCGTGCCTCGCCGGGCGACGCCGTCGAGTGGACGCGGCTCACCGCTGCTGTCGAGCGCGACGGGATTCAACTCCACCAGATCGAGGCCGTCGGTCTCGGCCAGATCACGCAGCCGCCAGAGGGAGTCGAGGAAGGTGCGCAGCTGAGCCTCGGTCGTCAGCGCCCGGGTGCCCCTGAGCGCACCCAACCAGATGCGGCCCAGCAGGTGCCCGCGCAATTCCTGGAGTGCGGTTCCGGGACTCACCATCGCCATCGGCCAGCACAGCGGCGGTACCTGGTTCGCGATCGCCTCGGCCTGAAGCCCTCCCAACCCGACGAGCAATGCCCAGCCCCCCTCCCCGTTGGTGAGGGAGACAAATCCTTCCGTCGGCAAGCCTTCGATCCTGGCGATGGCAACGCGCTCGCAGACCATCGCCCCGATCCACTCGAAGCCACCGGCGTCGATACGGAGCTTCATCTCCGTTGCGGCGGACTCCAATTCCGGGAGGTGGTACGGCAAGAAGCGAACGGCGCCGAGTTCGGACTTGTGGAGCAGGCCCCTGCCCTGCCCTTTGAGCACGATCGGTTCGTTGGACTCGAAAAGCAGCGGCTGGCCCAGCATTCCGTGACGCGGTGGCTTCAGCCCGGCCCGTGCCAGCAGGTCATAGACCTCAGGCTCCGAGAGGAAGCCGGGCGGCGCAGCAGCAGCGGTCATGCATGTACTTCAGTGGTGTGACGAAGTCCCGCGGCAAAGGCCGCCTCATTGAGCGGGAGAAGTGCGGCTTTGTCCTTGAGCACCGCCTTGAGGGTGGCGAGGAATGTTTCCGGCGGGAACACCCCGGTGGCGGCCTGCAGTGCACCCAGAGCGACGATGTTCTTCACCATGGGTCGCTGCAGATTCGTGGCGAGGGCGGTGAACGGCGCGCCGATCACTCGGCGCCCAGGAGGCATCGGCGGCAGGTCTTCGATGATGGTGGAATCGTAGAGGATCAGGCCGCCTTCCCGCACGCTGGGCGCGAATTTCACCAGGCTCGGTGTATTGAAGGCGACAAGGACGTGGGGGTTCGGCGCGGCGGGATTGAGCACCTCGGTTTCGGCGAGATGGACATCCGCATAGGAAGTCCCGCCGCGGCTCTCGGGCCCGTAGCTGGGGATGAGCGTGGCATCGAAGCCTTCGTCGATGGCCGCCCGCGCCAGGAGCAGGGCCGCGGTCTGGGCGCCGTCGCCACCTGAACCGGCGAGTTTGAAGCTGATGTCGCGGCCACCCAGATGGGTGGGGAATCCTTTCGCATGGCGAGGCACTGTGTCCTGATCCGCTCCCATCATGCCGAGAACTTTTTCAGGCTCGAAGCTGGGCGCCTTGCGAGCCCACCACGGTTCCACGGTCAGGTCCTTCTTGACGCCCAGCGGGTAGATGGGCTCCATCTGCTCCTTGACCCATTCCTCGGCCTCTTCCGGCGTCAGCTTGAGGTGCGTTGGACATTCGGCCAGTACTTCAATGAAGGCATACCCGCGGCCTTCCTGCTGGAGGCGAATGGCCTTTTCAACGGCCTTGCGGGCCCTGACCCGCTGCTGGGGACTGAAGAGCGCGACGCGCTCCACGTACACCGGCCCATCCAGCTGGGCGATCAGCTCGGCGACGCGAAGCGGCTGACCCATCGTCTGGTTTCTGCCCTCAGGGCTGGTGCTGGTCTTCTGGCCCATGACGGAGGTGGGCGCCAGCTGGCCGCCGGTCATGCCGTAGATGGCGTTGTTAATGAAAATGACGGTGAGGGGCAGGCCCATCTGCGCGGTGGAGATGGTCTCCGCCAGACCGATGGAAGCCAGGTCCCCGTCGCCCTGATAGCAGATGACGATGCTGTCGGGGTTGGCCAGCTTGTGGCCGATGGCCACCGCGGGCGCGCGGCCGTGGGCCGCCTGAGTATTGCCCACATCGAAGTAGTAGTACGCAAAGACCGAGCAGCCCACGGGGCTCACGAGGATCGTGCGGTCCTGAATGCCGAGCGCCTCGATGGCTTCGGCCAGATCACGATGCACCAACCCGTGACCACAGCCGGGGCAGTAGTGGGTGGAGTGGCCCTTGAGCCCTTCGCCGTGGGCGTGGCGTTCGAACCGATCGTAGAACACGCTCATCGGGCACCTCCGCTCAGCACGCCTTCGACGATCTCCGATTGCTGCGGCAGGATCCCGCCGTACCGCTGGACCGAAGTGAGGGGCGGCAGCGAGATCCCGGCGTGACTGAGGGCCAGGCGCAGCTCGTCCTCCAGCTGACCTGGACTGGCCTCGACCACGACGATGCGCTTGACTCCGGGCATGAGGGGCGCAAGCGCCTGGATCGGGAAGGGCCACAACGTCACTGGGCGGAAGAGGCCCGCCTTGACCCCCTGGCCGCGCAGATCTTCCACCGCACCCTTGGCCATGCGGGCGGGCGTATTGCACGCCACCAGCAGGATTTCAGCATCCTCACACTCGTAGAGGTCGGCCCGCTGTTCTGCGGCGGTCATCTCGGCGTACTTCTGGGTGAGATGGATGTTGTGAACCTCGAGTTCGGCCTCGGAGAGGTGAATCGAGCAGATCAGGTTGCCCCGATGTTCCCGGTCGCCATAGACCGCCCAGGCGGGAAGGCCGGGCTGCGTCATGGTCCGGGGAAGCCGTACCACACCGGTCATCTGGCCGAGGTAGCCGTCGCCGAGCAGTACGACGGGGTTGCGATACTTGAAGCTCAGTGCAAAGGCGAGGCGAGTGAGATCGAGCATCTCCTGCGGGGTGGCGGGCGCCAGCACGATGGCCTGGGTGTTCCCGTGGCCCAGGCCGCGGCAGGCGAGTTTGATGTCCGCCTGCTCCGGCCCGATGTTCCCGAGGCCAGGCCCACCCCGCATGATGTTCACGAAGACGCCCGGCACCTCCGCGCCGATCAGGTAACTCATACCCTCCAGCATGAGGCTGAAACCGGGACTCGAGGTGAAGGTCATGCAGGGCAGGCCGGCACCGCCGCAGCCGTACATCATGTTCACGGCCGCCACTTCACTGACCGCCTGCACAAACGCCCCGTCGAGCTTCGGCAGCACCTTGGCCATCAGCTCCGCGCCTTCGGTGGACGGGGTGATGGGATAGCCGAACACGTGACGGCAGCCAGCCAACAGCGCACCCAGCGCGGCAGCGTAGGTGCCCTTCAGGACCAGCGAACGCGTCTCGGGGAGCGCGATCTCGCTGCCGGGCCGGTCCACGGGGACCGGCGCCGTGCTCACCTTCGCGCCGAAGAGCGCCTGGGGATCCTCCAGTTCGAAGTCCCCGTCATGCTCATGGGAGCCCGGGCCGGGCTCAGGCCGGAGCCCGAACGGCTCGGGACAGGCCTGCATGCAGAGCTGGCACCCGTTGCAGTTCTCCAGGTGGAGTTCCACCGGCACGTAACCCGTATCCGGATTGATGTGCTCACCCTGGGTGATGCAGTCCTTCGGGCACGCGTCGACGCAGCGCAGACACCCCTTGCAATACTCGGGATCCAGGAATGGCTTGGGTCGAGTCGATGCGCGAACAGCCATCTTCTTGCCTCCTTGTCACACCACGAGAACTTGGGTGGCCCCTTGCATCACGGCGATCACCCCAGGCATTGGTGAGCTCCGCATTCCTGCTTTCGAGATCGGAGTCGGTGACGCCGCGCCCCGGGGCACAGGATTGGCCAGCGAGCGGGATCCGCGGTCGCGAAGCGCCGGCGCGCGGTCCCGCGTCATCTGCCGGGCGCGGCTGCCCATGCGACAACCTCTCTCGCGGATCGGTTCATGGACCCGAGCCGGTCACGCCCCAGCCGGAGCAAGCGACGGATCGACCGCCGAATTCAGGGACCGCGAGGGCGCCACCGAAACGGCGGGGTGACGGTCGAGGCGCCGGGTCCACAGGCCAACACAGTTGCCGCGACGCGGGCTGCCACCGCGGAACACAAAGTGATCCGGGGGGAGAATCCAGTCGGCGAATTGTGCCCGGCTTCCCTCCCGGATGATTCGTGTGCCCTTGACCAGCCCGGCCACCGCTGCGGCGGTATACCACCGCCCGGGAAGGAGCGCGGGATAGTGTGATGCAAACGCTGGATTCACCTGAACTTCACGGAACATGCGGCCCCCGAGAGGAGTGTACCCATAGCGTAATCCACAGCGTTGTAGCGCAGCGTGAGGGATCGATGAAGAAACGGCCATGAGGCATGGATGGAGCACTGGGCATCCGCCCGTCGAACAGTGGTTCACGATACGGGCATGGCGAACTTCTTCCTCACCCGCGCCGTGGAACCGCTGGAGCGCACCCCGACCTGGGAACGCGGTGAGAGGGAACTGCCGGAGACCTCTCCCTCCGGGCTCCAGGTCCGTCGGTCGGAGGAGCCCCGGTACTGCCGGTCGGCATGTGCCGGCTGGGACGCACAGGAGGGATCACGATGGCAACGATGATGCACGCCAGTGTGCGGCAGGTGCAGATCCCGGCGGGGCAAGTCCACCTCGTTATGGAAGCGAGAACGCCACCCACGGCGTGATCATGCGCCTGCCGAACGCAACAGCCCCCCGGCTTTCACCGGGGGGCTGCTCGTTCCTGCCATGCTGTGGGCTGCGGAACGACCGCCGGGCTCAGTTCTCGACGAGAATCAGGTACTTCTCCGCACCCCAGAACTGCCTCGGCGCGGTGATGTGCAGCTGGCCATTGAGCTTGCCATCCCTCACGCTGGCCGAATCCACTGCGGTGAGGTCCTGGCGCGAGACCAGCTTGTACTCGCGGTCGGCGTGCGGCAGGGCGATGCTGGTCGTGGTATTCATATCGACCGCGGTGAACAGTGCCGGATCGAGGCTGCGCGCCGGGTGCAGCTGCTTGCCGCCAAAGAAGAGAAACTTCTTCCCTTCCTTCGTGACGATACCCTTCTCGATCAGTTCGTCTTCGGTGCCGGCGATGTAATAGACCGTGTTCTTGTAGGCGGTCAGGCGGGTGACCGTGTCGGTCAGCGCGCTGTTGCTGGCGGTGAGACCGGCATTCATCGCCTTGGCGGTATCCAGGTCCTGCGTCAGGCCGGCGATCTGCACCGACTGGGAGTCGATGATCGAGCGCAGCTCGGTCTCGGTCCGCAGCGTCGTCGCCTGCAGGCTGTCGATACTCACCTTGTAGGCCTCAATCTGGCTGAGCAGCGTGGTGTTGCGGCCCGACAGGGACCGGGCCCGCTGGGTGCTCTGCTCCAGCCGCTGCTCGGTCTCGTTCAGCCGGGCAACCAGCGCCTGCACCCGGTCGAGGGCGGCGCTCCGGGCGGCGCGATCGCGCTCCGCCGGGCTCGCCCCTTCGGTTGTCGCGGCCGTCGTGACCAGCGCGGTGCGGGCCTTGGCCAGCTCCTCATTCACGCCGTTGACGAATTTAGAGGTCTCCAGGACTTCGGTGATGAGGCTGTCCTTCTCGGCCACGAGGGCCTGAGCATCGGACAGCGCCTTGGTGAGTTCTTCCTTGTTCTGATTGCAGGCCATGGCCAGAATCAGGGGCATCACCCAAAGGGAGCGACGCATATGTACCACCTCCACAAGAGTCCAGTGCGTACGGGCCCTTCCGGCCCATCACGACCGCCCGCGGTAAGGGTGGGCCGAAGCCCCCGCGTGCAAGGTGGGCGAATGTTATACGGACGATTTCTAGTCGCCAGTGACCCGGCTCACACGGGAGGGTGACAGTTCTGATATGGAGGGGAGCTGCCAGCTGGCAGCTATCTCCCCGCCGAATCGGCCTTCGTCGCCCCCAGCACCAGCCCGTACTTCTCCGGATGACTGCAGACGATCGCCGCCGCGAGGATCTTGGGAACGTATTCCCGGGTCTCCTCGGGCAGCAACTTGAGGCGGTAGAGATGCCAGAAGTCGCGCTTGGACTTCTTGAAGCCGCCCGGCGTCTGCGCCACCTTGCGCAGCACCCGGCGTACCCCGTTCTCCCCCTTGTTGTAGCTCGCCATCGCCAGCATGAAGGCGTCTTCCCCGAATTCCGCCAGCAGGCCGGCGAGGTACTTGGCCGCCGCCCGGGTCTGCAGCGGCACATCGGTGCGCTCATCCACCGCACCATCCACCCGGAGACCGAGGCTCTGCGCCGTCGTCCGGGTCATCTGCCACATGCCGCGCGCGCCGGCGCCGCTCTTGGCCAGCGGATCGAATTGGGATTCGGTCCAGGCCACGTAGGCCATCACTTCCGGCAGTTCGATGGCCTGGAACTCCCGGGTGATCTGGGGCCAGTACTTCAGCTTGCGACGGTATATCACCCGGGCCGTCGGGCCGGCCTTCCTCAGCTGCTCGATATGATAGGCGACCCGCTCCTTGAAGATCGGCGGGACGGCGTAGGTGGCCGCATCGAACTGGCCCAGGATCCGGCGGATATCCCGGTCGAGGTCGTCCCCGCTCTCGACCGCCTGCTGCGCCTTCTCCTTGCTGGTGCGGGCCAGGTCCGCCAGCGTCCGCTCGGCATTGGCGGTGGCTTCTCCGAGCTGCCGTTCCAGCGCGCTGAGCCGGACCGAATCCCGCTCCGAGTCCATCTGCAGCTGGATCGCCTGGATCTGCGCATCGAACCGACTCTTGGCATCCAGCAGATGGGCGATCTTCCGCTGCTGCGTCAGGATGACCATTCCCATCACCGCGATGATCACCATCGAAATGCTGGCGACCACCCCAACGATCTTGACCCAGCGCTTGCGGGTCTGGAGCTTCATGAGGTCGCCCACCTCATGAATGGTCTCGGCCATGACCTCCATCGTGCGGCGCGACTTGGTGCCGCCCGCCTTCACCCGTTCTTCCGCCACCCGCTCGGCAGCCAGACGCATGATCTCGACCGCCCGGGTCTCGCGGGTTCGGCTGCCCTTGAGCTCCTGCACCATCTGGGCGGCGTCCTTGGCCGGATCGTAGGTCGGATCCAGCATGACGGCGACTTCGGCCTCGGGACCCTCCAGCCCGCCGAACCGGACCCGGTCCCCGCCCCGCAGCGCCGAGTTCTGGACCCGTTCACCGTTCACCCAGACCCCGCCCACCTGGCCCAGGTCCAGCACGTGGTAGACGTTTTCCTTGAGCACCACGGCGGCGTGATAGCGACCAACTTCGGGGTCGCGCTCGACGTCGAAACGCACGTCACAGTCCCCGCTCGTCCCCACCCGGAGCGAGCGCTTGTCGTATTCAGCGGAGGTGCCGGCGAGGCTGCCGGAGATGTGATTGAATCGGATCATGGCGGGCCAGAGGCCGGTGGGGAGATTACCGACGCACCGGCGAGGGCGCCAGAGTGGCCCGCACGCCACAGGGAGTTGGAGCAATGCCGCAAGTGGGCCCTGCGGGATTCGAACCCGCGACCGATGGATTATGAGTCCACTGCTCTAACCAACTGAGCTAAGGGCCCGGTCGGCTGCAATCTCGGCCGCTCGGGGGGCTGGAACAAGGGTTTGAGCCGATTCCCCCGGGACCGGCGGCACCTCTTGCAATCCAACGGGTTCGCTCACATGCTCGGCATGACGCTTGCCCCAAGTCGGGGTCTCGATTCCCCAAGATCGCAGCAGGCTCCGTTCATCTCTACTGCGGAATACCCATGTCACGCCGCCGCATGGTCCCTCGCACGCTCCCGTTGCTGGTGATCGCCCTCGCCAGCCTGAGCTGCCTCCAGGACAACACCACCACGCAGGAGTCGACGGCCCCGAGGGTCGCTCCCGCCCTGCACGATGGCCTCACGGCGGCGCAGGGAGTTCAGGCCCAGGCCGTCGGACAGTGGTCCGCTCCCTTTGGCTGGGTGAACGTCGCGACCCACCTCAGCCTGCTGCCCGACGGACGCGCGTTGAGCTTTGGCCGGATGAACGGCGGCACGCCCCAGGTCTGGGACCCCGCGACCGGGGCGTTCACCGCGATGAGCGGCCCGCTCAGGCTCTTCTGCGCCGGTCACCTGCTCATGCCGGACGGGACCCTCATGGTGGCGGGCGGATACATCGCCAGCGATCTCGGGGCACCAGATTTGAACTTCTTTGACTTCCGGACCAACACCTGGACCGCCGGCCCCCCGATGGCCGCCGGCCGGTGGTACCCCAGCACCACGTCGCTCGCCAATGGCGATGTGCTGGTGCTCGCCGGCGCCGATGAAGCGGGGAACACCGTGCTCGTCCCCGAAGTCTGGGACGCCGCCAGCGCGGCCTGGCGCGAGCTGACGACCGCCGCGAAGTCCCTGCCCTACTACCCCCGCACCTTTCTGGCCCCCAACGGCCTGGTCTACTACGCCGGCGAGCTCAAGCAGACGTTTTATATCAATCCTTCCGGCACCGGATCGTGGACCTACGTGAACAACCGGGTAGGTGGCGTGCGCAGCTACGGCGCGGCGGTGATGTACCGGCCAGGGAAGATCCTCTACGTCGGCGGCGGGAACCCGCCGGTGAGGTCCGCCGAGATCATCGATCTCAACGTGGCAACCCCGGTCTGGAAGTCCACCAACCCGATGCTGAAGGCGCGGCGGCAATTCAACACCGTCATCCTCCCCACCGGCCAGGTGCTCGCGCTCGGCGGTACCAGTGGCACTGGTTTCAGCAACCTCGCCGGCGCGGTGCGGACCACGGAGGTGTGGAATCCGACGAACGGCAAGTGGACCACCTGGGCGAGCAACCAGGTCCCCCGCCTGTACCACTCGACGGCGATCCTGCTGCCGGACGCACGGGTCCTGCTGGCCGGCAGCGGTGATGCCGTCGGCGTGGCGATCCCGAGCGAGCAGAACGGAGAAATCTTCGAACCACCCTACCTGTTCGCCGGCCCGCGTCCGGTCATCACCGCCGTCCCCGCCATCTGGCCCGGCGGCCAGGCCATCACCCTCGATACCCCCGATGCTGCGACCGTCACCCGGGTCACCCTGGTCAAGCTGCCCTCGACGACCCACAGTCACGACATGAATCAGCGATTCAACGAGCTGACCTTCACCCGCACCGCCTCGTCGGTGGACTTCACGGTGACGGCCAACCGCAATATCCTGCCCCCCGGGCAGTACATGGTGTTCCTGCTGAGCAATCTGGGAGTGCCGTCGGTGTCGCGGATCGTGCAGGTGCAGTAGCCGGGACTGAGGAGCTTCGGCCGACGCGATCGAGCGGCTACTTGGCGGATTCGGGGCTGTAGGCCAGCACCCGCTCATACAGCGCCACATGCCGCTCAGCCATGAGCTGGCGGGTGAAGAATTTCTCGACCCGCTGCCGGCCGGCGTCGCCCATCTTTTCCCGCAGGAACGGATCCCGCGACAGCGCATCCAGCGCCTCCGCCAGCGAACGGACATCGTGGACCGGCACCTCCAGCCCGGTCTCCCCCGGCACATTCACCTCCCGCACCCCGGTCGGCACCGCTGATGTAATGACCGGACGGCTCGCCGCCATCGCCTCCAGCACGACCAGCCCGAACATCTCCTCCACCGACACCGACGGCAGCACCAGGAAGTCCGCCTCCGCCATCCGCCGGGGAAGATCATCATCCGGATACTCGCCGAAAAACCGCACCCGATCGGTGAGCGCCAGCGCCTGCGTCAGGGTCTTCAGGCGCGGTCCCTCGGGTCCGGCGCCGACGATATCCAGCCGCAGGTCAGGCACCCGCTCCAGTGCGCGCAGCAGCACATCCACGCCTTTGTACCGCGCCAGCCGGCCAATGAATAACGCCTTGGGTGCGGCATCGATCGGACGACGCGGTACATCGGCCCACCGGTCCGCGTCGATGCCGAATGGGATGACCTCGGTCTTGTGCTCGAAGCCATCCAGTTCGTTCGAAAGCGCGAGGTGCGCCCGGCTCGGCACCACAATCGCGGCTGCGCGGCGGAGCACCGCACGGGCCAGCAGCGCGTAGCCCGGGCGTCGCCGGCTGTCCTGGTGCTGGGTCACCACCAGCGGAGTTCGCCGGCTGCGCAGCAGACTCGCCACGTCGGCCAGCGGGTGCGGGTGATGCACATGAATGATGTCCGCCCGGCGGAGGGCGGCGGTCAGGTATCCCGGCGCGATCTCTTCCGAGCCCAGCGCGCCGAAAGAGAACACCCGGGTGATGGTCGAGCGCTGACCGGCGCCCACCCGCCCGCCGAGCCGGCTCTCCACCGCGACAACAGAGACCTCATGCCCAAGGGCCGCCGCGCCTTCGGCGAGGTCCTGGACCACGCGTTCCATCCCTCCGGAGCGGGGCCAGTAGTATTTGGCGAGATGTAGGATGCGCATGGATGCAGGGGAAGGTAGCAGGTGGCAGGTAGCAGGTGGCAGGGGGGAGGGGGG
>Ga0163150_10001013_pt1 | contig 49784 bp, 39 predicted proteins | sample OliLakLV19P2IB_FD_148628 | JGI IMG/M metagenome (GOLD analysis project Ga0163150, IMG submission 148628) | Freshwater microbial mat bacterial communities from Lake Vanda, McMurdo Dry Valleys, Antarctica - Oligotrophic Lake LV.19.P2.IB | ecosystem: Environmental > Aquatic > Freshwater > Lake >... | reverse complement strand
CGGCGTCCCCCTTGTCAAGGGGGACAAAGGAGCCTTCCCTGGCCAAGCATAATGGCGAAACCCCAGTCGCGCAGGGTGAGCGGTGTGACTCAAGGGATGTAGGGTGCGCTGCGGTTCAAGCGCACCGGAACCAGCACGGGAGACGGCGCGCTTGAGAAGCAGCGCACCCTACCGGTCGAACCGGTTCGGTGGCCTAAACATTTGCACATTTGAGATTCGAGATGATCCGATTCACCTCTATTCTTGCTGGTTTTCTGCTTCTGCCCGTGCAGCCTATTGCCGCGCAAACCTCAAACTACGCGCTTATCGTCAGCAGTGCCTCTGGCAATAGCGAATTCAAGGAGAAGTTTTGGAACTGGTCGAGTCAAATGATGCAAGTCTTGAAGGATGAGATGCGCATCCCGCGCGAAAACATCGTCCTCTTGACCGAGGATCCCAGCCAGAACGCAGCGCTGGTGAATGGCAAGGCGACCAAGGCAGAACTGGCTAAGGCCTTCGATGGGCTGGTTGCGAAAGTGCCCGCTGACGGCCGTCTCCTGGTTTTGCTGATTGGACATGGCAGCTTCGATGGCATTGATTACAAGTTCAACCTGGTTGGGCCCGACGCCACCGGCACCGAGTTCCAAAACTGGCTGGATCGCTTCGAGAAACGCCAAGTGGTGCTGGTCAGCAGCACGCCGTGCAGCGGTGTATTGACCAAGACCTTGAGCCGCAGTGGCCGGATCGTCATCACCGCGACCAAAAGCGAGTTTGAGAGCAACGACACGATCTTTGGCCAGTTCTTCATTGATGCGTTCAAGAACAAAGCGGCTGACACGGACAAGAACTCCGAAGTCTCCATGCTGGAAGCCTACCTCTACGCAGCACAGCGCGTGGAGGCTTGGTACAAAGAGCAAGGCCGGCTCGCAACCGAACACCCTCTGCTGGAGGACAGTGGCGACGCCAAGGGTGTGGCCCGTCCCTCACCAGCCAATGGTGAGGGACTGCTGGCAGCCAAGGTTTCTTTGCATGCACCTTCCACTGCGCTGGCAACTACCGGCGGTGCCTCGCCCGAATTGCAGGCTCTTGGCGCTGAAAAGCAGCGGCTGGAGGGAGCGATTCAGGATTTGAAATACAAGAAGGCGACTCTACCGGAGGCCGAATACAACCCACAAATGGAAAGCTTGCTGATCCAGTTAGCACAGACTAACCAGAAGATGAATGCCGCGAGGAAGAAGTGATGGAGGGCTTGACCGGTTGTCTCAGAAATTCCCCCTTAGCACAGGGGAAAGAAGGCAATGGTGAAGTCTTGAGGAGACTTCACGCGGTCGCGAACCGACAGCGGTCGGAAGCCTTCAAGGGTTGTCTTGACGAGTACGGGAAGGCCGGACCGACAACCCCCTGGCGCTGCGCGACCGCTGTCGCTTCGCGCCACCCCCTTTGTTAAGGGGGAATGATTTCCCGTTCTAACACCATGAAGAAAGTTCTCCTGCTGCTCTCCATTTTCTCGGCTCTCAGTTTCTCGCTCTGGCTTGCGAGACAGCTGGCTGATTCGGGTGCGACGCCGGAAACTGCCAGCCAGGCATTTCTGCGCGGGGACTATGCGGACGCATTGCGGGCCTATGAGAGCTTGGCGGCTGCTCCTGGCACCAGCCAGAACGAAAGTCGTCAGGGCCTGCTGCGCTGTTTGCTGATGACCGGCCAGTACGAACGGGTCGAAACTCTGGCCACGACCTACCTCAAAGAATCCCCGGAATCACCCGACTGGCACTTCTTCCTCGGAACAGCTTTCGTGCTGCGCGGCAAGCACGCCGAGGCAAAATCAGCCTTCGGGAAAGCAGCTCAGGCCCGGTCCCCGATAGCGATCGATGCGCAACTGCAACTGGCGCTGTTGCTGAAGAGTTTGGGAGATTTCACCCAGAGCCGGGAGCTCTTTTCCACAGTTTACGAGCGTGCCAATGCCGCTGGCGACCGGTTGGGCCTGGCGGCCCAGGCGCTGCACCATTTGGAGCGCTACAAAGAGTCCAACCGTCTCTTTAAGCAAGTAACGGAGCAGAATGCCGAGGACTATGACACCTGGCTGGCCTGGGGAAATTTGTTCCTTGAAAAGTACAACCCGGCGGAAGCGGCCTCCGTCTTTGCCGATGTCTTGAAGCTGAACCCGAAGCACCCGGAAGCTCTCCTGGGGCTGGCCCTGTGCCGTGGCGAAGGCACCGGTGAAGAAGTCGAGAAGCTCCTGGCCAAAACTCTAGAAGTGAATCCCAACCTCGAAGCGGCTCATGCAGCCAAAGCGCAGTTCGCCCTGCAGGCTGAAGCTTTCGACGACGCCGAACGTGAAATCTCCGTTTGCTTCAAGATCAATCCGCGTTCCCTCGAGGCCCATACTCTGAAAGCCGTGCTGCGCTTCGCCCAGGGCCAGGATGCAGCCATGCAAGCGAGCATTCAAGACGCGTTGCAGATCAACCTGAAGTACGGGGAGGTGTTCGAGGCTTTAGGCCACTTTTGCGTGACACAGCGTCTCTACAAGGAATCGGTGGAGTTTTTCAAGAAGGCGATCGAAATCAGTCCCCGGCTTTGGAAAGCTTATGCCGCGCTGGGAGCCAACCTGATGCGGATCGGAGAGGAGAAGGCAGCCAAAGAGGTTCTGGATCGCGGCTTCGAAAACGATCCCTACAATGTCTGGACCTTCAATACGCTCAAGCTCCTCGACAGCTATGCAAACTTCGACGAATCGAAGACACCGAGCTTTAGCGTGCGACTGCATCAGAAGGAATCCAAGCTGCTTTCGAACTATGTGCCTGACTTGCTGGAAGAAGCCTTCCAGACGCTTTCGAGCAAATACCAGTTCACGCCGGTGAAACCAATTTATTTTGAAATGTTTCCTGACCACGAAGACTTCGCCGTCCGGACGATGGGAGTGCCTGGCCTTGGAGCGCTGGGCGTCTGCTTCGGCCGCGGTGTGGTGATGGACTCACCGAGCGCGCGCCCCAAAGGAAGCTTCAATTGGGGCAGCACGCTCTGGCACGAGTTCGCTCATGTCGTCACGCTGCAAGCCACCGATCATCGGGTTCCCCGCTGGTTTACGGAAGGCATCTCCGTCATGGAAGAGCATCGTGCCAAGCCGGGATGGGGAGACGACTTGAATCTGGAGATTGTGCGGGCTATCCAGGACAAGAAACTGCTTCCGATTGCAGAACTGAACCGTGGTTTCCTGCGACCGCAATCTCCCGGACAGCTTCAACTGTCGTACTTCCAAGCCGGGCAGGTGTGTGACTTCATCGAGAAGAAATTTGGATTTCAGGCGATCCTGAAAATGCTGGAACTGTTCAAGGCAAAGACAAGTCTCTCGGAAGCTCTGAAGCAGGCGCTCGACCGAACGCCTGCTCTCTTCGATCAGCAGTTCAATGCCTACATTGACGGGCAGTATGCCAGGATCACTGCGGCTGTCGACTTCTCAATCCTGGAAAAGCGGGAACTGATGCAAGATTCGAAAAAGCTTGAATCGCTTCTGGCCGAGCAGCCGGACAATTTCTTTGCCAACCTCAAACTCGCAAGCTATCATCGAAAAGAAGGTGAGCACGCCAAGGCCGTCGGGTATCTCAACAAGGCCAAGAGCATCTTTCCTGGCTACGTCGAGTCCGACAATCCATACAAGCAACTAAGTGAGATTTACAAGGAACAGGGCCGCTTGCCCGACGCCGCAGCCGAGTTGCAGGCATTGACAGCCATCCATGACAGCGATTTTGACTCGCTAAAGCAACTGGCACTTTGGCTCAAGGAGTTGAACAAGCCGCAGGAGGCTAGGCAAGCTTTGGAAAGAGCCATGTTCGTATATCCTTTCGATTCCGAGTCGCACCAGGTGCTTGCCGACTTGGCCCGAAGCGCCCAGGATCATCGGGTGGCGCTTCGAGAGTATCGGGCGCTATTGGCACTCGACCCGCCAGACAAAGTGGCGGCTCATCTCAGCATCGCCGGCGTGTTGCTCGAACTGGGCCGGAAACCGGAAGCAAAGAAGGCAGCACTGGCGGCTTTGGAGATTGCGCCCGGATTCGAGCCCGCACAAGAGTTGCTCTTGAAGACTCTCGAGTAAGAGTCCCGGCAGTAAGCTTCTTGAGAAACTCCCAATCGCCGGCTTTTGAAGGACAGAATGACGAATGTCTAAGCACTTAATGACGAATGAATGACGAAGCTCGAAGGGCACGGTTCTTTATTCGGGCTTCGGATGTCTTTAGTCATTTGTGCTTCGTCATTCGTCATTGTTGATCGCACTAAGCGATCACCTAGCTCACATCCCAATTGCTCATGTGGACACAAGCTCTATGAACCTGAATGCCAACCCCGCTGCTGCCTCCGCCAGTCTTGAACCCGCTGAGTCTGAAGTTGCCATCCTTGAGAAACTGAAGAATGCCCACGAAAGAATTCTGAAGGAGATTCGCAAGGAGATTATCGGACAGGACAGCGTCGTGGAACAGGTGCTGACCTCCCTGCTGGTCGGAGGGCATTCCATCATTACGGGTGTGCCGGGTCTTGCCAAGACGCTGCTCATCAAGACCATCGCGAGCGTCACCGACCTGAACTTCAAGCGTATTCAGTTCACCCCCGACTTGATGCCGGCGGACATCACCGGGACCGACATCATCGAAGAAGATCACACCACCGGCCACCGCACGCTGGTTTTCGTCAAAGGCCCCATCTTCACCAATATCCTCCTGGCCGACGAGATCAACCGCACGCCACCCAAGACACAGTCAGCCTTGCTGGAGGCCATGCAGGAATACAGCGTCACAGTTCAGGGAACCACGTACCAGCTGGCGCGGCCGTTCTTTGTGCTCGCCACGCAGAACCCCATCGAGCTGGAGGGCACCTATCCCCTGCCGGAAGCCCAGCAAGACCGGTTCATGTTTAACATCGTCATTGATTACCTCTCTGAGGACGACGAGATCGCGGTGGTGAACTCCACCACGGGCAACCGGCAGGCGCAATTCGAGCCAGTTGTCACCGGCCGCGACATTCTGGATTTCCAACGCGTTATTCGTCAGATTCCCGTTGCCGACTCCGTGGTGCGCTACGCCGTCAACCTGGTGCGCGCCTCACGGCCAGCCGACAAATCGGCACCGGACTTTATCCGCACATGGGTGAACTACGGCGCCAGCCTGCGGGCCTCGCAGTTTCTCATCCTGGGCAGCAAGGCTCGCGCTGTGCTGCAGGGGCGCTACAACGTCTCCATCGATGATATTCGCCACTTGGCGTTTCCTGTGCTTCGCCATCGAATCCTCACGAACTTCCACGCCGAATCGGAGCAGGTGGATTCGAACAAGATCATTCAAAAGCTGATCGAGACCGTGCCCTCTCCGAAGTCGGGGATTCACGGGTAACAACAAAGAGGTTTGAACCGCGAAGACGCGAAGGCCGTGAAAATCACCACCGCCATTCCCGTGAAAGCGGGAATCCAGAATATGCCAATCGGAGCTGGATTCCCGCTTTCGTGAGAATGAGGAGCAAGCCAGTTTTCCTTGGCTTGGCTTGTTTTGCTTTTCTTTGTGTCTTCGCGGTTTGTTTTTTGTGATTTGGGAACTGGCCCATGGCCTCACCTCAGACCTCCGCCTCCAAATTCCGCTTTCTTGATCCCGCCGTACTTTCCAAAATTGGAAGCTTGGAACTGATTGCGCGCAGTGTGGTTGAAGGCTTTGTTTCCGGCCTGCATCAATCGCCTTACCTCGGCTTCAGTGTCGATTTCGCTGAGTACCGGCAATACATGCCCGGCGACGACATCCGGCGCATCGACTGGAAGGTTTACGGACGCTTCGATCGCTACTACATGAAGCAGTATGAAGGCGAAACCAACACGAACGTCTATCTGCTGCTCGATATCAGCGCGTCGATGGGCTACAAATCGGGAGCCCTGTCGAAGATTGAGTATGCTTCCTACCTGGCGGCATCTCTGGCCTACTTCGCGCAGCAGCAGAAAGACAGCGTGGGCTTGGTCACGTTCGACGAGAATCTGGTCGACAAGCTGCCCGCGCGTTGCCGTCTGGGGCACATCTCGAGCATTCTTCACATCCTGGACAAGGTCAATCCGACCTCGAGCACTGAATTTCGCAGGCCGCTGCTCGCGTTGGCCGAGACCTTCCACCGCCGCGGCATCGTGGTACTGATTTCGGATCTGTACGCTCCGGCCGGCGACATCATTCGCAGTTTGCGGCAGTTTCGTTACCGCGGCAACGACATGGTGGTGTTTCACGTCCTGGATCAGCAAGAAAAGGAGTTCAAATTCGGGAAGGCGTTTCGCCTTGAAGACATGGAAACCAAGCGGGAAGTGCTGATGGTTCCTGAAGAGGCTCGGGGGGAGTATTTGACTCAGCTTAACCTTCACATCGAGGCGATCAAGAAAGAGTGTGGTGCTTTGGGCATTGACTATCTGTTACTGGATACTGCTCGCCCGCTCGACTACGCCTTGTATTCGTACCTGTCCACACGGCGGAAGTCGATGTGAGCCACTTAAGGTAGCCACGGATTGACACAGATGAACACGAATTTCGCAGTTCCCTGCTGCCGATAGCCACTGGCTTTGTTCGAAGTAAGAGAGGATTGCTGTGAGCGATTCCTCATGAAAGCACCAAGCCGTAGCGAGCGACCTCGCACCGCCAAGGGACTCGGCTTCGTTGGTTCTTGCCCCCTCACCCGGCCTTTGGCCACCCTCTCCCCACAAACGGGAGAGGGAGTTCTCGAAGTTTGAACTTCGTGGGTAACAAGTGATCTTAGTACCGTAGTGGCACTCAATCCATCCGATCCGCGTTCATCCGCGTTCGTCTGCGGCTAAGTGTATTTATGCAATTTCTGAATCCCTGGTTCCTACTCGGCGCGCTGACGGTGGTGGCGCCGATCCTCGTCCACCTCATCCGCAAGGACGATTCACGGAAGATCCCATTCAGCTCGCTGATGTTCGTGACGCGCTTGCCGAAGAAGTCGTTGCGACGGCAATCGTTGCGACACCTGCTTCTCTTGCTGCTCCGCATCTCCGCTCTACTGCTCCTGGCCGTCGCCTTTTCCCGCCCGTTCCTGGTGTCGAAAGCCGCAGCGCCGCTTCGCTCCTCGGGTGATAAGTCTTCGGTCATTCTGCTCGACAATTCATTTAGCATGCAGTTTGGAAACCGCTTCGAAAAAGCGAAGAGCCGTGCGCTTCAAGTTTTGGATGGATTCGCGAGCACCGATACCCTTCAGCTTGTGACCTACTCGGATACCACCACCGTCCTGAACAACCAGCTGACGGACCGGTCGGGGCTGCGCGCGCTGGTGCGGAAGTTGCAGCCAAGCCATCGCAAGACGAACCATCTCGGCGCTTTGAAACTCGCCCAACAGCTTCTGGCCTCAGCACCCAACGACCGGCTGGAGATCCACTGGATTAGCGATTTTCAACAAACGGGCTGGGCGGAGAGCGCAGAGGAGACCACGCTGCTAGAAAGCGTCACGATTCAGCCTTTTGATGTGGCTGAAGACAGCGGCGGCAATTTGAGTGTCAACCGACTCAGGCTGAGCCAGGTGGTGGAAAACGACGCCTCGTTGACGCGCGCGTCCGTGCAGGTCAGCGCCTCTGGCATGAAGACGCCTGCTTCCACCAGGGTCGTGCTGGAATTGAACGGAAAGAGGCTGCAAGACAAAGAGCTGGCGCTCGATCGCGACGATTCGAAGTTGGTTGAGTTCGCTGCTTTCAGCCTTCCTCCGGGACTCTCCAAGGGAGAGATTAAACTGGAACCGTCCGACGGTCTGGTTGCTGATAACGTCTGTCACTTTACGCTGAACAGCCTGCGGAAGCTGAGACTGCTGCTGCTCCATGAGAAGGGATCGCAGGACAGTTTCTATATTGCCAAGGCTTTGTCAGCAACCAAGGACTCGCCCTTTCAGGTGGAGTTACAGGACGTCAGTCAGGGCAACGCGCTGGATCTCACCAAGTTCTCAGGCGTCGTCGTGAGCAACGTGGGTCGTGTTCCCGCCAGGCTGGCTGCCTCAATCACGGAGTTTGTGCGCGGAGGAGGCGGCCTCATCATCGCTTTGGGCAGCCGTACGCGGAACAACAATCTAAATGAGACGCTGGAGAAGGTGCTGCCTGCCAGCCTGGGCAAGCCCGGCGCCGGCGCCGATAACAAGACGCATTTTATTGGCGAGATACAGAAGCAGCATCCTGTTTTTGACGGATTCCAGCCCATGCACCATTCTTACTTCATGACGACTCCGATTTCCGGTGTGGTCCAAACGAAACCGCAACCGTCCAGCATCGTGCTGGCCAGCCTGGAGGACGGAACGCCTTTGCTCGTTGAACAAACGATTGGAAAGGGCCGCAGTCTGTTGTTCGCTTCTTCGCTTAATATGGACTGGAACGACTTGCCGCTGAAGTCGGTGTTCCTGCCCTTTCTGCATCAACTCGTGAAGTACAGCACGCACTACGACGAAGAGCAGAGTGCCTTTGCCGTGGGTGAGGTCGTTCCATTGAGCACGCTGAACCCTATGCTGGGGAAGGCGCTTAACAAGCTTTCAGGATCGCTGGGGGCGTTCAGCCAGTCCTGGCAAGTGACCACACCGAAGGGGGACAAAGCGGAACTGGCCGACGCCGACCTGTTGAAGTCTCCTTTTTTTCAGCTTGAGGAACCCGGATTCTACCTGAGCCGGGTTCATAATTTCGACAATGCGGTAGCCGTCAACGTAGTGGCGGCCGAGTCGGACTTGAGAAAAGTCGCGCCGGACAAGATTCTGGCCTCACTCCGAAAAGTGGGTCGAACGAATGCAACCACTGCCCCAACCCGTGAAGCAACAACAGACCAGCAAGAAGCTTGGGAGAGCAAACAACGAGTCTGGTGGTATCTGCTGGTGCTCGCTCTGGCGGTTTTGCTCGTTGAGAGTTTCTTGTCCAACCGCTACTATGAAGGGGTGCATGCGCCGTAGCGGAATGACTAATGACGAAACCCTAATGAAACTAAGGAATGCCTAAATCCGAATGACGAAGATTTTCTCCACACGAGTAGAGTTTCGTCATTAGTCATTGATTCGTCATTCGTGCTTCGTCATTAGTCATTCATCTGTGTTGTGCCAAAACCGCAAGACCGCCAAGATTAGGTAGGCGAGCCAGGGGAGGTACCAGCCATGACCCAGGAATTTCGACAACTTCAAAGCAAGATCAGCGAAGTTCGGAAGCGCCTGAAATGGATTACCGCAGCCAAAGGTCTCGCCGTCTCATTGGCACTCAGCCTGGCAGTTTTGGCGGTCGCGGTCTTCTGCGCTGACCACTGGAACTACAGCGACCGGGCCGTCGCAGCGGCACGCCTGTTTTCAGTGATAGGGATTGCCGGGGTGTTCGGCTGGTTCCTCGTGCGGCCTTTGCTCAGACGCGTCGAAGACGTCAGGGTGGCTCGCTACATCGAAGAACGGCATCCTGCGCTTCAAGACCGGCTGGTGAGCGCGGTCGAACTTGGCAACCGCGAGGCGTCGAGTGCCAAGCCGAACCCCATCCTGCCCCTGCTGTTGCGCGATGCACTGAGCCGCTGCCGTAACATTCAAGCCAAGTCGCTGTTCAATCCGCGGGAGCCGCTCCGTTCCAGCGCGATCGCATTGGCTCTTGTTCTATTCTTCGTCTTGCTCCAGGTGTTTGGACCTGAATACTTCCAGTACGCCACGCTAAAGCTCTACGCCAACTGGTTCACCCCTCAGGCTGTGTCTCTCTACAGCATTGAGATCGAACCCGGAAACGCCCAGGTGCGCAAAGGTTCCGACCAGCTTGTCACCGCACGGCTGATCGGTTTCGACTCAGGCCCTGTTCAGCTGTACTCCCGCCGGGAGAATAGCCCCTCGTGGGAGAAGAATTCGATGGACCCTCAAGAGGGTTCCAACCAGTTCGGATTTCTTTTCCTCGATATTGGCGAGAAGGTGCGCTACTACGCTCAATCGGGAAATGTTCGCTCGGGCGAGTTTTGCCTGGCGGTGAGTGATACGGCCCGAGTGGAGAAGATCGATCTGACTTACAACTTTCCGGGTTACACCGGCTTGCCTGTCCGCAAGGAGGAAGACGGCGGAGAGATTGCGGCCCTGAAAGAAACGCGTGTCGATGTCCAAGCTCAAACCAGCATTGACGCCGCTTCGGCGAGAATTCTGCTTCAGGATGGCAGAGCCATCCCTATGCGCAAGATCGGGGAGAAACAGTTTGCCGGTCAGGTTGAAGTCAAGAAAGACTCGTCCTACAGGATCGAATTAACGGACTTTGCGAAGAATGCCGCCGTCGGTTCCCACGAATACCCGATCACAGCCCTGGACGATCAGCCGCCGCTGATTACTTTCTCCAAGCCAGGCCGTGACAAGAAAGTGACCCAACTGGAAGAAGTTCTGGCCGAAGTCAAAGCAAATGACGATTTCGGATTGAGCTCTCTGAAGTTTCACTACACCGTGAACGGCGGCAAAGAAAATCTGGTTGATCTCTTCCAAAGCAGCAAGGGCGAAGCGCCGAAAGCCCTTTCCGGAACGCACACGTTCTTTCTGGAAGAGTTCAACCTCGAACCTGGCGATGTCGTAAGTTACTACGCAAAAGCATCGGATGCACGCGCTACCAGCACCAGCGACATTTACTTTTTGGAAGTGCGTCCGTTTGGCAAAGAGTTCTCGCAAGCCCAGATGGGGGGCGGCATGGGCGGCGGAGCTGGCGAAGCGGGCTCTGTGCTCTCCACTCGCCAGAAAGAGATCCTCGCTGCCACGTGGCGCTTGATACGCGATCAGAAGACCTTCAAAAAGGGAGAATACTCCGAGAACCTGAAACTAGTCGCTTCGCAGCAACAGAAGCTTCAGCAGCAGACGAAAACGCTGTCGGAGCGCATTCAGCGCCGGGCCCTCACCACGCGTGACCCCGAATTCCAAAAGCTTTCCGAAAACCTGGAAAAAGCCCTGGAAGCAATGACTCCGGCACAGCAGCTTCTATCCCAGGAAAAGCCGAACGACGCTCTCACACCGGAACAGACGGCACTGAACTATCTGATGCGCAGCGAGGCTTACTTCCGCAAGATCCAGGTTGCGTTCGGTAACGCGGGTGGACCAGGTGGCGCGGCAACCGGCGCCCAGGAGCTGGAAAACCTGTTTGAGCTGGAATTGGACAAACTAAAGAATCAATACGAAACCCAGCATCAACGTGATTCCATGCAGGCGGAAAACCAGGCAGATGAGGCTCTGCAAAAATTGAAGGAGCTGGCCCAGCGCCAGCAGCAGCTGAACGAGCGGCGGCAGCAGCAGCCGGGCGTTCCCGGTGCATCGCAGGGTGGCAGCCAATCGGAGCAGCAGCAGATTCAGGAAGAAGCGGAAAAGCTGGCACGGCAGTTGGAACGCCTGTCGCGCGAAAAAGAGAACGAGGAGATGTTGAATGCCAGCCAACGGCTCAAGCAGGCCGCACAGGAAATGCGGAACTCGGGAAGCAATGCTCCCGCCGGCGGCACGCAGAACCGCGGCTTGCAAGCACTCAGCCGGATGAACGACGCACGCCGCATGATGGAAAACCAGCAGCGCAGCAGCCTGGCTGACGATTTGAAGCAGCTTCGCGCCGATGCCGAACAGGCTGGGCAGCAACAAGAGAAAATTCAGGAGGCTTTGGACAAGCTGTCGCAGGAGTCACCGGGCAGTGGTAACAATGGCAGTCCGCAAGCCAACTCACCCGAACAGATGATGAAGCAGTTTCAAAAGGCCCGCCAGATTCTTCAGGAGAAGGCCGAATTGAACAAAGCACTGAGTTCGATTGAGCAAGATCTGTTTGGTTCCGCGAGGAAAGCCGCCACGCAGCAGAAGCCGGCTTCGCAGCACCTTCAGTCGGCAGGCAATTCCATGCGCGACCAGCGCATTCAGGACAGAGTCACCCAGAGCGGGCAAATGATCGCGCGGGGGTTGCTCGACCTTGCCAAAGAGAGAGAACGCAGCATTAAGGGATCGATTGATGATGTGAAGCAGAAAATCGATTCCGCTGAAAAGGGGCTGGGCAGCGCCCCCAGTGATTCCAGTTCGCCGGAAGAACGTTTGAGCAGAGCCCTGAACCAAACTGGTGATTTGCGTGAGAACCTCGAATCGCTGAGTCATCGGATCAAGGCCTTACGACGCGGCCAGGATCGTTCACAGTCCGCTCAAGCTGGACGCGGCAAGCCCGGAAAGCCCGGCGAACAGCCTGGGCAAGGCTCCCAAGGCAAGGACGGTGAGGGGCAGCAAGGACAGGCCTCTGACAAGCCGGGACAGCAGAAGGGAGAAAATGGCAAGGATTCGAAAGACGGTGGACAGCGCATGAACGCCCAGGGCCAATCCGGCCAACAGGGCGAAGGCAATTCACCCGGCCAAAGGGGAAACCCTTCGTCTCAAAATGGGCAGGCGAACGCCAATGCGAACGCCGGAGGGCAAGGCGGCAGCAGTCCGCGCGGCACCAATCCGCAGACCTCGTCCCGGAACGGAGAGCGCCAGAACTATGGAGAGAACTACCGCGGCGAGGGTGCTCTCAATTTTGGTGACTACACCCTGGAGCCGCCGGCGCTCAATCCACAACAGGCAAGACAGTTTGAAAAAGAGTTTGATCTGCGATTGAAGGAGGCCCAGGACCTTAGCAAGAATCTGCGCGACCGCCAGGACTTGGCGAAGCAAGTCCAGGATATGCTGGAGAGGATGAAGCAAATGAAATCAAAAATGCTTCATGACGAGCAGGAACTGGAAAGGCTGCAAAGCAGTGTCATTGAAGGCTTCCGGCAGCTCGAACTGGATCTGAGCAAGCAACTGCAACAGGTGATTTCCCGCGAGAATCTTCACTTGGCGAAGGACGAAGACGTGCCGGAGGCGTACCGCCGACAAGTGGAAGAGTACTACAAGGCGCTGTCGAAGAGGAATTGAGTGGGCCTCTCTGCAAGCGAGCGAAGAAGGAAGCTCGTTACCGAGCGACTCATCGCCTGTCTTTGATCGGAGACGATGCGCAATCTTAAGGAAACGAGCCTGCCTGGGCTTTGAACGCAAAAGGCCAAGCGCATTTTAATCGAGCAGGAGGTTTCATGACTTTCGCGGAAATAGAAACTGAGATACATCGACATTTGCAACGATTGCCCATCGAACAGCAACGTCACATTTTGGAGATCGTGCGAGCCCTGGTGGCAGCTGGGGTACGTGGCGTGCCAGGCCCTGGCTTATTGCGATTTGCCGGAATGATCGAACCAAGGGATATCGCCGCTATGACCCAAGCAATTCAAGACGGGTGCGAGAAGGTTCATGGCAACGACTGGCAGACATCTGCTCGACACCAACATTGTTATAGCGCTCTTCGCCAGAGACTCTGCCGTACAGCTCCGTTTGGCTGAAGCAAGTGAAGTGTTTGTACCCAGCATCGTCATAGGCGAACTCTATTATGGAGCGCTCAAGTCTTCCTGACTGACAGAGAATCTTGGGAGGATCAACGAATTTGTCGCCGGCAGCGCCGTGCTTCCGTGCGACACTGCGCCTGCTTAACACTACGGCAACATCAAAAGCAGGTTGCGCGCTAAGGGAAGGCCGATCCCTGAGAACAATATTTGGATTGCCGCAGTTGTCATGCAACACCAGCTCACGTTGGCTGCACACGCGACACGCATTTTGAGGAGATCGAGGGTTTGCAGGTCGAGACATGGTAAATACGGAGGAGCAGCATCCCTACCTCAACGCGAAATTAATCTCAATATTCAGCGCGACGTCAACCGGTTCTCCGCTGCGAGTTCCAGGCCTGAACTTCCACTTTTTGAGTGCCTCAACGGCGTTCTCATCCAAACCCAATCCCAAACCGCGCAGCACCTTCAGGATCTGAATCGATCCGTCCTTGCGGACGATGGCTGACAAAACGACACTGCCTTGATACCGCGCTCGCCGGGCATCTTCTGAGTAGTTGGGCTCGATGCGGTACACCACCGTAGGAGCGCTGACCCCGCCACCAACCCGGAAGAGTCCGCCGCCCGTTCCCCCGCCTTCACCCGGACCTACACCAGCTCCCTTGCCAGGCCCCACACCACCTCCGGTACCTGTTCCAATCCCACCCCCGGTTCCTGGCCCGCTGGAAGGGGGCCCCGGAATGCCCAGCGGATCTCCAAGCTGAGCTATATTGACGGGTGGCAACTGCGCCAGTTGTGGAACGATGACAGTTGGCTCTACTGGCAATATCGGTTGCAAGTTCACGATCTTCGGCGTCGGTGGGGTTAACTGACGCTCCGAGAATCGAGGCAGCTTGCCCAGCGAGGCAGGAGTCTTCTCCCGCCTTCCACCTCCGCCGCCACCGCCCGACTTCTTAGCCTTGGGAGGCAGATTCAGAAACAAAGGCTCGGTTGTCAGCTGGGTAACGACTTCCGTGCTTGCCTGGGGCTTTTCTGACGACGTGAACCAGCCAGGCAGCCACAGAATAGCGGCGACCAGAAGCAAGTGCGTCGCTACTGAGAAAACAGCCGACCGCTTGTGGAACCGATAATCCCGAAAGAGCGGCGACACCGCTACCGGCTGCGCACTCAGCACATACACCGGCCTCGGGGCAAACAGTGCGGGAACCTCACGGAAGATGGTTCTGAACCACGGCTTTGCATGGAGGAGCAGGTCCGTTTGAACCGGTGCCGCAGTTACTACCGCTGTTGGCGTTCTGAACAAGGCTTCGAGGTTCTCCCACAAGCTCCAAAAGCGAGACTGAGACTTCAACAGAAGGGAGCTTTCGACAGGGTGCGCTGAAACCGCAGGCTGTCGTTGGCCCACGAGTACAGACTTCAGATTGCCGAGAATCGTCGAATACCATACGGCACTTGCCAGGAGCAGATCAGTCTCGGCCGGGGTCGCTGAAACTGAACTGGCCACGGCCTTGACGAACAAGCCCTTCAAGTTCTCCCAGAACGCAATCCAACGAGACTCCTTGGGCAAGGAGAAGTCCGGATTGGCATCTCTGTCACTGGGGTTCTGCTGATCTGTCTCTTGTGGGTTACGCATGGTGCCTCGCTTGGTGGAACTCAGTATCTTTTCTCCGCCTCCGAGTAAAAATCACTCGACTGACCTGAAAAATTCCGGTCGGCAGCCTTGTTTGGAATTTGTTGCAAGACAAAGGCCTTTCGTTGTCCAATCGGCGAATAAAATTTTGCTTCCCGAAATCAGACAACCCTAAGGAGAGATACGATGAGAAGAAGCTGTTTGGCTTTCATGTTGGGAGGAATCTTGCTGGCAGCAGGAGTGTCCGCCACTCTGTCTAAAGCGACTAACCCGCTCGATCCATTGAAGGTTTGTCCCGACACGCACAAGCTGCTGTTTGAGAATGCGGTGCTCCGGGTGATTGAGGCAAAGGTGCCGGCAGGTTCAACTGAACCCAAGCACAGCCATCCCCGCGGCATTACGGTGTATTTGGCGAACTACGACGTGGAAACAAAGACGATTCCAGACAATAGAGTGACTCAGGGTCAACGGAAGTTTGGCACGGTGAGTTGGAGCGACGCAGTGGTACACGAGGTGAAAAACACTGGAAAAACGAATTCGCACGCCATTCGCATCGAGTTGAAGTGAAGGGCGGGCTAGGGACCTGCGCCATCGCTTACTGCAGCCTGCATCAGGTCCCTATCGTTGTTAAGTCCGGTTTTCTGCAACTGGCTGTACCGCAGGAATTCCCTCCGGGCTTCCTCCGCTTTTCCCAGGGATCGGTAAGTGTTCGCCAACAGGTAACTAGCTTCTTTGAGTTCGGGCTGCTGTTTTGTGGCTTCAAGCAATTGGGGCAATGCCTCGTCATATTGATTCAGCCGATAGGCGAGTCGTCCCAGCTCGAAGAGCGTGGCTCCGTGGTTCGGACGCAATGCCAGTGCCCGCGTCAGCCATTCTCTGGCTTCGTCGAAATTTCTCTGGCCTGCTAAGAGCGCACCGATTGCAAACAGCGGAGGGAAGTACTGAGTATCCAGCCGGGCCGCCACGCGCCACTCTTCAAGCGCTTTCGAGAATTGCCCCTGCTTGAAATAGGCTCCCCCCAGGTAGAAGTGCCCATCAGGCTGGGAAGGCGCCAGGGCCACCATTTTCTGAAATGATTGGGCCGCTTGCTCAGGTTCATTCAACCCTAAATGCGCCTGACCGATCATCAAGTGAATTTCCGGTGAGCGATCCTGGCCCTTCAGTGCTTTCTCCAATAAGTCTTCAGCTTCTGCATGCCGTCCTGTCTTCAATAACGCAGTCGCCGCTCCAACATTGACCGAAACGTCTCCAGAGGGGAGCAACCTCGAAAAATGATCGGCAGCCTCCTGGTACCGACTGGTTTGCAGAGAGCAGACAGCCAACAGGTGTCGAGCTCTGGTTTCCCCGGGACTGACCTTCAGCACGCTTTGAAACCAGGCCGCAGCCTCAGCGTATCGCGCCGCCTGATAGAAAGCGATGCCCAGGTTCATCTTCACTGGCAGCAAATCAGGAGCGAGTCCCAGCACCTTCTTATAGGACGTAACCGCCTCGCCGTATTTCCCCTGTCTAGCCAGGACGACACCCAGATTCGTTAGAGCTGGAACTGACCTGGGTTCCGCTTTGAGCACAGCTCGATAGAGCTTTTCTGCTTCTGCGTTATGGCCTGCATCCTGCTGCCGACGAGCGTCGTCGAAGTCGCTGGACGCAGCACACGAGGCCGGGTACAAGAATCCGGCCAAAACGATTTCGAGCAGAATGAGAATTGCTTGAACTGGCATGAACAAATCCGTCTGTTTCAGATTTCTATGGATGTGCCGTTCTTGAAAAAGAAAAGGGCTGTGGTGAAAACCCATCAAGGCCCCCAATCAACATTCGACAATCGAAAGCGTCAATCGAACATCAACGGTTCTTCAAGACTCTTCTTTAAACCAAACTGCACCACACGAGCCGTTCGGGCGCTGGTAACCTGGCCGAAGTTCCGTGCGCCAAAGGTAGTACTCACTGCGTCGAAGTTGGTCTGATTGAAGAGATTAAAAGCTTCGGCTCGGAACTGGATATTAAGTTGATCGCTGGCTGCGACGGGCTTGAACAATGACGCATCCCAGTTATGAATGCCCGGCCACGCAGAATGTTCGTACTCTTACAGAAATGTTGCCCCCACGCTGAAGCTTTCTCCGAAAAACCTACCAGACTTTCAGGGTGAGCGGCCCGGCCCCAAGAGCCTCAAACGGCCCGGCAGTTGGACTCCGCTCGTTTCGCTTCTTTCCGAAATAGTCGGTGTCAATCTTCACCGGCGAACCGTCGGCATTTTCATAGTGAAGTCCTGGGATCTTGGCTTTCCCCAGAAGCGCTGTTGTCACGAGCGTGGTGGCCGCTTGCTTCCGTTCCGGGCCAAGGTTGAGATGAAGAGTGAACTGGTTGCCTTCCTCCACGACTTCCACCTTCGGATCGACGGCCGGCTGAGCAACGTGGTTCGTTTCTTTGGAGTAAGGTCTTGCCCCGTTGTAATAGGCGTTGCCAGTCGTTTCCAGCGGCAGTTCCCTCGCGTCATAAACCCACAGCCCGAATCCGGCGGCGTGGTCTGGCTTGCCGCTGGCGGCCTTACCCGTGCCGGTGGCGGACTCGCCTTCGCCGACGAGGATGTTGTTGTAGAAGCGATTGTCCCCTCCCTGGATTTTGCCCAGGCCAGCTAGCGCGGTCGAGTGCGCCGGGTGATAAGGCGTGGAGCGGTTTGGCTCCGGCCGGCTGATAATTTTTCCGGCCAATAGATTATGCACGTAGGCTCCGCCCTCGGACCAATCCAGCAAGCTGACGGCGGACAGGAACAGGTTGTTGTCCACGAGAAACGGCCCGTGATTCACCTCGACGAACAAATCTTCGCTGACGTTGTTGTGGAACAGGTTTCCAGAAACACGCGTGCCTTGCGCCATCCAGTCCAGCCAGAGCCCCCGCCACGTCCGGTAGATGTGGTTGCCGCGGATCGTGGCATCGATGGCGGCGTGGAACTTGATGCCGGCCATCTCCGCGCCTGAGAACAACCGCCGGACATGGATGTCATGGATGGTATTGCCGGTGATTGTGCTGAACGCGGCACCAAGGCTGCCGACGATGCCCGCCTGTTCGCAGTGGGAAATGGTGTTGTTGCGGACGATGTGGTGGCCGATGGTTTCTTTGTTCCAGCCGTTCTTGAGGGCTCGCTCGATGGTCTTGATGTAGCCCTCGGCGGTGTTGGCCGACGTGTTGTCCCACTCGTCGCCGTATTTTCCGAGCGCGATGCCTGAACAAATCGAGTGGCTGATCGTGTTGCTCTCGATAATCCAGCCTTTGCTCCAATGCGTGCCGATCAAGCCGACCTGTTCCGCCGTGGGCGGCGCCCATGGAGTAGCCGCATGGCGCAGCGCGAAGCCGCGCAAGGTGATGTAGTTCATGCCCGGCCTATTCGGGTAGAAGACCGTCTGGCGCACGTTGATCTCCACCAGGTGCTCATTGGGGTTGACGCCCTTGAACTGGGCCCAGATCGTCGTGTTCGACGCGTCCACTTCGGCGAACCAGAGCGGTGTGGCGGCCGTCGGTTTCAGAACCTCGTCCTGCTTGGCCGCCTCAATCAGCCATTCCCCCTTCAGATAGACGGCACCGGTGTGATGCTGGCGGCCCTTGGAATTGAACCAATCGCCGCGGATGAGGTCGCTGTAGGGATTGAAACTGCCGAAAAACAAATTCGGGAGCGTTACTTTCCAGACATCGTCCTGAACCTTCACCCAGTTCCTGACAACTTCCGAACCCTTGATCTCAACCTCCTCGCCCGGGGCGGCTTGATAGACGATGCGCCGGCTGTCGGATTCGCCGCCGCGCGGCGGGCTGATGCGTTCGCGGTATGTGCCCGCGTGGACGGTGATTACATCGCCCGGTTGCGCCAGGTTGGCGCCTCGCTGGATCGTGCGCAACGGCGCCGGCTTTGTTCCGGGATTGGCGTCGTCGCCGTTTGTGGCGACGTGCAACTCGGCGCCAGGAATGGTGATGGCGCAGGTGATGATGCCCATGACTGCGATGATTGGTATTCTCATGATTTGCTCTCCGAAAAACAAAAGGGGCTGCGGGGACACATCCCCACAACCCCATTCAACGATCGGCAATCGAGAGTGTCAATCGAAAATCAATGGATCCTCAAAACTCCACCTTCAAGCCAAACTGCACCACACGTGCGATTCTGGCGCTGGTCACCTGGCCGAAGTTCCCTGCGCCAAAGGTCGTGCTCACACCGTCGAAATTGGTGTGATTGAAAAGATTGAACGCTTCAGCGCGGAACTGGATGTTAACCTGGTCGCTGGCGGCAAAGGTCTTGAACAATGATGCATCCCAGTTGTGAATGCCAGGGCCGCGCAGAATGTTGCGTCCGGCATTGCCGAAAAAGCCCGCTACCGGGGCTTCGAAAGCGGCTGTGTTGAACCACTGTTGCACCGTTTGGGGCCCTGCCGAGCTGGCACTAGCCTTCACGTTGGGCCGGTTGGCGAGCCCGATGGTGGCACCTGTCAAACCCAGATTCAGCGGAACGCCTCCCTGGAACTGCGTGATGCCCGAAACCTGCCAGCCGCCCAGCAGCTTGCCGGTCATCTTGGAACGATCGCGGAAGAACGGCAATTCGTAAATGTAGTTCAGAATCAGCATATGCGTACGGTCGAAGCCGGCGGGGCCCCGTTCCGCCTTGAGGTTGTAAGCGTTCTGGGGAGTTTCACCGAAGTTGCTGGCATCCGTGATGGCGCGCGACCACGTGTAGGAGCTTTCAAACAGCAAGCCTTTCGAAAAGCGACGCTGTAACGTGGCCTGGAGGGAGTGATACGTCGAAGAAGCGGTTGTTTCGTGCTGCCGGATGCTGCCGAATCCTTTGAAGGGGCGGATCAATTCCGTCGGAATGGTGCGAGCATTCAACCTTGGATCGAAATCCAAGCCGCTCACCGGCAGCGGCTGATTGATGTCGCGCGCCCGTTCCAAGTGCGTCCCTCGTGTGCCCACGTAAGAAACGGAAAGAGCCGTCCCCGGCACCAGTTCCCTCTGAATTCCCAAGCTGTAGGTCTGAGTGGTGGGCACAAGAAACTTCGGATCCAGGGTTACTACGTTCACTGGACGGTCGGGCGAAGTTTGCCCGGCACCCGGGTTGTCCAGCAGTGGATTGAAGACCGTTACCTGTTTGGCTCGCGGCGGATTGCCTACCATCTGGTAAGTGTCATTTCCTTCAATTCGGAAATAGCCAACGCCATACCCCCCACGAATTGAAGTCTTTCCGCTGCCGCTGGGGTCCCAAGCAAACCCAAAGCGCGGCGCAAAGGTCTTGTTGTAAGTATCTACTAAGCTGCGCGGAATATTACCGCCGACATTCACCATGCCGTTGAACGGTGTTCCAGAGCCGCTTTCAATCGTGCCATTCGGCAACACAGTCACTGCCTTTGACGGATCATAACTCGCGATGCGGAACGGGCTGATCAGATTGTTGGCTTCGTGCAGATGCGGAATGTAGAACCAGCGCACGCCCAGATTCAGAGTCAAATGGGAATTCACCTTCCAGGTGTCCTGTGCGTAAAGTTCAAGTTGGGGATAGTCGTAGCTTGGCGCCAACAGCTTGTCGAGTTCGCGGTAGCTGGCGCCACGACCCATCATGAAATCCGCAATCGGATGGTTTGAGAAGCTGCCATCAAAGGTGAATCCCCCTTGGTAGGCATCACCGATCTGCGACTCCACCGGAGTCTTGGAGAATTGGTAAGTACCGCCGAATTTGAACGAATGAGAGCCCACCGTCTTTGAAAGGTTGTTGGTCGCAGCAGCGATGTTGTGATGCGCCCACCACGGATAGTAGCTGCTGTTGATGGTTCCCCAGCCACCTGTGAACCCTATGTTGGGAATCTTATTCGGAAGGCCCGCCACCCGTGGAAACAGGCGCTGCATGCTGAATCCCTGCGGCTCAAGGTAATTGCCGCGCAACGTAACGGCGCGCTTCTCCTTCGGACCATAATTGCTGCCATAGTTGAACGAGAACTCGTTAAGCAGCGTTGGATTGATGACCGTGGTCAGTTTGGCGACAAAACTTTTGGACGGCAGAAACACATCGGTGCCAATGGTCGGGAACGACTGCGCGCCGCTGAACAAAAGTGTCGGTAGATTCTGCGTCCAGTTTTCCTGGATGTAACGCACCATGACCTTCACGTTCGGAGTGAAGTCGTGGGTGATGTTGATGGTGTCTTGCCGCCAGTTTTCCTGAATGCCGCCGTTCTGCTGATAGTTCAAGAATCCAGCGCTGTTGGGCTGCGGAAAGACATGGGTCAGCAGCAACTGAGCGTTCCGATTGAGCCGGCTAGCAGGGATCTGATTGTTAGCGAATGGGAGCTTGGTGTCTGGGTCTAGGAGAGGCCGTCCTATGCGAGCCACCTCAGCCGAGAAATCGCCGGTGCGCATCTCCGGAGTTGGCGTGGCCGCGCGGATAATCTGCTGCGTCCGCCGTCGCCGCCATTCCTGAGCGAAGAAGAAAAAGGTCTTGTCGCGCTTCTCGTTGTAGAACCCTGGGATCGTAACAGGGCCTCCAATGCGATAGCCGAAATTGTTGTAGCGGAGCGTGGGCTTGACCGTCGCAAAGGCATTTCGGGCATCCATCGCATTGTTGCGAAGGAACTCGTATGCCGCGCCATGAAAGTCTCGCGTCCCGGACCGCGTCACCGCCAACACGTTCGCGCCTCCCGCCGTGCCATACTCCGCCGAATAGTTGCTGCTTTGGATCTTCACTTCGGCCAAAGTTTCCATGCCCGGGGACACGAAGAGGCCCGACTGGTTCCCCATGTCCGTATTTTCCACGCCATCGAGCTGAATGCCGCTGTAGTCGGTGCGCTGGCCGTTGATGGCAAACCCTTTGCTGCTGCTGAAACCGACACCTCCTTCGTCGCCGGTCTGCCGCGAGGCGCCCGGTGTCAGTTGCTGGAGCAGTGTGAAAGTCCGACCGTTCACGGCCAGGTCAGTCACCTGTTTGTTGCTGAGCAGATAGCTGAGATCGCCTTTTTCCGTTTCTACCACGGGTGCAGCCGCTTTCACGGAAATCGTTTCGGTCAATTCGCCCACTTCCAAACGGATGTTGATGGCCAGGCGGGTAGCAACGCTGAGCGCAATGCCGGCACGCCTGACCTTCTTGAATCCTGCCGCCGTCACTTCGACCTCATAGTCGCTCACCGGTAATGCGCTGGCTACGTATTGCCCCAAAGAGTTCGTAGTGAGCGTTCTCTCTTCGCCAGTCCGGGCGTTTCGAACAATGACGGTGGCACCGGATACGACCGCGTCAGAGGTATCAGTGACGGTTCCCGTAATTTCGCCAGTCGTCTGAGCGTTGGCGGGCACTGCCACGCCAGCAATGAGAACGACCGCCCATGCTGCCCAGCAAACCCATGTCGAGATATTTCTAAACATGATCTCTCTCCTTTCGTCAAGGGAACGCAACGGCAACAAGAGTTTCCTCTAAAGCGGGATAAACAAGTGGCCGGAGGCTTTGCTTCGTTTGGTGAGAATTTGTATTATGCGATTCGGAATTGTCAAGCGGTTTGTTTGAGCTCACGTGGTGGCTACTTATCTTAAGGTGTTGAGAACGGAAGGGAAGGGTTTCTAAGACTTTACTGATCAGTCCCCAACCGCCAGAATGTAGACGAAAGTGGACGAGATGAAGCGGTTTGTTCTCGTCCTTGCCAACATCGCCTTTCACGAAGCTCTTTGGGAGTCCTCCAAGAGCCAGGCCCTAAAGCGACAGTTGACTCCTTTGCTGCCCTATTTGGTCTATATCGAGCGAGTGGTCTATCTAGTTAAAAAGGACGTGGCCGAATCCGTGGTCGACTCGCACCAGACCCTGCTGAATCTCATTTCAGGCCATAAGCCAAACTATGCCGGAGGCTACTCTATGGGCATGAATCTCTGGTGCCTCGAGCGATTGAATGGCTTCGAAGCCCGTAATGGCGGCTGAACACCAAGCTCATGGCAGGTTGTGCCGAAAACCGAGGTTGTCGTGCTCACCCCGAGACGATGGTTAGCGCTGCTCGCGTGTACAGAGGTCATTCTGGGCCTTTCCTCCTGGGCTCAAATGCCGGACCGTGGCCGTGGCCAACCCTGGAAACCCACTCAACCTGCCCCCGCCGCTGGATTTGCGGGCTCGGCCGCATGCTCACCGTGCCATGCGCGGTTAGTTGCCGCTCATCAGGTCACTGGCATGGCGAAGGCGTTGCGTTCAGCGGAAAACTGCCAGGTTCTGGCTTCTCATCCGTCGCTGACATTCCGCAACGGCGAATACAGCTATCAGATCGTTCGTGAATCAGGCCGCAGTCTGTACAAAGTGAGCTATCGCGACGAGTCGATCTCGGCGCCGATCAATTACTGCTTCGGTCACGGCGAAACCGGGCAGACGTACCTGCTTCAATACAATGGAGCCTTCTATGAAAGCCGTGTTAGTTTCTATCCGGCAGTCGAAAGGTTGGACTTTACCTTGGGAGCACCGCGAAACGAGCCCGAATCGCTGGAAGCCGCTCTCGGACAAAAGCTGACGCCCGAGGATGCTCGAAAGTGTTTCTCCTGTCATGCCACAAACGCGGTCAGCGAGACGCAAGAGCTTCGGCTCGAGGGCCTGACTCCCGGCATCGGTTGCGAAGCTTGTCACGGCCCGGCCGCGGCGCATGTGGCTGCCGTTGAGGCGGGCCAACCACCCAACATCGGCATCTTCCCGCCTGCAAACATGGCCGGCGATGAACTCTCGCAGCGTTTCTGCGGCAGCTGTCACCGAAGCTCTGAAGAGGTGATGGCGATGCCAGACCTCGGTGGCCCCGGCAACCTGCGCTTTCAGCCCTATCGTCTGGCGAAGAGTTCCTGTTATTACGGCGATCCAAAGGACCGGCGCATTTCCTGCATCGCATGTCACGACCCGCACGAAACGATCGTCCGCGAGCCAGCCTTCTATGATGCGAAGTGCCTGGCCTGTCACGCTTCCAGCGCCAACTCACCGGCAGGGCCAGCAGCGAAGCCGTGCCGCACCTCCACGAAGAAATGTTCTATTTGCCACATGCCCAAGACTGACCTTTCCGGAGCTCATGCCCGGTTCACGGATCACTTCATCCGCATCGTGCGCTCCGGTGCGTCTTATCCAAAGTAATCAACGCAAGTCGTTGTGTTGGACCACAGCCCTTGCTAACGCGCGGGCTACTGAAGCCGGGTCCGGGCCTGTTCAGTAGCCCGACCGTGAGGGAGGGCACAGACTTTGTGGCGACCCTGCGAGCAAACCGTTCCGTGTCTTCTCACAACTCTGCTATCCTCCAGCCTGCCGCTTTGCCAGCCTGTTTCTGCGAGGTAAGCATGTTTCCGCATCGAGACAACGGCCCTAACGTTCGCCCAGCGTTCAAGCGCTGCGCTCGCGGGCGAATCCTGGTTTTTGCCAGCCTCCTGACTTGGGCCGGCGCCGTCCATCAACAGAACGACGTCCTGGTTGCGGGCCAATCGGAGTACAAAGGCCGGAGGATCGCCCAAGTGATGGGTGCTGCGGGCGCCGATTGGTTGACGCGTGAAGAGCGAGAGAAGTTTGAACAACCGGAAAAGGTTCTGGATGCTCTGAACATCCGGCCTGGCATGACCGTAGCTGACGTAGGCGCGGGCAATGGATATTTCACGCTGCGTTTGGCGCGTCGAGTGGGAGAAACCGGGCGAGTGTTCGCCGTCGATGTTCAACAAGCCATGCTCGACCTGCTAGAGAACAACCAGAAACGGGAGGGGCTGAAGAATATCGAACTCGTGTTGAACACGCCGACAGACTCGCGGTTGCCCCCGGCTGCAGTCGACTTGGCGCTTCTCGTGGACGTCTATCACGAACTCCAGCAACCGGAAGAAATGATGGCTTCGATTCGAGCGTCGTTGAAGCCCGACGGGGTTTTGGTTCTGGTCGAGTATCGGGGCGAAGATGCTTCTGTCCCCATCAAGCCGGAACACAAGATGACCGTTGGTCAGGTTCTAAATGAGATCGAGCCGATGGGTTTCCGTTTAAGAAAGAAGCTGGAGTTTCTTCCCTGGCAGCACATCTTCATTTTCGAAAAGGCACATTGAATCTCGAAGCCGCGAAGAACGAGAAGACCTTTGGGACCCAGATTTCGCTGATGAACGCAGATGGAGCGCGACGGCTGCACCCGGTATTACTTTGTTAAGTCGTGTGCCACCCAGAGAAACTCGACAAAGTAATACTAGGGACCTTAGGCGACACGAAGCTGGGACCGACTCCCTTACCACGTATTTCCGGCCTTGCCGCTTGGCAGAGTTGAAGCGGGGCGTATCGGCAGAATTTGGACCTCCATCTCTGCGTCCTTCGCGCCTTTGCAGTTCAGTTTTCTTTTGGTCGCAAACGCACATTGAGGATCCCTATGAATAATCCCTGGCATGACATCCGCTCGGGCGTGCAAGCCCCTGAAATGGTCACTGCCATTATCGAGATTCCCAAGGGTTCAAAGAATAAGTATGAACTCGACAAGGACAGCGGACTTCTCAAGGTGGACCGCGTGCTGTTCAGTTCGGTGCACTATCCGGCCAACTATGGCTTCATCCCACAGACGTATTGCGACGATCAGGACCCGCTGGACATCCTGGTGTTGGGTCAGGAGGCCGTCTATCCTCTCACCTTGATGCGTGCGAAGCCGATCGGCGTCATGCAGATGATTGACCAGGATGAGGAGGATGACAAGATCATCGCTGTTCACGCCGACGATCCGGAATACTGCGAATACATCGACATAAACCAGTTGGCAAAGCACAAGATGAGGGAACTGCAGCGATTCTTTGAAGATTACAAACTGCTGGAGCACAAGGCCGTGCGCGTAGAGCGATTCCTGGGCCGGGAGCCCGCCTTGGAGATTATTCGCCAGGCCATCGCGCTCTACCGGAAGACTTTTAAGACCCGCAGAAAAAAATAGCCTCGCAAGACGCAGCGGCGAGTACTCGCCACTGACCCTCATGCCGCTGCGCGACGAATGATTCGTCGTCCTCATCGTCGTCCCTGGCATTTCTTCGAGGACGAGGATGATTTTCAGTTTGAGAAGAGAAGGCAGTGATCCGCAATGCACGACAGGAGATCTCTCATGTTGAAAAGAACCTTTTTGACGTTTCTGGCGCTCACTGGGCTGTCAATAGCCGCAGACAAGTACACCGAGTTACAGGATCTCGGCCCCTTGCCCGAGTCTATCGTGAAATCGATTCAAGAGAAGGTCGTCGTAGACGGAAAACTCTCGGAGCCAGCCTGGTCGCAAGCCACTCCGATCACGCTAATGTTTCCGTGGGATTTTCAGACCGGCAAGAAACAGAAGACTGCCGTGAGAATGCTTCGCAATGCGGACACTCTCTATGTGGGTTACGAAGCCGAGGACACCGACATCACCGCCACGTATGAAAACCGTGACGATCCGACCTACAAGGATGATTGCGTCGAGATTTTCATCAAACCCAGCCAGGAAACCGATTCCTACTTCGGGATGGAGATGAATGCCCGGGGAGTTCTCTATGACTACTTCTATCCGTTCCCCAAAAGTTTGGACAAAGATCTGAACTTCGAAGGTGTGCAGCTGAAAACGACGTTGCGGGGAACGCTCAACCAGCGGAACGATCAGGACAGTGGTTGGACGCTGGAGGTGGCCATTCCTTTCAAGAACTTCACCCAACTGTCGAAACAAGCTGCACCCAAGCGCGGAGACAAGTGGCGCGTGCAGGTCAATCGCTGGGACGGCACCGAGGATTCCGCCGGCCGGCGCCTGAGCATGTGGTGTCATCCCGGCCTAAAGAAGACCAATCCCCACAACCCGGATCGGTTCGGGATTGTGACGTTCAGATAACGGCGAGAGTAGGGGCGCTCCCGCGTGTGCGCCCTCGGGCGGGTGGAAACGAATCTTGGAAGAACAGAAGGGCGGTCACCTCGGTCTACCTACCAGCAGCAACGCCTACACTGATTCCTCAATACACTCTTCCAGCACATGCACACCTTCAACGGTTGCTTCTTCGTTGATGCACAGTGGCGGGCAAATCTTGACTGTGGCGCCGCCGAACCCGACCGGCGCGAACATGAGTAGACCCTTCTCAACCGCCCTGCGAACGATGGCCTTGGCAAGTTCGGCGTGCGGCTCCTTGCCGCCGGGCTTCACCATGTGCAGGCCAGCCACCAGGCCCAGGCCGTGATGGGCCCCGATCACCGTTGGATGGTTATTCTTGATGCCGGCCAGCTTGCAGTGCATGACGCCGCCCACCTTGAGAGCATTCTGCGCCAGATCTTCTCGCAGAATGATGTCGAGATTCGCGAGCGCGGCGGCAGCACACAGAGGATTACCCGTGTGCGTACTGGTCATGGCCCCGGGTGGATACAAATCCATCACATCCTGGCGGCCAAGAACCGCCGAAATTGGCAACGAGCTGCTGAGCCCTTTCCCGAAACAAGCCAGGTCGGGAACGACCTCGTAGTGTTCAAAGCCAAAGAGCTTGCCGGTCCGCGCGAAGCCAGCCTGCACCTCGTCGAAGATCAACAGAGCCTGATGCGCATCGCACCACTTCCGGAGTTCCTGAACATATTCCTTTGGACAGAAACTCGATCCCCCTCCCTGGTAAGTCTCCAGCAGGACGCCCGCGACGTTTCCGGGCGCAACATGCAGACGCTCCAGCGTTTCTTCAAAAACCTCGAAGCGAGTGTCCTCGGTGCGAAAGCCGTCAGGATACGGCACCTGTACGAGTCCCGGGTCGTGATTGACAATCCACTCCTTTAATCCGGGAATCCCCCCGGCCATCTGGGCTCCAAGCGTGCGGCCGTGGAAGCCCCGATCGAAGGAGACAATCACTGATTTTTCGCGGCCGCCCAGTTTGATCCCGTTGGTGCGAGCCAGTTTGATCACACACTCGACAGTCTCCGATCCGGTAGTCAGCAGGAACGCCTTTCGCAACGGCGCCGGGCTCATGGAGACCAGTTTCTCCACGAGGTCTGCACGAATCTCGTTGGGGAAGCAATAGGTCGTCAGCAATGGCTTGCGTGCCTGGCTCACGATCGCTTCCACAATCTCGTGCCTGCCATGCCCCGCATTCGCGATGAGAACGCCGGAGCTCCAGTCCAGCCACTGGTTGCCCCATCGGTCAAAGACGCTGATACCCTCGGCCCGGTCCCAAACCACCGGAGGCTGGCCACACATGGCTTCCGGTTCAAAACGTTTCAGTCTCTCAAGAATCGGAATGGAATCGGGTACGGGAATGGGTGTTACAATCTTGCGGTACTTTGTGTCAACGTGGTCAACCGTGCGCGGTTGCCATTCGGATGTTGCCGGCATATTCAGTGGCCTCCTGACCAGTTAGTCCGGGGATGATACTGGGTATCTCACCAGGATGCAAAGCCCCGTGTCCTCCTGAAGAACGTTTGGCCACTGAGTTCACGCCTTGCAACCCACGCATCTTTTCCCTACTCTGATTCACTATGAACTCAACGACAATCGCATCCCGAACAACAGCCCCCGTTATGCAAGAGAAACATCCGCCGGGGCTGTACGTCCTCTTCGCAACCGAACTGTGGGAGCGTTTCGGGTTCTACACCTTGGGCGCAATGCTGGCCCTTTACCTCCGTGACTCGGTACAGGGGATGGGCTGGCCCGAGCAGGATGCAACCACGCTGTTTTCTTACTACCTCATGTTCGTCTACGCCAGTCCCCTCATTGGCGGTTGGCTGGCGGACAAGTGGATGGGCCAGCGGCTGGCGATCACTGTGGGAGCACTTTTCTTCGGCGCAGGTTATTTTCTGCTTTATGTTCCATCCGTCTCGGCACTTTATCTGGCGTTGACGCTGGTGGTCATCGGAAACGGATTCTTCAAGCCCAACGTTTCAGCGATGGTTGGCAGTCTTTATCCCGAAGGAAGCAAACTCAAGGATTCGGCCTACAACATTTTTTACATGGGCATCAACGTCGGCGCCTTTCTTGCGCCAGTGGTTGCAGAGTTCATGCATCAGCGCTTCGGATTTCGGCTGGCTTTCACAGTGGCAGGCTTCGGCATGATTATCTGCCTAGCGACCTTCTGGGGCCTTCGAAGATACCTTTCGGGCCACGGCAAGGGAAGCGCTGTTCCTCTCAAGCAAGACCCGTTGCAAACTCCTTTGCTAATTGATTCGGTTTCCGATTCGAAACGGATCATGGCCCTGCTTGTGATCTTTGCAATCGTCATTGTCTTCTGGATGGCTTTTCATCAGAACCAACTGACACTGACCTATTTCGCCAACGACAACACCGACTGGTCAGCGTGGGGCAACGTATCCGGGGTGATCTCGAACGCGATCAACCCGTTTTGGATCATTACCCTCACAGTGCCGCTCATCGGTTTCTGGCGCTGGCTGGCGAAGAAGGGTTTGGAGCCATCCACTCCCGCAAAGATCGGCATCGGCATGTTCCTCACGGCGATCTCCTTTTATGTGATGGCGATCGCGTGCTTGGCAGGCGGAAATACTGGAAAGGTTTCGCCCTGGTGGCTCATTAGTGCCTATGCGATTGTGTCGCTGGGAGAATTGATGCTGTCGCCCATGGGCCTGTCGCTGGTCTCAAAGGTTGCTCCCGCCCATATGCGCGGCCTGATGATGGGCGGGTGGTTTGTCGCCACGGCAATTGGAAACAAGCTGACAGCCATCGGCAGTTACTGGCGTGATTGGGACCACTCGACCTTCTTCTTCATCCTGGCTACGATGGCACTCTTCATGTCCGGTGTCTTGTGGCTGCTGCTGAAACCGCTCAAGAAGGCCATGCCTGGCGTTTAGACCGCTTGGATCAACAGACAGCCAGTCGAACCCAGTCTGTCAAAATCAAGAGACTCAGCCGCTAGAACTGTCTTCGCTTCTCCTCAGCCATTGCGATTCCCAGCACTAACTACCGCCCGAGTAGACTCCAGAAGAGAATTCGCCGAAACCCGCTGAGAACAAAAGGGTGAACCTTCCGGCGAGAAGTGTCGATACACTGGCCTGGCGGGATTCATGCTGCGATGGATTTGAGTCAGCCGCTTTCGACATATCCCAACCATCTTAGTTCATAGGCCACCAGCAGTGACCAGGCTGGAACCGTGAGGTTCAGACCTTCGCAACCTTCAACGGAGGAACGCAGTCCATGAAGTGGACCATTGAAAGCAGGCTCACTGGCGGCTTCATCCCGATCTGCGCCTCGTGCAAGACGATTCGCGACGATCAGGGATATTGGAATCCGTCTGGAAGCCTATATTCAAAGCCGCACCGAGACGCAGTTCTCCCACGGTATTTGTCCCGACTGTGCGGTGGCGCTTTATCCAGACTACTTGACCAAGGGGGCATGACACGCTTGGGCTATCAATTCGAGAACTTGGTTTTCAAAGTCGCCGTAGCCACGAGAGGCACACCCATCGCTCCCGAGATTCTTGGACACTCTGAACGGAATGCTGCATTTGCTGCAACCGCCAACAACCCATTCTTGCAAATAGTGGGAAAGACTGCATGCGAAGAACCGAGGAACCTCTGGCAATGAATCGGTCTGCTGAACGAGCGCTTGAGATCGAACTCAAGCAAACGACTCAACACATTCACAGCAGCGCAGACCCGATCCTAGTTGATTCCGGCGAAACGATCGTCGAAGTCAACCAGGCGTTTCTCGACTTGCACGGATACGATCTCGCCGCAGAACTTGAGGGGAAACCCCTCTCCTTGGTCATTGCCGAGGGAGACAGAGAACGGATACTGAGCATCCGGCGCCGCTGGCTGCGAGGCGAGACCGTTCCATCGATCCTTGAGTTCCTCGGGTTGCGCCATGACGGCATGTTGGTGGACCTGGAAGCCTTCGTTACGCTTCTGCACGCTGGAGGCCAGCCCCGCTTCGTAACTCTTATGCGGGACGTGGGGTTGAAGAAGTTGACGGAGCGTGCGTTGCGCGATTCCGAAGCGCGGCTTCGAACGGTGGTTGAGAGTCTGGGAGAGGGTCTCTTGATCACCGACCTCGACGATGTCGTGCAAATCGTCAATGCCCGGATGCTGGCACTAACCGGTTTCACCGGCGAAGAAATGAAAGGCAGGCGCACGTTTGAACTTTTGCTCCGGCCCGCAGAATGGGCGGTGCTGAGCCGCCACGAACGGCGGTCGAAGGGAATCATCGAGCGTTTCGAAACCCAGCTCTTGCGCAAGGATGGAAGCAGCTTTTGGGCTGAGATCACCGCTTCTCCGCTGTGCGATCCGGGTGGCGCAGTCATTGGCACGCTGAGCGTCACAACCGACATCAGCGCCCGCAAGCAGGATGAAGAGCGCTTGAAGTTCCAGGCGGACGTTCTGTCGCACGTGACCGAAGCCATCATCGCCGTCGACAACGAAAATCTGGTCAGCTACTGGAACCACGGTGCGGAGGAGCTCTATGGCTTCAAATTCTACGAGGCACTCAATCGCCCGCTGCGCGAACTGATTCATGATGACTGGCTTGCGCCCAGCTCACCCAGCGAAAATGCCCTGGAAGTTGCCAGTGTTTGGCGCGGAGAGAGCATCCAACGGCACAAGAGCGGCGATCAATTAGTGGTCGAAGCCTCCGTTCGCAGGCTCAATGATGCTTCAGGCGAGTCCTGCGGCTATCTCGCCGTGATCCGCGATATCAGCAAACGCAGACGCACGGAAGCGGCACTCCGCCAAAAGGAAGAGGAACTTCGCCAGGCCCAGAAAATGGAAGCTGTTGGAAAACTGGCGGGTGGCGTCGCTCACGATTTCAACAACCTGTTGACCGCGATTGGCGGCTACAGTGAAATGATGTTGCTGTCACTGAGCCCTAAGGATCCGCTGCGCAGCGATGCGGAAGAGATCAGGCGGGCCAGCCGCCGGGCCGCCGACTTGACCCGCCAACTGCTGGCATTCAGCCGCAAGCAAGTGCTTCAGCCTCAGGTGCTGGATTTGAATTCCGTCGTGTTAGGCATGGACAAGATGCTCCGCAGGCTGATCGGAGCTGACGTCGAACTCGTCACAGTCCTTGAGCCCGGTCTGGCGTCAGTGAAAGCCGACCGCAGTCAGATTGAACAAGTGATTCTGAATTTAGCCGTCAACGCCCGCGATGCAATGACTCGAGGCGGCAAACTCACCCTGAAGACAGCGAACATTGAACCTGCCGCTGCGTCCGTTCCCGCAGGTGTCCCTAATCCAGTGATGCTGGCCGTCAGCGACACGGGCTGCGGCATGGATGCCGAAACCCAGGCCCGTATGTTTGAACCCTTCTTCACGACCAAGCAGCAAGGCAAAGGAACCGGCTTGGGCCTCTCCACCGTGTACGGCGTCATCGAACAGAGTGGAGGACGCATCTCGGTGGAAAGCGAGCTACTGCGCGGCACCACGTTTCGCATCTATCTTCCTCAAGGGGAGGTCCAACAACCAGCCGCAGCCGAGCGCGGCCAGATGGAGCTGCCCGTTGGTACAGAAACCGTTCTCCTGGCGGAAGACGAAAACGTTGTTCGAGGCTTGGTCCATCAAGTTTTGAAGCACAACGGCTACAACGTGTTGGTAGCGCAGCATGGGGCGGAGGCGCTGCGGATTGTTTTGCAGCATCCTGGCCCGATTCATCTCTTGCTAACAGACTTGGTAATGCCATTGATGGGCGGCCGTGACCTCGCCAAGCGACTTCGCGGCATGCGGAAAGACATCAAAGTGCTCTATATGTCCGGATATACTGACGATTCCGGCATCCGTCAGGGTGAACTAGAACCGGGCACCGATTTCATCCAAAAACCATTTACTCCCGATTCCCTCTCGCGCAAAGTTCGCAGTGTACTTGAAAGTTGAACCGGTGTAGCCTCGCTACCCCTTCCGTCACAGCCAACGCGCAGGTGAACTCTTGAACTCCCGAAGACGGCCCGCAGCTCGCCATCAGACGTCGTCGCCCGGCCGCAGCGTCCAGATCATTTTTGAGGACAAAGACATCATGGTGGTCGACAAGCCGGAAGGCTTGTTGACGATCGCAACCGACACAGAGAAAAACCGGACGCTTTACGCTTGTCTTTTTGAGCATGTCAAAAGCAAGAAGCCTCCGGAAATGCTTTTCATCGTTCATCGCCTCGATCGGGAAGCTTCCGGTCTGTTGGTCTTCGCCAAGTCGGAAACCGCCAAGCATCAACTGCAGCAGCAATTCAAAGAGCACAGCGCGGGCAGGACTTATCTAGCGATTACGGAAGGGCAGCTGAATCCCAATCAACAGACCATCGAGTCTTACCTGGCTGAGAATCGCATGCATCGATGCTATTCCACCCACGATCGCAGCAAAGGAAAGCGGGCGGTCACTCATATCAAGGTACTGAAGCGCTCAGCACATCGGACTTCAGTCGAGGTGCAGCTTGAAACGGGACGCAAGCACCAGATTCGAGTGCACCTGGCAGAACAGGGACATCCGATTGTGGGTGACCAGGCCTACGGAAGCCCGAGCAACCCGATTCGGCGCCTGGCCTTGCATGCCGCAAAGCTGGCGTTCAGACATCCGCGGACGGGAAAGCTTCTGGAGTTCGTTTCTCCAGCGCCAGCGCTGTTTACTTCTTTAACATGACATCTCCCCGGGTTGTCTTGCGGCTCAGGTTTGGAGGAGTCATTTCCGATCTTGCGTCATTCCCGCGAAAGCGGAAAGCCAGGTTTCCTTTTCGGCTCTTGAACAACGGGGAGTTTGTCCCCAAGAACGGTCTGGATTCCCGCTTTCGCGGGAATGACGCAACTGCGATGGCTCCACGACGACGAGGACGATTTTCAGGGGAGACACGACAGCTTCTGCAGAGGTGGAACCGGCTTCATGAAGTGAGACGTTTTTTTGCCATCGCAACGCTCGTCATCTTTTTGCTGAGCGCATGGAATTGGCACACTGTCTTCAGGCTTCCGTTTCTAACATCCGCAGCAAATAGCGCCCGTACTCATTCCCCTTCATCGTTTCAGCCACAAGCCGCACTTGTGAAGCGTCAATGAATCCCTTCTTTAGTGCAATCTCTTCGAGGCAGGAAACCATCAGACCCTGGCGGTCCTGGATGGTTTGAATGAAAACGGAGGCTTGCAGCAGCGATTCATGAGTCCCCGTGTCGAGCCACGCGATACCTCGCCCGAACTTTTCGACATGGAGTTGCCCTGCTCGCAGATACTCGAGATTGAGATCGGTAATCTCCAGTTCTCCGCGTGGAGAAGGCTTCAGCCGCGAAGCGACTTCGGACACTTGGCTGTCGTAAAAATATAGACCCGGCACGGCGTACGAAGATAGAGGCTGAGCGGGCTTTTCCTGAAGCGCTTGCGCCCTTCCGCCGCTGTCAAAAGAAACGACACCGTAACGCTCGGGATCGCGCACTTGATAGGCAAAAATGGTCGCGCCAGTCTCGCGGTCCGAGGCGCTTTGGATGTAGCGGGGAAGTCCATGCCCGTAGAAGATGTTGTCTCCCAGAACCAGTGCGGCGGGCGCGCCTGCCAGAAACTCTCGTCCAATCAGAAAGGCTTGCGCAAGTCCGTCAGGGTTGGGTTGGGCGGCATAATGAAGGTCGAGCCCCCAAGTGCTGCCATCACCCAACAGGCGCTTGAAACCCGGCTGCTCATGTGGCGTGGTGATGACAAGGATTTGGCGAATCCCGGCCAGCATCAGTACCGACAAGGGATAGTAGATCATCGGCTTGTCGTAGACAGCCATCAGCTGCTTGCTGACCGCACGCGTCAATGGATAAAGCCGGGTCCCGGAACCGCCGGCTAGAATAATTCCTTTTCGCATCACACCGTCTCCCTGTTGAGACTCAGCTTCTGACGACTCCGCCTGACCGCATGATCCTCACAACTGCTGAGCCTGAAGCTGTGAAGAAATTGAATTGAGTCATCCCTGATCCGTCCCGTCTCCGAATCCACAGGTGAAAACGCGCGCGGAGCGCCCGTTCCACCTGGGTGGAGTGGGCGCTCCTGCGCACGCTTAGCGCCGGAACTAATCGATTTTCAATTTTTTCACACCTTCCCTTACAGAGGAGGATCTCATACTCGGGTGCCTGTGCCGGACGGGTGCCGTCGCCAGAGTCGTCCACCTTCCAAAGCGCGCCAAGTATAACAGACTGGTTCTGTTGACGAGGCTGGATCCCGCGCCAACTTTCCAGAGGCCAGGCGGACGGATTTCGGCTGGTGTTTGTCTGCCTGTGCCGCTATGATGTGGCCGCTTTTCCGGGCGGGAGTCCTTTTTCAGCCGCTCTCAAGAATTCGAGTATCGCGAGGTTCTGCATGGACAAATTCAAGCAACTCATCCGCAGTGTTCCGGATTTTCCAAAGAAAGGGATACTCTTTTACGACATCACGACCCTGTTGAAGAATGCGCAGGCTCTGAAGGAAGTGCTGGATGAACTGAGTTCGCATTATCGCACTCAGAAGATCGATCAGGTTGTAGGCATTGAGTCACGGGGCTTTATCTTTGCTCCGGCTCTGGCGTGCCAATTGGGGGCTGGCTTTGTGCCAGTCCGTAAACCGGGGAAGCTACCCGCCGAGACGATCAAGGTGACCTACGACCTTGAATACGGGAAAGATACGCTGGAAATTCACAAGGACGCCATTCAGCCTGGACAACGGGTGCTGGTCGTTGACGATCTGTTGGCCACCGGCGGGACAGCAGCCGCAGTCACCCAGCTGATCCGGCAGTTGGGCGGAGAAGTTGCCGGCCTGGCATTTCTGGTCGAACTGGATTTTCTAAACGGTCGGAAGAAACTGGACGGCTGCGATGTCTTCAGCCTCCTGCGGTATCAAGACTGATTTGGGCTGGGGAGGCTGACTAAGTAATGCATTTCGTCCTGGGAGCGCGGACGTCCCGTCCGCATTCAGCGCGCCTGCCGGCGCGCCGGAGAGGATCCGGCTGCGAGGCAGTACGTCACCGCGTTCATGAAACTCAGTACGAAGCCTTCGAGGCTAACCGCGGCACGATCTCACACGAGTTCAGGGCTCGGTTGTGAATGCAGCCAGAATCTTGAGGAAGTCCGGTTCGCAGTTCAGGAAAGCGTCGACCACTTCCGGGTCGAAGTGTTTGCCACGATCTGTCAACAGGCGCCTTTTCGACTCTTCAGGACTCACCATGTCTTTGTAGACGCGCTTCGAAGTAAGCGCGTCGTAGGCATCTGCAAAAGCCACGATCCTGGCGCTCAAAGGAATGGACCCGCCGGAGAGGCCGAATGGGTATCCGGAGCCATCAAATTTTTCGTGGTGGTGGTAGGCGATCTCCTTGCTCAGAGTCAAAAACGAACGGCCGGGCAACTTGCTTTCTGCCGCCTTGAGCGCATCACCGCCGATGATGGTGTGCGTCTTCATGATCTCGTACTCTTCGCGAGTGAGTTTTCCGGGTTTGAGCAGAATACTGTCTGGAATGCCGACCTTGCCCACGTCATGCAGCGGACTCGATTTGTACAAAGCATCGATGTAACCGTCGTCGATCTGGTCACGGTAGGGGGCTAGCGTTGCCATATGTTCTGCCAGAACCCGGCAGTACTCCCGCATCCTCTCCAGATGCACACCAGTTTCCGGATTACGGCATTCAGCCAGCTTCGCAAAACCGATGATCGCCGCCTCCTGGGCTGACTGCACTTCCAGGAGCCGATCAATCAGCTGCTGTTCCAAGTTCTTCTTGTCCGTGATGTCTCGTACCACAAAAACATCGGCAAAAGCCTTTCCACGTGAGTCTTTGACACGACTAATGGTCAGATTGGCGTACCACTCGCTGCCGTCCTTGCGCCGGTCAATCACCTCACCTGACCAGTAGCCGCTGGAAGACAGGTCGTACGCGACCCGCCTGCTGAAGTCCATGGAAGATCGATTGCCCCTCAGGGTTTCTGGAATTGTACCCATCAGCTCCTGGCGGAGAAAACCGGTCAACTGTTCGTACGCAGGATTCACCATGATGATGCGATTTTCGAGGTCGGTAATCATGATGCCATCAATAGTGCTGCGGACAATGTCTTCGAAGAGGATCGACTCCACCATGCCGATCTCCACCCTCTCACGGAGCGATTGCCGGTCTATCTGCTCTTTCAGATATTGCTGCCGTTTCATTAGCGCCGCGTCGACGGTGGCAACAATCTCACCGGCCGTTGACGGCTTCACCAAATAGTCGTAGGCGCCGCTCTTCAGAGCGCGACGCACTTGTGCAGTGTCGTTTTGTCCACTGACCAGGATTACGGCAATGTCCGGATGGCTTGAGACGACCTCCTTCAACAGGTCGAGTCCTGACTGCTCCGGCATGATTAGGTCTGTCAAAATGCAGGTGTAGGGCTGCTGCTCCAGGTAGAGCAGCGCTTCGGGAACCGAACACGCCTGATCACATTCGTACCCGCTGGTTTGCAAGACCTCCCTCAACGCTCGGCGCACAGCATGATCGTCATCCACAATCAAGAGACGATGATTCATCCTTGGGGAGTCTTCACCTGCCGAGATTGCCATACGCAACAGCTCGCTTTGGGTTTGGCTTTCCATAAGGACGGGAGAGACTCATTCAGGCTTCAAAGCAGGGCACGGGCGTAGCTCGAAGCCTCTGCGGGCCAGCCACAGTGTTGGTGCGAAAGCCAAAAAAAGATATGCCGCCCCCTAGCAACGTTGATATCGGCTCAAAGGGTCTTCACTTTAGCGTTTTTCTCAGCGTTGCTGGGCGCATCGTGGCATCGTCTGATGATGAAAACGATCCCTGAGATGCTATGGGAACCAGGAGCCGGGCTTTGAGGACAAGCGGCGAAAACCCACGATGAATTCAGAAGAAAGCGGGGGCGTGGAGAGCGTCTGGGCGGTGAGAGTTGCACAGTTACCCTGCCCAATGAACGAAGCAGTCACTTGACGCCTGGGGAGTTCTCCAATATGGATGAGCACCGCGCCAGTTACGGTTTGGCAACCGATTGAATTGTGGCTTCGAGCTTCAAGATTTCGGGGTCCGAGGGAAAGTATTGCTTCATCACATCCAGATATTGCCTGGCGCGGCTCGCGTCTTCGTGGCGCAGTGCAATTTGAACCAACAGTCCGAATGCCTGGCGCGAGCCCTGCGGACCCAGACGTGTTGCCGTCTCAAGTGACTCCTGGGCTCTCAAAAAATCCTGCCTTTGAAAGTAAAGCTCTCCCAAAGCGAGATGCACATATGCCGCACCAGGTTCCGCCTTTCGGGCAGCCTCCAAGCTAGCCACTGCGAGCTGGATCTCTCGCTGTTCCAGGAACACGGCTGCCAGATTGACATGAGCCTTGGCCGAGTTGGGCCGAAGTTCAATAGCCCGGAGGTAGGCCTGTATGGCTGGTTCCCATTGCCGTAGCTTTTGGAACTGGACTCCCAGATTGTTGTGGGCTTCGAAATAGCCGGGCTGTTCACGAATGGCCCTGTGTAGATGGGCAATCGCTTTCTGAGGAGAGCCGCTGGCACTCTCTATTGCGGCTTGCTCAAATGCCCGCAACGCCTTGCGCGAGACCCGACTTGGGGGATCCTTCAGGGCACTGAAATCGTGGTCGGAAGCATCGGTGACGAGTTCACGCACTGACGCCGATTCTTTGTTGAGGGTGATTTCCAGGAACACGACTCTCTGGGCCGGATAGTTCTTGATCTCGACGGGCCGGCCGATCGTCGCTTCACCCTCGCGCTCAACAGTCAAAAGATACCGGCCGGGCAACAGGCTCTCGAAGGCGAACGTGCCTTCGTAGCCCAAGAGTCTCTCACCCATCTCCTTTCCGTCGTCCGCAGCTAACCGCGCCTTGGCAGCGCCCAGTGGCTGACCGCCAACCGGAATTACCCTGCCTCGAACGGCATGACGTAAGGCGGACGATGGCGTATTCCGATCTTTCGCCTCCGCTGAACTGATGGAAAACATCATCACCCATGCCAGAAACTGGCTGATGCCTTTTCCCAGGACGTCTGGGCGGCGGAGAGCTGCCGGACGTGCAAGGCCGGCTCTGAAGTCCAACGAACCCCTTGACTCCATATTTGATTTGTTATTCCATTCATTTGCTGACGCAACTTTTGAGGAGGATGTCATGACAGACACCGGCGCTGAACGCCGAAATTTTGCCCGAGAACGAACCCACATTGAAGTGGATCTCTTCAAGGATTCCACGCGTATCAAAGGGGTCATGGAATACGTCAGCTTCGGGGGCGCTTTTGTCACCCTACCCAAGACCTTCCTGCCAGATAGCACTCTAGAAGTCCAGTTTGAGGTCCCCGGCGAATACGATCCCTTCAAGGGAAATGCCAAAGTAGTCTGGGTCAAGAAGGACAAAGCCATCGGCATCGAGTTCGTCGATCTTCCCGCCTCAGAAAAACTGAAACTGGAAAAGTTACTGCTCTCCCTGTGAGCGAAAAGTACTGGGTGTCGCGTCGCAGCGATCTCGTCGTGTGTTTTGCCCCAGAGGTGCCAGTTCGTAGCGAGCAACCTCAGACCGCCGAGGGCAGCGTCTCCGTCAGCCGCGACCCCTTTGCCCGGCCTGCGCGACCGCGTGAAGTCTTCTCAAGACTACACCTTCGGCCTCCCTCTCCCCACAATGGGGAGAGGGAGTTGCTTTCAACTTTGACCGAACTTTGAACTTCGCTGGCAGCCAGTAACCCGGTGGTCATCTTCTCAGTCGCACTGCTTGGCTTGAACGGCAGCCAAACTCCTTGACGCTTTTTCAGAGCTGAGTCTATCATCGGCTTTTGTACGTCCGCCTGAATTTATCTCTGCACGAGTTCACTCCATGGGGATTGACAGAATCGTTGTTCGTGGGGCCCGCCAGCACAACCTCAAAAATATCCACGTTGAGATTCCTCGCAACCAATTAACCGTCATCACCGGGCTGAGCGGCTCAGGAAAATCCAGCCTGGCGTTCGATACGATCTACGCTGAAGGCCAGCGGCGGTACGTTGAGTCCCTGTCGGCATACGCGCGCCAATTTCTCGACCAACTGGAACGCCCGGATGTGGACTCCATCGAGGGGCTCAGTCCAGCGATCTCGATCGAGCAGAAGACTACCAGCCGCAGTCCGCGTTCAACGGTTGGCACCATCACCGAGATTTACGATTACCTGCGCTTGCTGTACTCTTCCATGGGAGTTCCGCACTGCTACAAATGCGGGCGGCTGATTGCCAAACAGTCCATCCGGCAGATCCTGGAACACGTCAGAGCGCTTCCCGAAGGTGAGCGCGTCATGGTGCTGGCGCCGATTGTGCGTGGACGGAAAGGCGAGTTCAAAAAGCAGCTCGAAGACCTTGCTCGCGATGGCTTTGTGCGCGCACGCATCGATGGCAACCTCCACAATTTCGATGAGAAGATTCGCCTCGACAAGCAGAAGAACCACACGATCGAAGTCGTGGTGGATCGGCTTCTGATCAAGCCCGGCATCGAGAAGCGGCTTGAAAGCTCCATCGATGTAGCAATAAAACTCACCAAGGGTATTGTCTTGATCGCAATCGTCGGAGGCGATGAACGGCTCTATTCCGAAAAGCTGGCTTGTGTGGATTGTGGGATCTCCATTGCCGCCGTAGAGCCCCGGACCTTTTCGTTCAACAGCCACTACGGCGCCTGTCCGGAATGTTCGGGACTCGGCTACAAGTTTGAGATCGACCCAGGCCGGGTGCTTCCGAATCCGGCCAAGTCTATTCTCAGCGGCGGCCTTGCGCCTTGGAATGACGAACTCCCGCCGGAAGTCTCCGAGTTTCTGAATGGGATTCGAGACTATTTCAACGTGGATCTCAACCAACCGTTTGAGTCTCTGCCCCCCAAAGTGCAGAGCGCCATCTGGAACGGTATCAACGATGAGCCGAACCTGCAAAACGGAATTCTCCAGAGGGTGCAGGAGAGCGATGCGAGTGGCTTCGAAGAAGAGCGCACGCTGGAGACGTTCATGGTCTCGAAAGCCTGCTCATCCTGCGACGGCCGAAGGCTGCGCCCGGAGAGTCTGGCCATCCGGATTGCCGGATTGTCCATTGCCGAACTGACAGCGATCTCTGTCGGCGACACGCTCCGGGTCGTTCGGGACATCCAGTTCACGGAACGCGAGAAGACCATAGCCGGGCGCATCGTTCACGAGGTCATCGAGAGACTGGAATTTCTGGTGGCGGTTGGACTGAACTACCTCAGCCTGTCCCGCTCCGCGGCCACGCTTTCAGGCGGCGAGGGCCAGCGCATTCGGCTGGCGACGCAGATTGGGTCCAAGCTGCGCGGCGTTTTGTATGTGTTGGATGAACCCTCCATCGGGCTGCATGCTCGCGACAATCAGCGCCTGCTGGGAATGCTGGAGCAGTTGCGGGATTTGGGAAATACCGTGATCGTGGTCGAGCATGACGAGGAAACCATCCGCCGTGCCGACCACGTGGTCGACCTGGGACCGGGCGCAGGAAAAACAGGTGGCGAGCTCATTGCCCAAGGAACGGCAAACGATATCGCTCGGAACCGCCGATCGTTGACCGGACGCTATCTTTCAGGAGAACTCAACATCAAAGCCCCGGCCGTGCGCAGAAAGCCAAACGGCAGCGCGCTTGTCGTGAAAGGCGCCTCCCAGAACAACTTGGATCATATCGATGTCCGTTTTCCGCTTGGCGTGCTGACAGTCGTCACAGGAGTTTCCGGCTCCGGCAAATCTTCACTTGTGACCGACATCCTGTACCGCGCGCTGGCCCGCAAACTTTACCGATCGCTCGAACCTCCAGGCAAACATCGCGAGATTCAAGGCACGGAACTGGTTGACAAGGTCATTGAGATCGACCAATCGCCAATCGGGCGCACGCCTCGCTCGAATCCTGCAACCTACACTGGCCTGTTCACGCCAATCCGGGAGCTCTTCGCATCTCTGCCTGACTCCAAAGAGCGGGGTTACAAGGCCGGACGCTTCAGTTTCAACGTGAAAGGCGGCCGCTGCGAAGCGTGCCAGGGCGACGGCTTGCGCCGCATCGGCATGAACTTTTTGCCCGATGTCTACGTCCAGTGCGAAGTTTGCCGGAGCCGGCGTTACAATCGCGAAACGCTCGCGGTAAAGTACAAAGGATTTTCCATTTCAGAACTGCTGGAGACCACAGTCATCGAGGCGCTGCAAATCCTGGAGAACATCCCGCAGATTCAAATCAAGCTGCAAACGCTGGCCGATGTTGGCCTGGGATATCTTCACCTGGGACAATCCGCCACGACCCTCTCTGGTGGGGAGGCCCAACGCATCAAGCTGGCCAAGGAACTCAGCCGGCGCGCCACGGGAAAGACACTATATATCCTGGATGAACCCACCACCGGCCTGCACTTCGACGACGTTCGCAAACTGCTCGAAGTCTTAAACCGGCTGACGGACCTTGGTAATACCGTGGTGATCATCGAGCACAATATTGACGTGATCAAGACAGCCGACTGGGTGATCGATCTTGGTCCTGAGGGCGGGGATCAGGGTGGAAGAATTGTTGCTGAAGGAACTCCCGAGCAGGTTTCGCTGGTGCCGATGTCCCACACGGGTCAAGCACTCGCATCAGTCCTGGGGCAGCGTTTGCTCAAAGTCGCAGAAGCGTCCCCTGCCTACACAAGTTCGTGATCCTGTCGAGCAGCGGACTGGTCACGTTTTCACGAATCGCGTTTCACGCTTGCGCGTCGTGATGCATGAAACGTGAACCAGCAGATGCTGCCTCAGCGCAGAACCTTGCCGGTCCTGCCCCAGCGAGTCTTGGAGAAGAAGTTCATCGCAACGGAAAGGTAATCCTGCGCGTGTTCCAGAACGGACTTGGAACGAGGATCGTAGGGTGGCGCGTCGTAAGACCAGTAGATAAACAACGGCTTGCCGATCACCATTTTTCCATCGACAACACCCCAGAAACGGCTGTCGTTACTGTTGTCGCGATTGTCGCCCATCATGAAGTAGGAGTTGGGAGGAATCACCTTGGGACTGAAATTGTCGCGGGCTATGTAGTCGCTGGGAATGCCCGACCCTTTTTCGTAGATATTCGCATCAATGAAGTATTTGTAAGATTCCTCAAGCTCCTTCCCGTTGATATAAACCGTTTTGTCGCGAATCTCCAGAGTCTCACCTGGAAGCCCGATCACTCGCTTGATGAATGGAACCTTGGGATCACCGGGCGACTTGAAGGCAACAATATCTCCTCGATGGATACCCCGCGTGGGAAGTACTTTGTTCATGAACTTGGGATAGTTCGCCGGAAAAGCAAACTTGTCGAGGAAGAAATGATCACCGACGAGAATCGTCGGTTTCATCGATTCCGTCGGAACCTGTGTCGCTTGCGCAATGAAGTTGGTAAAGAAGAAAACAAAAATTAAGCTGAAAACCAGGCTCTCCAGCCATTCTCGGGCGGCGCTTTTCCGCGCGATCTGCACCTGTTCGGCCGGTTGTGGCTGGAGTGGTGGATCTTGAATGCTCTCACTGATGCTTACCGCTAGTGGGTCTTCATCCTTCTGTCCCGAAAACATAAACCTTCCTCATCAACTGTGGAGCAAAATACCCGGCCCGAGCAACGCGCCGCTCGACGGCCTGCATGACAGTGATGTTATCGGCAATACGCTGAAAATGCTAGCCGGTTTCTTCCAGCCGCTGCACCTGCGAACTGTCCTTGCATTTCGCCAGCAGTCTTCCGAGAGTGTCCTGCAAAACCGGGTGCACCGTGTCCGGCGCCAGAGCAGCGAGCGGCTCGAGGACAAATCGCCGCAACGGAATCCGAGGATGAGGAATCTGTAACTCCGGGTCCTGGAGTATCAGATCATCATAGAGCAGGATGTCGATATCCAATGTGCGGGGCCCCTTGGCAATTTCGCGTCGGCGGCCCTGTTCGTGCTCCGCTTTCAAGCAGGCCTGGAGCAGTTCCATGGGCGTTAGATCGGTACGCACACGGATAACCTGGTTCAAAAACCATGGCTGATCCTTGAAGTCAACCGGCTCCGTGGCATACCATGAAGAAACCGCCTCTACGCGCACACCCAATGCCCCCAATGCTTGGCGGGCGGCCTTCAAATGGCGCCGGGTATCCCCCAGGTTTGAGCCCAAGCTGAGAAAAGCGACGTGCCTTTTTCCAAGAGTGGGACTTTGGCTTTCCATAATCAAAGGTAAAATCATCGCAGGGGCGGACCCGCGTGTCCGCCCCAGTCGCATCCACGATCAAATCAAGATTCCTTTCCACCTGCTACAGGGGTGCACACCCAGGTGCACCCCTACAGACGAAGGAAACAAGTTACTCTCAGGGTCCCGTCATTCCCGCGAAAGCGGGAATCCAGCCCCGTCAGGAAGACACTGGATTTCCGCTTTCGCGGGAATGGCGCAGCTGCACACGCTAGATCAGATTCATCTGTCCAGGCGGCATCGGGCACCCCAGATGTTCATAGGCCAAGCGCGTCGCCATGCGCCCACGGGGTGTGCGGTGCAGAAAGCCCTTTTGGATGAGGAACGGTTCGTAGATGTCTTCGATCGCTTCCACCTCTTCGCTGATGGCCGCGGCGATCGTGTTAATGCCCACCGGACCGCCGCCGAATTTTTCGACAATCGTTCGCAACAGCTTTTTGTCCATTTCCTCAAAGCCATGATTGTCGATGGCCAGCATCGCGAGGCAATCGTCCGCGACAGAGTGCGTGATCACGCCGTCTGCCTTCACCTGGGCAAAGTCGCGAACCCGGCGCAGCAGACGGTTGGCCACCCTCGGCGTGCCTCGCGCTCGGCGCGCGATCTCCTCGGCGCCTGAGTCATCCATCTGAATCTGCAGAATATCTGCCGATCTCTTCAAAATGATCTTGAGATCCTGGTCGCTGTAGAAGTCAAGCCGGTGAACAATGCCAAAGCGGGACCGCAGCGGTGGCGTGATCATTCCGGCCCGGGTGGTGGCCCCGATCAAGGTGAACTTGGGCAAAGGAAGTGTCACGCTGCGGGCGCTTGGCCCCTGGCCAATGATGAGATCGAGCTTGAAGTCTTCCATTGCTGGATAGAGGATTTCCTCGAGCTGAGGCTGCAGGCGATGAATTTCGTCGATGAAGAGCACATCGTGCTCTTGGAGGTTGGTGAGAATCGCCGTCAAGTCACCCTTGATCTGAATCACCGGACCGGAGGTCAGTTTCAGCCCGACGCCCAGCTCATTCGCGATGACGGTGGCCAGCGTCGTCTTTCCCAACCCCGGCGGGCCGTAGAGAAGCACATGGTCCAGGGCCTCGCCCCGAGAGCGCGTGGCCGTGACGGCAATCGCGAGGTTGTCCTTCACCTGTTGCTGTCCGATGTATTCCTTGAGAAACTTGGGACGCAGGCTCAGCTCGAAAGTCTGCTCGTCCTCAAGATGATTGCCCGAAATGATGCGCTCTTCCATGAAGACCACTAACTCACGAACATTCGCAGAAGGATCCTCCCCGCGTGCGCTTAAACCTCTACTGCGGGGTCATCGATAGTAGCACATCTACCTCGACAGTTGGCGGAGTGCGGTGCGCAGAAGCTCTTCAAAGGCTGGCTCAGTCTTCGACGTGGAGACGACCATCTGCACGGCTCTTTCAGCCGACGGCTTGGCATAGCCCAAATTCACCAGAGCCGAAATCACATCCTCTTGCGGCTGCGAAACGCTCTGGGCCGAGGTCTGCTCGCCTGTCGGAGCCGTCTTCGCCAGCTTGTCTCTCAGCTCGACCACGAGCCGCTCGGCCGTCTTCTTTCCAATCCCCGGAATCGAAGTCAACCGCGCCAGATTGCTTTGGCGGATCGCAGCCACTAATTCATCCACGGGCATGCCCGAAAGAATCGTGATGCCTAGCTTCGGGCCGATGCCAGATATCGACGTCACCTGCTCAAACATCAACTTTTCTTTTTCGCTCTTAAAACCAAACAACGCGATCGTGTCTTCGCGGACGTGGGTGTAGATGCGCAGCTGCACCGGGCTGCCGATCTCACCGACTTCATAAAACGTGGATAGCGGAACATGGACCTCATATCCCACTCCATTGACGTCCACGATCACTTGATTGGGTTGCTTGCTGATGAGTTTTCCGGAAAGGTGGGCGATCATCGCACCGGGGGGTTAGAAGCCGCGAACCTCGCAACGGCCGCAACTATCGCAGGGCTGGTGTCTTTCGTAGAGGCAAACCAGCGGCCGTCCGAGTTCAACAGGCAGGCTGGAATTAAACTCGACGGAGAACCGCTCTTCAGAGGGCGAGCTGTGGAGATAACGGGCTCGATGTTTTTGATAGAGATCATCGACGGGTGCCGGGCGGGCCGCCGGTGCGACGGCCTCGAGCTTCGCCGGCGCAGTACCTGCGCTTGCTTCGTCCTGCAGCCGCTGCACGACGTTGCGAACAATTGACTGAATCAACGCCTCGTTGATCATTCCGCCAGCTCAATGTGATCGATCACGCCGATGACCGCCATGTCAATGGGTGACATCGGCCTGCTGACGGAAGTCATCGCCGACCAGCCTTCCTGCGTCACCAACACCTGGTCGCCCACACCCGCATCGGCCGCATCGACTGCCAATACCGGATTGCCCCGCTCAGAGCCATCCAGATTCAGGATCTGAACATAGAGCATCTTCTGCCCCTCGTGGCTGGGGTGCTTGCGCGTCGCCACGATATCTCCGATGACTCTGCCAATCAGCATGAGCTAGCCTAGATGAACCTCGTCCACAATACCGACAATGGCTGCTTCGGTGGGCACTTCCTGCTCCGGCCAAGGGAAGGAAGCCTCCTTGCCCCGGCACCAGTAGATCAGCTCGCCAGTTCCCGCTCCGACACTGTCCAGCGCCACAATTACCCTGCCCTTCCCTTTGAGATGCTTGTCCAGAGGCTGGACAAGCATCAACTTCTTGCCTTCCAGGGCATCACTCTTAACAGTGCAAACCACATTGCCAATCACACGGCCAAGGAGCATTTATCTTATCTTTGTGAATCTCTAAGAAAATCGGCTCTCCTCGCCCCAACGCGGGAGAGGGAAGCTGTGAAAAATTGCATCTGCCGCATGAACCTGATCTGGTAGGGACGCGCTGCCCCGCGTCCGGATTGGGTTTCCGGTTGTAGACGCGCGGCAGCGCGTCCCTACCGTTGAGTTTTTTCACAGCTTCAGGGGTTGGGGGTGAGGGGGCAACCACGACAGCTGAAGCCAACCGTCCCCCCCTTGGACAAGGGGGGACTTCAGGGGGGTTTGCCGGTGCGCGATCATTTCAAGGTGCAAACAGCTCACCATCGGCACCACCTGCAGGCTTTCAACCCACTTCCACACTGTCCACAATTCCCACAATCGCGGTATCGACCGGACAATCCTTGCAGCCGCCCGCCATCCTGGCTGAGCTGCCGGAAACGATGAGGACCTTTTCTTTGAAGCCGGCGCTCACCGTATCGACCGCGATGAGATAGCCGCCCTCATCCTTTCCCGCGGGATCCACCGGCTTCACCACCAGCAGCTTTTTGCCTTCGAGGCGGGGGTCTTTGCGGGTGGCGACAACTGTGCCCACAACGCGTGCCAGAATCATAGGATGAACTCTTCCCTGCCGTTACTTGCTGGCTTTGCCGATGGGCAGCACGTCTTCCAAATTCGAATGGGGCCGCGGGATGACATGCACGCTGATCAATTCGCCCACGCGGCGCGCCGCGGCAGCTCCGGCATCGGTGGCCGCTTTCACGGCCGCCACATCGCCGCGCACGATCGCGGTTACATACCCGGACCCGATCTTTTCCCACCCCACCAGCGTCACCTTCGCTGCTTTGACCATGGCATCCGAAGCCTCGATCATGGCAATCAGGCCCCGCGTTTCAATCATTCCTAAAGCTTCGCCCATCGCTGTGTCCTCTCCCCGGCCGGAGGCCCGCAAACACTGGCACTCCCGGCGATTCAATAAGATTTAGTCGTTGTGGTGCTTGAGGCGTTCCAGAGCAGCCTGGATGATATCGACCAGTTCATCTTTCGTCAACGTAATCATACCTTCCGGTTCCCCAGGCTGGACTCTGGGACAGGTGTCCGAGAGCTTCACGGGCGCTGTGATTCCATACTTCTCCCTGGCCACCAGCAGCTTGCTCACATCGTCCGAACTCAACAGCACTTCTTTCCCCAGGATGCGCGTCGTCAGGCTGATCCGAGCGAAGTGCTCGACCGTCTCCATCTTGGCGTGAGCTTGATACACATCGTTTCCGTAGGTCACCACGCCATGATTGGCCAGCAGAATTCCGTCGTAGCTGGGCACGAACGGGCGAATCGCTTCCGTAAGCTCCGTTGTGCCAGTGGTTCCGTAGGGCGCCAGCGGAATGCAGCCAAACGTCATCACCACTTCGGCCACCAGCGCCTTGTTCAGCGGCATTCCGGCCGCAGCATAGCCGGTAGCACAGGGCGGATGCGCATGTACGACCGAATGCACGTCGGGCCGCAGTTTGTAGATGAGGAGGTGCATTGCAATCTCGGAAGAGACTTTCCGGCTGCCGGAAACCATCTTCCCGTCGGCGTCCACAATCGCCAGGTCGCCCTCGGTCATGTAGCCCTTGCTGATCGCGGTCGGCGTGCAGAGGATATTGCCGTCTTCAAGTCGAATGCTGATGTTGCCGTCGTAGGCCGCAACGTAGCCCAGGCGATATACACGCCGGCCAATCTCGACAATGTCGCTGCGATGCTGCTCGATGCTTTTCATGAAGTGAGTCTGACGTCACACAACATTCGGCTTTTCGGACAACGCGAACTCCCACACCGTCCGAAAAGGAAGCGGGATTCTAACAGCTTTTGCAGAGCACAACCAAATACAACAAACGCTCCCACCGATCCCGGTCATGTGGAGGGGGAATCTTTGGTAGCCACGACAAACGTGCTGTCTGCGTTTGTCGTTGACGGAGGCACCGGTGCGGAAAAACCCCGACGCCACGCGATTCCCCCGTAACTAACGCATTACCGATCCCGACGGGGACGCCGGCTCCCGAATGAGTGAAGACTAACTAGGCAAGGGCGTTGCCCTTGATATCCCGTGTGCTCCGCAATGCACTTGGTCGCAGGCTGCCAGAAGAAGTCACGAGCCAGGAGTCAGAATAAAAGGTCTTCCTTCCTTACAGAGCCCCGTTAGGGGCGTCAGAATATAGCCCAGGGCCAGCGAAGCGCCGCCCTGGGTGAACGTCACCAAAAATCTCTCGCCCTCTCCCCGCGCGCGGGGAGAGGGCCGGGGTGAGGGGCGTGAGTTGAGAAAACGAGAACAAAATCGTCGTTGTGTCGCTCATAACGGTGTAGGCGTTTTCGGCCACTGCGTGCCGAACACGTGGCCCTGGCGGGCAAACATCATAGGGTGCGTTCCGTTTGCTGGAACCCACCGTGAAGCCCCAACATTCCCGGTGCGTCGAAAAGCGCGACGCACCCTACTCTGCGGCGGCGGCAACATCGAAAACATTTTTTTCGAGTGTTGCGCCTAAGCGCTTAATTATGATGCGCTGCTTCTCAAGCGCACCGTTTCTGCTCTACCGTTTACTACATCTGGCACTTGCCTGAGCAGCAACAGCGGGCCTCAGATCAGAAGTTCGACATGGCGTCGCCACCAACGCCACGTCAAAGCCTATGGGGTATCAGAGAGACGAAGCGGAAGGTCTTGTAGCGCAGACCCGCGTTGTGTGCGAGTCTGCGGCATTTCGGTCCGTTGAAACCGCGTGGGCGAGGGAAACTCGGCTTTTGTAGCAACGTCGTCTCAATGCTGTTGCTATGCCGCTGCCGGTAAAAGCCGCGGACCCGCAAACATCGCTATTGATACCGGCGCAACGGCCCGCCCATGGTGAGACTCTCTGCGAGGATAATAGTCTTCTGAATGATAGGGGTAGGAAGAGCGTGCTGCTCCCCCTCCCTCCGAACCGTACAGGCGGGTCTCCCGCATACGGCTCTCCAGTCGGTGGTTTTACCTTTGCAAGGATTGACAAGCCAAGCGATGAGCCGTTACCAGAGAAAACAGCCCTTGCTCAGCAAAGAAGCGATTGGGCCAGCGTTGATGGTC
>Ga0163150_10001009_pt1 | contig 49868 bp, 57 predicted proteins | sample OliLakLV19P2IB_FD_148628 | JGI IMG/M metagenome (GOLD analysis project Ga0163150, IMG submission 148628) | Freshwater microbial mat bacterial communities from Lake Vanda, McMurdo Dry Valleys, Antarctica - Oligotrophic Lake LV.19.P2.IB | ecosystem: Environmental > Aquatic > Freshwater > Lake >... | reverse complement strand
AGAAGGCATCGCGTTCGGTGGTTATGTCAAAACAAGAAACACAATTGGCATGATCACCGCACCAGCGCTCGCTTCTGAGAAAATAAAGTTCAACTTTCTCAGTGGATCTCCGGATCCGGGATCGGCGCCGTGCCCTCCAGGAAATCGAAATCGCACCCCTCGTTGGCCTGCTTGACGTGGCGCGAGAAGATCGCCCCGTAGCCGCGCTCGTACTTGATCGGCGGGCGCTTCCAGGCGGCCTTGCGCTTTGCCAGTTCGGCTTCCGGCACCTTGAGGTTCAGCGCGCGCTTTTCCACGTCGAGCTCGATCAGGTCGCCGTTCTGAACGAACGCGAGCGGCCCGCCGACGAAGGCTTCCGGCGCAACGTGCAGGATGCAGGTGCCGTAGCTGGTGCCGCTCATGCGACCGTCCGAGAGCCTCACCATGTCCTTGACGCCCTGCTTGATGAGCTTCTTCGGCATCGGCAGCATGCCCCACTCGGGGAAGCCGGGGCCGCCCAGGGGACCGGACATTTTCAGCACCAGCACGCAGTTGGCGTCGACGTCGAGTTCGTCGGTGTCGATTCTCGCGGCCATGTCGTTATAGTCCTCGAATACGACGGCGCGGCCGGTGTGCTGCATGAGCTTGGGATCGGCGGCGCTGGTCTTGATCACCGCCCCGTCCGGCGCGAGGTTGCCGCGCAGCATGACGATGCCGCCCGAGGCCTTGAGCGGCTTGTCGCGCGGCAGGATCACGTCGGCGTTCCAGACCTTGGCGCCCTCGATGTTCTCGCCGAGCGTCTTGCCGTTGACGGTCTTCGCCGACAGGTCGAGCAGGTCGCGCAGCTGGTTCAACAGCGCGCGCAAGCCGCCGGCGTAGAAGAAGTCTTCCATGAGGTACTTGCTGCCCGAAGGGCGCACGTTCGCGATCACGGGGGTCTTGGCCGAGATCTCGTTGTAGCGCTCGAGCGGGAAAGGCAGCCCGGCGCGTCCGGCCATCGCCACCAGGTGCACGATGGCGTTGGTCGAGCCGCCCATCGCCATGAGTGTCGTGATCGCGTTGTCGAACGAGCCGCGCGAGAGGAAGTCGCGGGGCTTGAGGTCATCCCAGACCATCTCGACGATGCGCTTGCCCGTCATCGTTGCCATGCGCGCGTGGTTCGAATCCGGCGCGGGGATCGACGAATACCCTGGCAGCGTAAAGCCGAGCACCTCGGCCAGCGACATCATCGTTGCCGCGGTGCCCATGGTCATGCAGGTGCCCGGCGAGCGCGCGATGGTGTCCTCGATGTCGTTCCAGTCGTTCTGCGTGATGCGTCCGGCGCGCAGCTCGTCCCAGTATTTCCAGGTGTCCGACCCCGATCCGAGCGTCTGGTCGCGCCAGTGCGAATTGAGCATCGGACCCGCGGGGATGTAGATCGTGGGCAGGTTCATGCTCGTGGCGCCCATGATGAGCGCCGGGGTGGTCTTGTCGCAGCCGCCCATGATGACCGCGCCATCGGCCGGGTAGGAGCGCAGCAACTCTTCCGTCTCCATGGCGAGGAAGTTGCGGTACATCATCGTGGTGGGCTTCTGCATCGTCTCGGCAAGCGCCATCGCCGGCATCTCGAGGGGAAAGCCGCCCGCCTGCCATACGCCGCGCTTCACTTCCTCCACGCGCTGCTTGAAGTGCGTGTGGCAGTGGTTGATGTCCGACCACGTGTTGATAATTGCGATGACCGGCTTGCCCGCGTAATCCGTGCGGTCGTAGCCCATCTGGGCGGTGCGCGAGCGATGTCCAAAAGACCGCAGGTCGTTCACGCCGAACCAGCGGTGGCTGCGCAGCTCTTCGGGCTTTTTCTTCACGAGGGCTTCTCCTGATGCGGGAAGCGGATTCTAATCCGGCGCGAAGGCTAGTCGAGCCGGATGTTCGCCGTCTTCGCGACCTTGCCCCACTTCTCGTTTTCCGCGCGGATCGCCAGTCCGGCGGCGACGGCCAGCGCACGCAAAGAAAAGGCTTTCCACGCGATTGTTCCCATCGTCTTCTCCTCCCCAGGAATGGATGCAGGCCCCAGCGTATCATCCGCGCATGCGATCCCATTCGTTTCGCCGCGCGCTCGAGGAGGCCGGCGGCTCTTTCTTTGCGTGGATGACCAGCTGGGGGCGGATCTTCCAGTTTGGCGCGACCGCCCTGGTCGTCGCCGCGTCGCCTTCGGCCTACGATCGCGAGACGCGCAATGTGATGGCGCGGCAGATCTACTTCACCGCGCTGCAGATCATGCCGGGCTTCATCGTCGTGGCCACGCTGGGCTGCTTCATCGTCATGCGCGCCGTGATCACGGCCGCGGCCGCTTATGGATTTACCGAATACGCGCAGGATCTCGCGATGCGCGTGCTGGTGCTCGACCTGGTGCCGATGTTCGTCGCGTTGTTTGTCGCCCTGCGCTCGGGCTCGGCGATCGGCACCGAGATCGTGCTCATGCATATCAACGGCGAGCTGGACGCGCTGCAGCGTCGCGGGGCCGACCCGATGCGCCATGCGCTCGTGCCGCGCGTGATCGGCAGCACCGTTTCCGTAATCGCGCTGACGGCCGTGGGCGGAGGCATCTCGCTGGCGCTGGCCTACGTCGAGGTGTACGGCTTGTCGCCCTGGGGCCTCGAACACTTCACCCGGTCGGTGGGGCTGATTTTCGATCCCATGTCGACGATCGGCCTTGGCATCAAGTCGGTGCTGTTCGGTCTTACGGTCGCCGTGATCCCGATCGTGGCGAGCCTGGACACGCCACGGGTGATGCGCCTTGCCCCGATTGGCGTGATGAACGGCATGGTGCGGCTCTTTCTGACGCTCGCGCTGATCGAAGGCGCCTCGCTTGCCATCCGTTTCCTATAAATTCCCCGCCCATGGATTCGATGCCGCCCGAAGCACCCCGACCCAATCCCGTGCCGCCCGATCCGGTCCCGGCCACTTCGGCCCCGATCCGGCACCTCGAGCTCAAGGCCACGCTGCTGCTGGTGCTGACGGCGATCCTGGTCTGCAGCTACATCGGCTATGTGCTCTATGCGCGCGGAGTGTTCGATACAACGCAGCGCCTGATCCTGGTGACCGACAACTCCGAAGGGGTTTTCGTCGGCATGGACCTGACTTTCGCTGGGTTCGCGATCGGGCGCGTGCGCCGCATCGAGCTCGGCGATGACGGCAAGGCGCGCATCAACGTGGCGGTCCCGGTCAAGGATGCGAAGTGGTTGCGCGTGTCGAGCGTATTCACGATGGAACGCGCGCTTGTCGGTGGCACCAAGATCCGCGCCTTTACGGGGCAGCTCGAAGACGCGCCGCTGCCCGACGATGCCATTCGCCCCGTCCTGCGAGGCGACGCCACCGACGAGCTGCCCCGCCTCCTGGCCAGCGTGAAAGAGTTGCTCGAGAATCTGCAGAAACTCACTGCCGCGGATTCCAGCCTCGGGACGAGCCTGGGTAACGTGAAAATCGTGACCGAGCGCATGGCCGGCAAGAGCGGCGCGCTCGCCGCGGTGCTCGGCAGCGAGGAGAACGCGCGCAAGGTGGTGGCAGCGCTGGATCGGTCGAACCGCCTGCTCGATTCGCTCTCGGGCGTCTCGGCGCGCCTGGACCAGAGCCTCGTCAAAGCAGACCAGCGGGTGTTCGGGCGCGACGGCGTCATGGACGAGACGCAGAAGGCGGTGATGCAGTTGAACGCCGTTTTGTCTGATGCGCGCGAAAGCCTCAAGAAGGCCGACGCCGTGCTGGCCGATGCGCAGAAAACCAGCGCGAGCGTTCGAGGTGCCACGGACGACCTTGCGGGGCTGCGCGCTGAAGTGGATGCGAGCCTGCGCAAGGTGGGAGGGCTCATCGACGAGATCAACCGCAAGTGGCCGTTCAAGCGCGATACGGAGCTCAGGCTGCCATGAGGGCGCTGCGTCCATTCGTGATCTGTACCGCGCTGCTGGCCGCGTGTTCGAGCACGCCGCCGCCACCCGAGTGGCGGGTCAATGCGCACCAGGCGCTCAGGAATTTCGAGGAGGCCTACCTCGAAGGCAACACGCGCACCGCGGACGCGGAGTTCCTGCGTGCGAAGGCTGAAGCTTCTTCGACCGGCAGGCCGGACATCGTCGCGCGCATCGAGCTCGCCCGATGCGCAGTGCAGACCGCGAGCCTCGCGTTCGACGACTGTCCCGGGTTCAAGCCGCTCGCGCTGGACGCGGACGCGCGGGAACTCGCCTATGCGGACTATCTCGCGGGGCGCTGGCAGGGGCTCGATGCAAAGCGCCTGCCGGCTCACCACCAGCCGGTCGTTGCTGCCGGCACGCTGCCTGCCGATCCTCTCGCGCGCTTGGTCGCTGCGGGGGCTCTGCTGCGCGCTGGGCGCATCACGCCGATTCACATCGCGGCCGCGACGGAAGCTGCCTCTGCAAACGGCTGGCGCCGTCCGCTGCTTGCGTGGCTGGGCGTGGAGGAAAAGCGTGCCGCAAGCGCGTGCCGCAAGCGCGGGTGATGCCGAAGCAGTTGCGGGAATCCGCAGGCGGATCGACCTCATCACCAAAGGAGGACGGTAAATGCGTGCTTTGTGCAGGGTGGTTGCAGCCATTGCAGCCATTGCAGCAATCGTCGCCACGTCGGCCGCGGCGCAGGGCCGGGAAGCCGTCAGGCCCTGATCGCCTCGCGTCGGATCAGCGGCACGCCGGTGAGTCGTTGCAACTCTTCGAACTCGAGGCCTTCGGTCATGTCGACGACATGCAGGCCGTCGGCCTTGATGTCGATCACCGCGAGGTCGGTATAGACCCTGTTCACGCATCCGGCCCCGGTGATCGGGTAGCTGCATCGCTCGACGAGCTTGCTCTCGCCGGATTTCGTAAGGTGTTCCATCATCACGAAAACGTTCTTCGCACCGACGGCGAGGTCCATCGCGCCGCCCACGGCGGGAATCGCGTCCGGCGCGCCGGTATGCCAGTTCGCCAGATCGCCATTGACCGCGACCTGGAACGCGCCGAGCACGCAGAAATCGAGATGGCGGCCGCGGATCATGCCGAAAGAATCGGCATGATGGAAAAACGATCCGCCGGCCAGCAGCGTGACCGGTTCCTTGCCCGCATTGATGAGGTCTTCGTCCTCCGTGCCGGCTGCGGGCTTCGGCCCCACGCCGAGCACGCCGTTTTCGCTGTGCAAGAGCACCTCACGGCCTTTGGGAATGTGGTTCGCAACGAGCGTGGGCAATCCAATACCGAGGTTCACGTAGGCACCTTCGGGGATGTCGCGCGCCACTCGTGCGGCAATCTGGTTGCGGTCCATTTTCTTCATGTCGTTGCTCCGGTGCCCACGACGCGTTTGACGTAAATGCCCGGTGTAACCACCAGCTCGGGATCGATCTCGCCGAGTTCGACCGTTTCGCGTACCTGCGCGATCGTGCACTTGGCGGCGCTTGCCATGATGGGACCGAAGTTGCGCGCCGTCATTCGATAGGTGAGGTTGCCCCAGCGGTCGCCGCGATCGGCCTTGATGAGCGCGTAGTCGGCATGGATCGGGTGCTCGAGCACGTAATCGCGATCTTCGATGCGGCGGGTTTCCTTGCCTTCCGCCAGCTGTGTGCCATACGCCGTCGGAGTGAAAAACGCGCCGATGCCGGCGCCCGCCGCGCGGATGCGCTCGGCCAGCGTGCCTTGCGGCACCAGTTCCAGCTCGAGTTCGCCGGCGCGGTAGGCCTTGTCGAAATGATGCGAGTCGGCCTGGCGCGGGAACGAGCAGATGACCTTTCTCACCTGTTTCGCGGCGATCAGCGCCGCGAGCCCGGTGTCGCCGTTGCCCGCGTTGTTGTTGACGACGGTCAGTCCGCGCGCGCCTTGGGCGATGAGCGCGCCGATGAGGGCGGAAGGCATGCCCGCGCCCCCGAAACCGCCGATGAGGATGGTGGAGCCGTCGGCGATATCGGCGACGGCCTGTTCGAGTGAAGGAACGATTTTATTGATCATCGCGTGATTCTAAGAGGGGACGGTTCCGGAGGGGCGGTGCGTCTCGCAAGTGCCCTTGACTGTGGGCGCACTATGAGAGTTTACTTTCGATACAGTTATTAACCCATTGAATTAAGAGAACTTCTTATTCATAGAATTCGTGTCTAGAATCGACCGTAAGTCCTTGAGTTGAAATAAGAAAAAGTCCTTGACCCTGTTTGGTGCTTCGCATAAAGTGGGAAAAGGTAGAAAAAAGTGGCGAATTTGGGTGGACAGGGACCGATTCGCCCCGGGGACAAAGTCGATGGGTGGCACATTTCACGGCGCAACGGTCATTACGCTCGACGCGAAGGGACGGGTCGCCCTGCCCACGCGCCATCGCGAGGCCTTGGCCGCCAACAAGGGTGAGTTGGTGCTCACCGCGCATCCCGACGGGTGCCTCCTGCTCTACCCAATGGACGCATGGGAACCGGTGCGTGCGCAGGTCGAGAAATTTCCGTCGCTCAATACGCAGGCCAGTTGGTGGAAGCGCCTGTTGCTCGGCCACGAGGAGCACCTGACCCCGGACGCCTCCGGCCGCATCCTCGTTTCCCCGGCACTGCGCATCTACGCAAAGCTCGAGCGCGAACTCGTGATGTTCGGGCAGGGCGCGTACTTCGAGCTTTGGGACAACGGCCAGTGGACCGCCAAGCTCACGCAGGCCATGGCGCAGTCCGGCGGCACGCCGCCACCAGGCATGGAGGATTTCTCGCTGTGAGCGCGGCGAGAATCCACCAGCCCACCGCCGATGTCCGAACACAGCGCGGTCCTGCTCTCCGAAGCGGTGGAGGCACTCGCGATCCGCTCGGACGGGAACTACCTGGACGCAACCTTCGGACGCGGCGGTCACTCGCGCGCCATCCTCGCGCAATTAGGGCCCAAGGGGCGCTTGATCGCCCTGGACCGGGACCCCGAGGCGGTCGAAGCTGCCGCATCGATTTCAGACCCCAGATTCTCGATCGCGCACGTCCCTTTCTCGCGGCTGGACGAGGTGATGCGGACCCACAGCCTGGAACTGCTGGACGGTGCGCTTTTCGACTTGGGCGTCTCGTCGCCGCAGATCGACAAGGCGGAGCGCGGGTTTTCGTTTCGAAGGGACGGCCCGCTCGACATGCGAATGGATCCGACGCGCGGCGAGTCCGCGGCGCAGTGGCTGGCCACGGCGAGCGAGTCCGACATCAGGGAGGTCATCCGGGACTATGGCGAAGAACGGTTTGCTAAACAGATTGCAGCGGCGATTGTTGCTGCTCGGGCAGCCGAGCCTCTCGGGCGCACACGGCAACTTGCCCAGCTCGTGGGTGAAGCGGTCCGGACACGCGAGGCCGGGCAGGATCCGGCGACGCGCACCTTCCAGGCTCTTCGGATTTTCATCAATCGGGAGCTTGAGGAAGTGTCGCTGAGCCTGCCGCTGGCCGCGGCCCGCCTCGCCCCCGGCGGGCGGCTCGCGGTCATCAGCTTCCATTCGCTCGAGGACCGCATCGTCAAGCGGTTCATCCGCGGCGCGGGTGCGCCTGACCTGCCGCGCGACCTGCCACTGCGGGCAAGCGAGTTGCCGCAACCCTTGCTTCGACCGGTGGGCCGCGCGATCAAGGCATCGACCACGGAGGTGCGGGCCAACGCGCGCGCGCGCAGCGCGACCCTGCGCATCGCCGAGCGCACCGATGCGCCCTGGCGGAGCACGACGGGAGCGACGTGGCAAAACTGAACCTCGTGCTGCTCGCGATCCTGGTCGCGTGCTCACTTGGACTGGTCACTTCGCAACACAAGGCGCGGAAGCTCTTTTCCGACCTCGAGCGCGAGCAGGAGCGGGCGCGCAACCTCGACATCGAATATGGCCAGCTCCAGCTCGAAGCCAGCACCTGGGGCCTGCACTCGCGCGTCGAGAAAATCGCCGGGAGCGCGCTGGGCATGCGCGCGCCCGATCCGCGGCGCGTGCGGCTGGTGAACCCGGAGGGAGCCGCAAAATGAGCGTGGCGACCGCGCCGGTTTTCATCCGCCTGCCGGTGTGGCGCGCGCGTTTCGTGCTCATCGCGATCATGGCGGCGTTCGCCGTGATGGCCGGCCGGGCGGTTTACCTGCAGACGGTCAATACCGATTTCCTGCAGATGAAAGGCGAGTCGCGGTTCTCGCGCGTGCTCGAAGTCCCGGCGACCCGCGGTCGCATCCTCGAGCGCAACGGCGAAGCGGTTGCGATCTCCACCCCGGTCCGGTCGGTGTGGGCGATCCCCGAGGACGTTCGCGCCACACCGGAGCAGACGAAGAAACTCGCGCAGGTGCTGGGAATCGACCCGGGCGAGCTCGGAAAGAAGTTCGCCGATACCTCGCGCGATTTCGTCTACCTGCGCCGCCAGATCCCGCCCGAGCAGGCCGAACAGGTGGCCGAGCTGCGCATCAGCGGCATCTTTTCGCAACGGGAATACCGCCGCTACTACCCGGGCGGCGACGGGATGGCGCACGTCATCGGCTTCACGGGCGTCGGCGACGAAGGCCAGGAAGGCATCGAGCTTGCATTCCAGTCTTCGCTGGCGGGCAAGGCCGGCAGCCGGCGCGTCATCAAGGATCGCCTCGGCCGCATCGTGGAAGACATCGAGTCGATCCGGGGCGCGCAGGACGGCAAGGACCTGACGCTGTCGGTCGACGGCAAGATCCAGAACATCGCCTTCGGCGTGCTCAAGGCGACGGTCGAGGCGCACAAGGCCAAGGCCGGTGCGATCGTGGTGCTCGACGTGCGCACCGGCGAAATCCTCGCGCTGGCCAACATGCCGTCGTACAACCCGAACAACCGCGGCAAGCTCACCGGCGCCCAGTTGCGCAACCGGGTGATGACCGACACGTTCGAGCCCGGCTCGACGCTGAAGCCCTTCACCATCGCGCTGGCCGTGGACGAAGGCCGCGTGCGGCCTGACACGATGATCCAGACGGCGCCGGGCAAGTACACGATCGCGAACTACACGATCAGCGACGCGCATGCGTCCGGCAACCTGAGCGTGACCCAGGTCATCCAGAAGTCCTCGAACGTCGGCGCGGCCAAGATCGCCCTCAGCCTGCCGCGCGAGGACATGTGGGACCTGTTCAAGCGCGTGGGGTTCGGCACGCCGCCCGCGCTGGGCTTTCCGGGCGAGGCGCACGGCAAGGTGCGCGACTGGAAAACCTGGCGCCCGATCGAGCAGGCCACGATGTCCTACGGGCATGGCATCTCGGTCTCGCTGATCCAGCTTGCACGCGCGTACAGCATCTTTGCACGCGACGGCGAACTGATACCTCTCACGCTCGTCAAAGCGGATATGCCGGTCGCGGGTCGGCGTGTAATTTCTACAGAGACAGCGCGCGCGGTGCGGGGAATGCTCGAGCTGGCCGTGCAGGCCGGCGGCACCGCACCGCGCGCGCGCGTCATGGGATACCGCGTTGCGGGAAAGACCGGCACCTCGCACAAGCAGGAGAACCGCGCGTATGCCGCGCACAAGTACATCTCGTCGTTTGTCGGTTTCGCGCCGGTGTCGGACCCGCGCGTGGTCATCGCAGTGATGATCGACGAGCCCTCCAACGGCCAGTACTACGGCGGGGCCGTGGCCGCGCCGGCGTTTTCGCAGGTGATGCAGGGCGCGTTGCGCAGGCTGGGCGTGCCGCCTGACGCCCCGATGAAGCCGGTCGAGCTGCCGGGCGAAGGCGAGGAACTGAAGGAGGGCACCTGATGCGGGTTCTTCTGGCGACCGTAGAAACGGTCTTGTCGACCAAGGGCGTGCTGGGGCGGCTGCTGGGGCGGGCCGCGCGGACCCCGGGACGGAATGGGTGAATGGACGTATTCGGCGCACTGTCTAAGCAGGGAGCGATGATCGACCGGGTCGTTTCCGACAGCCGGCGCGTTGCGCCGGGTGCGGCTTTCCTTGCGTATCCCGGGGAAGCGGCCGACGGACGCCGCCATATCGCGGACGCGCTTGCGCGCGGGGCCGCGGCAGTGGTCTGGGAATCCGAAGGCTTCGAATGGGACACGGCCTGGAAAGTGCCGAATGCCGGGGTCAAGGGGCTCAAGCAACACGCGGGCGAACTCGCGCACGAGTTTTTCGGGCGCCCCTCGGAAGCGCTCTGGGTGTGCGGTGTGACCGGCACCAACGGCAAGACTTCCTGCTCGCAATGGATCGCGGCGGCCCTTTCGGCGCGCGGCGAGGAATGCGGCGTGATCGGGACGATCGGCGCGCGCCTGCGGGACACCTCGGTGGATGTAGGCAACACGACGCCCGACGCCCTGGAGCTGCACCGGCTGCTGGCCGAATTCCTGCAGGAAGGCGCCAAGGCAGTGGCGATGGAAGTGTCCTCGCATGGCCTCGTACAGGGCCGCGTCAATGGCGTCCAGTTCGATTGCGCACTGTTCACAAACCTGACTCATGATCACCTCGACTTCCATGGAACGATGCAAGCTTATGCCGCCGCCAAGGCGCAGCTCTTTGAGTTCGCGTCGCTGGAAAGCGCCGTGGTGAACCTGGACGACCCGGTCGGCGTGAAGTTCGCGAAGAGGCTCAAGGAGCGGGGCGTTCCGACGACCGGCTACAGCCTTTCGCTCGAAGGGTTGGAAGAAGGCAGCGTGGCCCGGTTCATTGCCGCGCGCGGCATCCAGGTCGGTTCCGAGGCCACGCGGGTCGATCTGGCGACGAGCTGGGGCGAGCATCAGGTGACGCTCCCGCAGCTCGGGCGCTTCAACGTATCCAACATCCTCGGCGTGCTCGGTTGCCTTCTGGCGCATGGGCAGGACATGGACAGCGCGCTGGCGTCGATCTCGAGCTTGCCGGACGTTCCCGGCCGCATGCAGCGTCTTGGCGGGAGCGGGCGCCCGATTGCCGTGGTGGATTACGCGCACACGCCGGATGCCCTGGAAAAGGTGCTGGTCGCATTGCGGCCGGTCGCCGAGGCGGCCGGTGGCGAGCTGATCGCGGTATTCGGGGCCGGCGGCAATCGCGATGCGACCAAGCGAGCGCGCATGGGCGAGATCGCTTCGCGCCTTGCCGATCGCGTGGTCATCACCTCGGACAATCCGCGCAACGAAGACCCGGCCAAGATCATCGAAGCGATTCGCGCCGGCGTGAGCAGCGGGCACGACGTCGAGCCCGACCGCGCCAAGGCGATTGCCGGGGCGATCCGCAATGCGAAAGCCAGCGACGTCGTGCTGATCGCGGGCAAGGGGCACGAGACTTACCAGGAAATCGCGGGCAAGCGCCATCCGTTTTCCGACGTGGTCGTCGCGGAGCAGTCGATCGCCGCCTGGAGCCAACGATGATGCGCGTCGCCGAAGCGGCACGGGTGCTGCGTGGATCGACCACCGGCGCGGACTGTGAATTTACCGGCGTGTCGACCGACAGCCGCTCGATCGGCAAGGGCGACCTGTTCGTGGCGCTGCGCGGCGAGAAGTTCGACGGCCACGAGTTCGTCGCCGCGGTCGCGCGAGCCCGCGCGGCGGCCGCGATGGTCGACAGGGCATTCGATGCGACCGGCGTCGACTTGCCGCTGATCGTGGTCGAGGACACCAGGCTCGCGCTCGGCGAGCTCGCGAGGCACTGGCGCGCGCAATTCGCCCCCGTCCTCATTGGCGTGGCCGGTTCGAACGGCAAGACCACGACCAAGGAAATGCTCTCGAGCATCCTGCGGGCGGCAGCGGGTGACGAGCACGTGCTTGCGACGCAAGGCAATCTCAACAACGACATCGGACTGCCGCTGACGCTCCTGCGCCTTCGGTCGGTGCACCGCTGGTGCGCGATCGAGCTGGGCATGAACCACAAGGGCGAAATCGGCTACCTGGCGCAGATCGCCCGGCCGACGGTCGCAGTCGTCACCAACGCACAACGCGAGCACCTTGAGTTCATGGGTTCCGTGGACGAAGTGGCCGAGGAGAACGCGGCTATCCTGCGCGCGCTTCCCGATGGCGGGACCGCGGTCATCAACGCTGATGACGAGCATGTTGAAACTTTCCGTTCCGCGGCCGGCGCGCGCCGCAAGGTGGATTTCGCCCTCGATCGCGGCGCGTCCGTGACCGGGCGATACGAATTGATGCCGCTGTCTTCTTCAATCCGGATCCAGTGCGGCAACAGTGAGGCGTTTGCGACGCTCGCCATCCCCGGTGTGCACAACGTGATGAATGCGCTGGCAGCGGCGGCTTGCGCGTATGCCGCGGGCATCTCGGCCGAGGCGATCGGACGCGGGCTATCGGCTTTCCGCCCTTATACCGGCCGCCTGCAGGTCAAGCAGTCCTGCGAGGGCATGACCGTGATCGACGACACCTACAACGCCAATCCGGACTCCGTCCGCGCGGCGATCGACGTGCTGGCGGGGGCGAGCGGCCGCACCTTGCTCATCCTCGGCGACATGGGCGAGGTCGGCGACGAAGGCCCGGACTTCCACAGCGAAGTCGGGCGCTACGCGAAGGAGCGCGGCATCTCCAGCGTGCTCGCCCTGGGCGAATCGACGGCGCACACCGTCGCGGCGTTCGGGCCGGACGCGCGCCATTTCGCGACCATCGAAGACCTGACCGAGGCGATCGCGCGGGTGCATGACAAGGGCACCACAGTGCTCGTCAAGGGCTCGCGCTTCATGCGCATGGAGCGCGTCGTGGACGCACTGACCGGCGTCGCTGGCAAACGCACCGAGGAAAGTAACGCGGAAAGCAACGCGGCAAGCAACGCTGGACGCACCGAGGAGACGCACTGATGCTGCTCGAGCTCGCTCAATGGCTGGCGAAGGATGTGCGCCTGTTCAACGTTTTCAACTACATCACGCTGCGCGCGGTGCTCTCCTGCCTCACGGCGCTCGCGATCTCCCTGATCCTGGGCCCGCTCGTCATCCGCAAGCTCACGGCCTACAAGATCGGCCAGTCGGTGCGCGACGACGGTCCGAGGTCCCACCTGACAAAAGCCGGCACGCCGACGATGGGCGGTGCCCTGATCCTGCTGTCGATCTCTTTCACGACCCTGCTCTGGGGCGACCTGCGCAACAAGTACCTCTGGGTCGTGCTCCTCGTGACGGTCGCGTTCGGCGTCATCGGTTGGGTCGACGACTACCGCAAAGTGGTCTACCGCAATCCGAAGGGGCTGTCTGCGAAGTCGAAGTTTTTCTGGCAATCGGTGTTCGGGCTTGCGGCGGCGGCATACCTCGCAATGAATGCCGGCTCCAGTCCGGCATTCAACGAGCTCATCGTCCCGTTCTTCAAGCACATCGCCTATCCGCTGGGGACGATCGGGTTTATCGCCCTGACCTATTGCGTGATCGTGGGCACCTCGAACGCGGTCAACCTCACCGACGGGCTCGATGGCCTCGCGATCATGCCGACGGTCATGGTCGGCAGCGGGCTGGGGATCTTTGCTTACGTCGCGGGCCATGCAGTGTTCTCGAAGTATCTCGGCATCCCCTATGTCCCTGGGGCCGGCGAGCTCATCGTCTTCTGCGGGGCCCTTGCCGGTGCGGGTCTGGGCTTCCTGTGGTTCAACGCATATCCCGCGGAAGTGTTCATGGGCGACGTCGGCGCGCTCGCCCTTGGCGCGGCGCTCGGCACGATCGCGGTCATCGCCCGCCAGGAGATCGTGCTCTTCATCATGGGCGGCGTGTTCGTCGCCGAAACCCTCTCGGTGATGATCCAGGTCATCTACTTCAAGGTGACCGGCGGCAAGCGCATCTTCCGGATGGCGCCGCTCCATCACCACTACGAGCTCGAAGGCTGGAAGGAATCGCAGGTCGTGGTGCGCTTCTGGATCATCACGATGATGCTGGTGCTGTTCGGACTGTCCACCCTGAAGCTCAGATAAGCATGGCGCTGGCCACTTCACGGGACGCCGGTCTCGAGGCTCCTTTCGCGTCGCTCGTGCGGCCTGCGCGCATGACGCTGGCCGGCAAGCGCGTGCTCGTGCTCGGGCTCGGCGACACCGGCCTTTCGGTCGCGAAGTGGGTTGCGCGCGAAGGCGGCCGTTCGCGCGTGGCCGATACGCGCCCGGCGCCGCCCTGCCTTGCCGCATTGGAAGCCGACGTGCCGGCGGCCGAAGTACATTGCGGGACACTGTCCTCGAGCCTGCTCGAGGCGGTCGACCTGCTGTGCCTGAGCCCCGGCCTGTCGCTGGAGCTCGAAGTCGTGCGCGACGCAAGGGCCGCCGGAATCCCGATTTGCGGGGACATCGAGCTCTTCGCCTGGGGGCTCGAATCCCACGGGCGAGGCAAGGTTGTCGCGATCACAGGCACGAACGGCAAGACGACGGTCACTACATTGGCCCGCCACCTGCTGCGCGGGGCCGGACTCGACACCGAGGCCGCGGGCAACATCTCGCCACCCGCGCTTGACGCACTTCGCGCGCGGCTCGATGCCGGCAAGCTCCCGGACACATGGGTGCTGGAGCTTTCCAGCTACCAGCTCGAAACGACCTGGTCGCTGGCGCCGGACGCGGCTGCGATGCTGAACCTGTCCGAGGATCACCTCGACCGCTACCCGTCGCTCGCGTCCTACGGCTCCGCCAAGGCGCGCATCTTCCAGGGCAATGGCATCCAGGTGCTCAACCGCGACGACCCGCAGTCGTTCTCCATGGCGCTTCCCGGGCGGCAGCGGATCACGTTCGGGCTCGGTGCCCCGGAAGGCGGCGACGACTTCGGCTGTATCGAAGTGGAGGGCGCCAAATGGATTGCGCAAGGCCGCGAGCCGCTGATCGCCGTCGATGCACTGCCCGTCCACGGGTGGCACAACGCGGCCAACGTGATGGCGGCAATGGCGATGGCGCGCGCAATCGGCGTGGCCAAGGCACCCCTTGTCAAATCGGTTGCCACTTTTCGCGGATTGCGCCACCGGCTGGAAAAAGTGGCCACGATCCGCAGCGTCGACTATTACGACGATTCGAAGGGCACCAACGTCGGCGCCACGATCGCCGCGCTCGAAGGCATCGCGACGCAGGGAGCGCGTGCCGGCATGCACAACCCGGTGATCCTGATCGCCGGCGGCCAGGGCAAGGGACAGGATTTCTCCCCGCTGGCGCAGCCGGTCGGTGAACACGCGCGCTTGGTCTGCCTGATCGGTGAGGACGCGCGGCTGATCGAAGCCGCCATCGCGCCCAGCGGCGTGCGCGCCGAGCGTTGCGGAACCATCGAGGAGGCGGTTTCGCGTGCTGCCAGCGAGGCGCGCGCAAACGAAGCCGTGCTGCTGTCGCCCGCATGCGCAAGCTTCGACATGTTCCGCGATTACAAGCATCGCGGCGAGGCGTTCTCGGCCGCGGTGAGAGCGCTGGAGTCGGCGCATGGCTAGTTACGTCTTCGCGCAACGCGCATCGATGCCGGAATACGACCGCTCGCTGGCATGGGCGGCTTTCCTCCTCGTCGCGACCGGACTGGTGATGGTGTATTCGGCCTCGATCGCGATTGCCGAATCGAGCCGCTTCACCGCCGGCAACTCCGCCTACTTCCTGCTTCGCCAGAGTTTGTTCCTCGCGGTTTCGGTCCTTGCGGCGGTGCTGACGTTCATGGTGCCTTCGACTGTCTGGCAGAAAGGCGCGCCGTGGCTTTTCCTGTTCGGGGGAGTGCTCCTCGTGCTGGTCCTGATTCCGGGCATCGGCCGGGAAGTGAACGGGGCGCGCCGCTGGCTGAACCTCGTGGTGTTCAACCTGCAGCCTTCCGAATTCATGAAGCTCGCGGTCGTCCTGTACGCGGCCGACTACACGGTCCGCAAGCACGCCGTGATGAAAAGCTTCAAGAAGGGTTTGCTGCCGATGCTGGGCGTGATGCTGGCCGTTTCCTGGCTGCTGCTTCGCGAGCCGGACTTCGGCGCCCTCGTCGTGGTGGCGGTGACGACGTTCGGGATCCTTTTCCTCGGCGGCATGAACGGACGGCATTTCGTGGCACTGGTCGCCATGCTGGCCGTGGGTTTTGCCGCGCTGGTGCTGTCCTCGCCCTATCGCATGCAGCGCATCTTCGGCTTCATGGATCCCTGGTCGGACGCCTACGGAAAGGGCTACCAGCTTTCGCATGCACTGATCGCGTTCGGCCGCGGCGAATGGTTCGGCGTGGGCCTGGGCGCAAGCATCGAGAAGCTCCACTACCTTCCCGAAGCGCACACCGACTTCCTGCTCGCGGTGATTGCCGAAGAACTCGGGCTGGTCGGGGTTGCCTTGGTGATCGGCCTGTTTGTGTGGCTCGTGTTCCGTGCATTTGCGATCGGGCGACAGGCGGCGCTGCAGGAGCGGCACTTCGCCGCGCTGGCCGCTCAGGGCATCGGCATCTGGATCGGGTTCCAGACGCTCATCAACATGGGCGTGAACACCGGCCTGCTGCCGACCAAGGGCCTGACGCTGCCGCTAATGAGTTTCGGCGGATCGGGACTGCTGATGAACTGCGTTGCGCTCGCAATCCTGTTGCGCATCGACTGGGAAGGCCGCCAGCGCGCGAAAGGGGCGCCGGCATGACTGCCAATGCACACGCCGGCAAGACGATCATGATCATGGCCGGTGGCACCGGCGGGCACGTCTTCCCCGGCCTTGCGGTTGCCGACTTCCTGCGCTCGCTTGGCTGGCGCGTGGTGTGGATGGGTTCGCGCGTCGGCATGGAAGCGCGGCTCGTGCCCGCGCATGGATTCGAGATGGCTTGGGTGCGCATGAGCGCCTTTCGCGGCAAAGGGCTGCTCGCCAAGCTGCTCCTGCCGGCGAGCCTGCTGGTTGCGTTCTGGCAAAGCGCGCGCGCGATCTTCGGCGTGCGCCCGGACGTGGTGCTCGGCATGGGCGGATACGTCGCGTTCCCGGGCGGCATGATGGCCTCGCTGCTGAACAAGCCGCTCGCGGTGCATGAGCAGAACGCGATCGCCGGGCTGACGAACAAGGTGCTGGCCAGGATCGCGGACAAGGCGATGGCGGCGTTTCCGGGAGCGTTGCCCGGGGCGCAGTGGACGGGCAATCCGGTGCGCGCCGAGATCGCCGGTGTCGAAGCCCCGCGCGAGCGCTACGCGCGCCGCAGCGGGCCCCTCAAGGTGCTGGTCGTCGGAGGCAGCCTCGGCGCGCAGGCCCTGAATGAAACCGTGCCCAAGGCACTGGCGCTGCTTGCGGACGGCGATCGTCCGCAGGTCGTGCACCAGTCGGGCGAGAAGCACCTGGAAGCGCTGCGGTCCTCTTACAGGGCAGCCGGGGTCGAAGGCGAACTGGTGGCCTTCATCAGCGACATGGCCGCGCGCTATGCGGTAGCCGACCTGGTCATCTGCCGGGCAGGCGCGCTGACCGTGTCGGAGCTTTCCGCCGCGGGCATGGCGAGCGTACTCGTGCCATTCCCGCACGCCGTGGACGATCACCAGACAGCGAATGCCAGATTCCTCGCCGACAGCGGCGCGGCGGTGCTGATCCGGCAATCCGACATGAACCCCGTGAAACTCGCGGACCTCATACGCACGCTCGACCGCACCAAGCTTCTCGCGATGGCCGAGAAGGCGCGCGCCCTCGGCAAGCCCGAGGCGACGCGGCTGGTCGCCGAGTCGTGCATCCAACTGGCAGGCGGAACAACGCCATGAAGCACAAGGTCAGGCGTATCCATTTCGTGGGCATCGGCGGGGCCGGCATGAGCGGCATCGCCGAGGTACTCGTCAATCTGGGCTACCAGATCAGCGGCTCGGACCTCGCCGCCAACGCCGCGACAAAGCGCCTCGAGCAACTGGGCGCGACCATTAAAATCTCGCATGCCGCGGAAAACGTGAGCGACGCAGACGCGGTCGTCGTGTCCACCGCGGTCAAGAACGACAACCCGGAAGTGCTCGCCGCGCGCGCTCGGCGCGTGCCGGTCGTGCCTCGCGCGATCATGCTTGCCGAGCTCATGCGCCTCAAGCAGGGCGTCGCGATCGCGGGCACGCACGGCAAGACCACGACCACGAGCCTCATCGCGAGCGTGCTGGCTGAAGGCGGGCTCGACCCGACCTACGTGATCGGCGGGCGGCTGACGAGCTCCGCGTCGAACGCGCGTCTTGGCGCAGGGGATTTCATCGTGGTCGAGGCGGATGAATCCGACGCTTCCTTCCTGCACCTCCAGCCCGTGGTTGCGGTCGTGACGAATATCGACGCCGACCACATGGACACCTACCAGCACGACTTCACGCGGCTCAAGCAGGCGTTCATCCAGTTCCTGCAGAACCTGCCTTTCTACGGCAGCGCCATCCTGTGCATCGACGACCGCAATGTGCGCGAGATCATGCCTTTCATCTCCAAGCCGGTGACGACCTATGGCCTCGGCGAGGACGCGATGGTGCGCGCCGTCGATTTAGAGCATGCCGAAGGATCGATGCGGTTCAAGGTGCTGCGGGAGAAGCGCCCGGCACTGGATGTGACGCTCAACCTGCCCGGCGGGCACAACGTTCTGAACGCGCTGGCTGCGATCACCGTGGCAACCGAAATCGGCGTCGCGGATGCCGCGATCTGCAAGGCGCTCGCGGATTTCCGCGGCGTGGGCCGGCGCTTCCAGCGCTATGGCGAAGTGGCCATCGCGGACGGCGGCACTTTCACGCTCATCGACGACTATGGCCATCATCCGGCGGAGATGGCCGCAACGGTGGCCGCGGCGCGTGGGGCCTTTCCGGGCCGCCGGCTGGTGCTGGCCTTCCAGCCCCACCGCTACACGCGGACTCGCGACCTCTTCGAGGACTTCGTGCGCGTGTTGTCCACCGTGGACGCTGTGATTCTCGCGGAGGTCTACGCCGCGGGCGAGCAGCCGCTGGTGGCGGCCGACTCGCGGGCACTCGTGCGTGCGATCCGGGTTGCAGGCAAGGTCGAACCCATGTTCGTTGAAGAGGTCGCGGAGCTTGCGGATGCGATCCGCGGCATCGTCAGGGACGGCGATGTCGTCGTGACCATGGGGGCGGGCTCGATCGGCAACGTGCCCTCGCAGCTCGCTTCCGGCGACGCGTGAATGGATGACCGGACCCGGACTCATGACGCAGCCAACCACGCAATTGCGAGGGGAGCTCAAATCGGATGAGCCGATGGGCCGCCATGTCAGCTGGCGTACGGGCGGCAACGCGACGCGCGTCTATACGCCCGCCGATCGCGATGACCTCGCCGCCTTCCTGCGCCAGTTGCCGCCTTCGGAGCCGATCATGTTCATCGGCCTTGGCAGCAACTCGCTGGTGCGCGACGCCGGGTTCCGGGGCACGGTGGTGCTCACGCACGCGGCTGCAAAGCGCCCTGAATTCGTCGATGGCCTGGTGTACGCCGAAGTCGGCGTGGCCAGCCCGAAAGTCGCGCGCTTCGCGGCCACGCATGACTTCGCCGGCGCGGAATTCCTTGCCGGCATCCCCGGCACCATCGGTGGGGCGCTTGCCATGAACGCGGGCTGCTACGGGTCGCAGACCTGGGAGATCGTCGAGCGCGTCGAGACGATCGATCGAACCGGCACGATCAGGACGCGCCCGACGGCTGACTTCGACATCGCCTACCGGCATTGCGAGCTGAAGGGCGGCTCCCGCATCGGCGTGGACGAATGGTTTACCGGCGGCTACTTCAAGCTCGAGCCGGGTGACGGGGATGCGTCGCGCGCGCGGATCAAGGAACTGCTCACCAAGCGCATCGCTTCGCAGCCGTTGTCGTTCCCGAATGCGGGCAGCGTGTTCCGCAATCCGCCCGGTGACCATGCAGCGCGCCTGATCGAATCGTGCGGCCTCAAGGGACTCGACCGTGGCGGAGCGCGCGTCTCGGAGAAGCACGCCAACTTCATCGTCAATCCCAAAGGCGCGGCGCGCCCCTCGGATATCGAAGGGTTGATCGAAACCGTGCGGGCGACCGTGAAGTCGCAGACCGGGGTCGACCTGCATCCCGAAGTGCGCATCTTCGGAGACGCGACATGAGCCGCTTCGGCAAGGTCGCGGTACTCATGGGCGGCAAGTCGGCCGAGCGCCCGGTGTCCCTCAAGAGCGGCGGCATGGTCCTGTCGGCCCTGAAGTCGGCCGGCATCGACGCGCACGCATTCGACCCGTCGGAGCGGGGGCTCGAGGCGTTGATCGACGAGCGCTTCGAGCGCGCATTCATCGCCCTCCATGGACGCTTTGGCGAGGATGGCACGCTCCAGGGCGCGCTCGAATACCTCGGCCTGCCGTATACCGGGAGCGGAGTGCTCGCCTCGGCGCTCGCCATGGACAAGCTGCGCACGAAGCAGATCTGGCGGGCCCGCGGACTACCGACTCCGCCGTTCGAGCTGCTCGGACAGGACACCGATTTTCGCACCACGGCCTTGCGCCTCGGCCTGCCGATCATGGTGAAGCCCGCCAGCGAAGGCTCCTCGATCGGGATGAGCAAGGTGCGCGAGGCGGGCGACCTCGAGGAAGCTTTCGCGCTCGCAGTGAACTACGACCCGGTCGTGATCGCCGAGAAATTCATCGAGGGCACCGAACTCACAGGCGCGATCCTCGGGCGCACGCCGCTGCCCCTGATCCGGCTCGAAACCGAGCGCGACTTCTACGACTACGAAGCCAAGTACGTGCGGGACGACACGCGCTACATCGTCCCTTGCGGGCTGCCTGAGGAGGAGGAGAGGGAAGTTCAGGCGCTCTGCCTCAAGGCCTTCGATGCGCTCGGGTGCGCCGGCTGGGGCCGCACGGACCTCATGATGGACGAGGCCGGCAACGCCTACCTGCTGGAAGTGAACACGTCCCCCGGCATGACGGACCATTCGCTCGTCCCGATGGCTGCCCGTGCGGTCGGGATGTCCTATGAGGCGCTCTGCGTCGAGATTCTCGAGGGTTCGCATGTGGGATAACCCCCGGCTGCTGAACCTCGTGGCCAACAGCCTCATGGCCACCGCGTTCGTGATCCTCGCATTTGCAGGAACGCAGTTTGTCCTCCACTCGCCATGGTTCCCGCTGCGCGAGCTCACGGTGCGGGGCGACCTCGCGCACACGAGCCGTGCGCAGCTCGAAGCGGCCACGCGTGGCCGGGCTGCGGGAAATTTCTTCGCGGTCGACCTCGGTGTGCTGCGGGAAGGCCTCGAGCAACTTGCTTGGGTCCGGCGCGCAGACGTGCGCCGGGTGTGGCCCGACCGGATCGAAGTGACGCTCGAGGAACACGTCGCGCTCGCGCGCTGGGGTGACGCGGGTTTGGTAAACACTTTCGGCGAGCGCTTTTCCGGCCGCAGCGAGGCTGCATTGCCGGTCTTCGCTGGGCCTGCGCGCACCGAGGGCGAGGTGACGCGACGGTACCAGCGCTACGCGGAACTGATGCTGCCGCTGGGCGCCAGCCTCGAGCGCGTGATCCTCACGCCGCGCTACGCCTGGCAGCTGCGCCTTTCGAGCGGCCTGCATATCGAGCTCGGACGCGATCTCGCGAACGACCCGGCCGAAGCGCGCCTTGCGCGGTTCGTCTCAGCCTATCCGCGGACGCTGGCGCGCATCGCCCTGCGGCATGAATACGTCGATCTGCGCTATCCGAACGGATTCGCGCTGCGCGTACCGGAGTTCGAGCGAACGCCGGGTCCCCGGATAAAGAGTTGACCAGAAAAAAATGGCCAAAGAAACAAAACAACTCGTGGTCGGACTGGATATCGGAACTTCAAAGGTGGTGGCCCTGGTCGCGGAGGTCATGGCCGACGGGAAGCTCGAGGTGCTTGGCATGGGCAGCCACGAATCCAAGGGACTCAAGAAGGGCGTGGTCGTCAATATCGAATCGACTGTGAGCGCGATCCAGCGTGCTCTCGAGGAAGCCGAGCTGATGGCCGACTGCAAGATCGCCTCGGTCTTCACCGGCATCGCGGGCAGCCACATCAAGAGCTTCAACTCGACCGGCATGGTCGCCATCAAGGATCGCGAGGTCACGGCGATGGATGTGGAGCGCGTGATCGAGACGGCGCGCGCCGTCAACATCCCCACCGACCAGCAGATCCTGCACGTACTGCGCCAGGAATACATCATCGACGGGCAGGAAGACGTGCGCGAGCCGATCGGCATGTCCGGCGTGCGGCTCGAAGTCAAGGTGCACATCGTGACCGGGGCGGTGTCTTCGGCGCAGAACATCGTCAAGTGCGTGCGCCGCTGCGGGCTGGAAGTCAACGACCTCATCCTGCAGCCGCTCGCGTCCTCGCGGGCCGTGCTGTCGGAGGATGAGAAGGATCTCGGCGTGTGCCTGGTCGACATTGGCGGGGGCACGACCGACATCGCGATCTTCACGCACGGCGCAATCCGCCACACCGCCGTGATCCCGATCGCCGGCGACCAGATCACCAACGACATCGCGATACGACATCGCGATGGCGCTGCGCACGCCGACGCCGGATGCCGAGACGATCAAGATCCGCCACGGCGTGTCGCTCCGCCAGCTCGCCGACGCCAACGAGATGGTCGAGGTGCCGGGTATCGGCGAGCGCGCGCCGCGGATGATGTCCCGCCAGACGCTCGCGGAAGTCATCGAGCCGCGCGTCGAAGAACTCTTCTCGCTCGTGCAGAAGGTGCTGCGCGAATCGGGTTTCGAAGAGCTCCTCTCTTCCGGCGTCGTGCTGACGGGAGGCTCGGCAACCATGCAGGGCATGGTCGAGCTCGGCGAGGAAATCTTCCATATGCCGGTGCGCATCGGCCTGCCCGTGTATTCCGGAGGCCTCGCGGACGTGGTGCGCAATCCGCGCTACGCCACAGCGATGGGCCTGTTGCTCGAGGGCGCGGCGCAACTGCAGCAGGGACACGTAATGCGGCAGGGCGGCTCGTTCAAGGCGGTGCTCGCGCGGATGCGCGAGTGGTTCCAGCGGAATTTCTGAAGTCAAGGCAAGTAATCCTCAATTAGCAGTCCGTTCAACCGGCAAGGAGAAAATAAAATGTTCGAAATCGTAGACAGCCAGGGATCAGGCCCCGTGATCAAGGTGGTGGGCGTCGGCGGCGCCGGCGGCAATGCCGTCAATCACATGATCGGAAAGGGCGTGGAGGGTGTCGAGTTCATCGCGGTGAACACCGACGCGCAGGTGCTCGCGCGCAACCAGGCGCGAAACCAGATCCAGATCGGGGCTAGCGGCCTGGGCGCGGGTGCCAAGCCCGAAGAGGCGCGCGCCGTGGCGCTCGAGGAGCGAGGGCTCATCCAGGAGTCGCTCGAGGGCGCCAACATGGTGTTCATCACCGCCGGCATGGGCGGCGGCACGGGCACGGGTGCTGCGCCCGTTGTAGCCGAGGTTGCCCGCGAGATGGGCATCCTCACGGTGGCCGTGGTGACGAAGCCTTTCTCGTTCGAAGGCACCAAGCGCATGCGCCTGGCCGAAGCCGGCATCGACGAGCTCGGCCAACATGTCGATGCGCTCATCGTGATCCTCAACGACAAGCTCGAGGAAGTGCTCGGCGAGGACGTGACCATGGACGAAGCGTTCAAGGCCGCCGACGACGTGCTCAACAATGCCGTCGCGGGCATCTCGGAGATCATCAACCGCGAAGGCCTCGTCAACGTGGACTTCCAGGACGTGCGCACCGTGATGTCGGAGCAGGGCATGGCCATGATGGGCTCTGCACAGATGGCTGGCGTGGACCGCGCCCGCATTGCCGCCGAACAGGCGATCGCAAGCCCGTTGCTCGAAGGCGTGACGCTTTCGGGCGCGCGCGGCGTGCTCGTCAATATCACCGCCACCCGCGAGAGCCTGAAGCATGGCGAGGTCAAGGCCGTCATGAACACGGTCCGCAGCTTCGCGGCCGACGATGCGACGATCATCTTCGGGGCGGTTTACGACCCGTCGATGGAAGACAACCTGCGCGTGACCGTCGTCGCGACCGGGTTGGGTTCAGCCGTCGCCCAGCGCCAGTCGAAGCCCCAACTGGTGATGACCCAGAAGACCGGCACCGACAACCAGCCGATCATGACCGCCGGCAACGGTGTCGACTATGGTCATCTGGAGATGCCGGCGGTCATGCGGAACAACCGCGCCCGGCAGGCCGAGGCACTGGCGCAAAGCGGGGTCGACAAGTACGACATCCCGGCCTTCCTGCGCAAACAGGCCGACTGACCGCAGCCACACCGGAACCCGATTCCCGACCTTGCCGGGCGGATCGGGTTCCGGCCATTCGGCTACTGTATGCTGCATAGCACCAAATACTTACAAATGTGCTACCCTCTGTTCCGAAACAGGCACTTATAATTTTGTAACGCTCCGAATCCGAATCCCGCCGCCAATGCTTCGCCAACGCACTCTGAAGACCCTCACCCGCTCGACGGGGGTTGGCCTGCACACGGGACAGAAGATCCATATGGTGATGCGCCCTGCGCAACCCGATACAGGGATCGTCTTTCGCCGCGTCGACCTGGATCCGGTCGCAGATATCCCCGCCAGTGCGCAGGCCGTGGGAGAGACGCGACTGTCGTCCTGCCTCGTACAGGGCGACGCCCGGGTGTACACCGTAGAACACCTGATGTCCGCCCTTTCGGGCCTCGGCATCGACAACGTATTCATCGACCTCGACGGGCCCGAAGTGCCGATCATGGACGGCAGCGCCGCGCCGTTCGCCTTCCTGATCCAGTCCGCGGGGATCGAGCAACAGTCCGCCCCCAAGCGCTTCATCCGGATCAAGAAAAAGATCGAGGTCGCCGACGGCGACAAGTGGGCGCGGCTCGAGCCCTACGAGGGCTACAAGCTTTCGTTCTCCATCGTGTTCAATCACCCGGTGATCGAGAAAAGCAACCAGTCGGTGCGCGGCTCGAGCCCTACGAGGGCTACAAGCTTTCGTTCTCCATCGTGTTCAATCACCCGGTGATCGAGAAAAGCAACCAGTCGGTAACTGTGGATTTCGCGCACACCTCCTATCTCAAGGAGATCGCGCGGGCCCGCACTTTCGGTTTCATGCAGGACGTCGAGCAGCTCCGCGAAGACGGCCTCGCGCTCGGCGGAGGCTTGGACAACGCCGTCGTGCTGGACGAATACCGGGTGTTGAACGCCGACGGGCTGCGGTTTACCGACGAGTTCATCCGCCACAAGGTGCTGGATGCGATCGGGGACCTCTACCTGATGGGCAGTCCGCTGCTCGGGGCGTTCAGCGCACACAAGTCCGGCCACGCGCTCAATAACCGGTTGCTCAGGGCGCTGATGGCCCAGCCGGATGCGTGGGAGAAGGTCAGCTTCGAGCGGGCCGAAGATGCGCCCGCGGAAGTCCGGCCACGCGCTCAATAACCGGTTGCTCAGGGCGCTGATGGCCCAGCCGGATGCGTGGGAGAAGGTCAGCTTCGAGCGGGCCGAAGATGCGCCCGCGGGCGTGCGCGGCCTGGTAGGCCAGGCTGCCTAGCGGCTGACGAGCGCATGCTCGTCCTTCGCATCGTCGCCCTGCTGGCCGTAATCGCGGTCGGGGTCGCCGTCCTGTCCTGGGTTTTCACCGGAAACCGCAAATACCTCCGGGTCGCCTGGCGCGTGTTTCAGTTCGCCTTGGCCGCCATCCTGGTTTTCCTCGCCCTCGTGTTTTTCGAGCGCCTCGCGGTCATGGTCTGAGCCCGCTCAGGGCGCTAGGCCGTGCCGATCCAGTAATGTTTTCAAGGCTTTACGAAAGGGCGACTCGGGCAGGCGCGCGTACAGGGCGACAAGCTCCTGCAAGGCTGTCCGGGTAAGCTGGGCCTGCTTAGGGAGGGGTTCGCTGGCCTCGGGGAAGTTCGGTTGCACCCTCACGGAAACTGAATTAACCTCCGACCGCTGTTTCGAGATGTACCCCCCAAGGCTTTCCGATAAGAGCTTCAGTTTGGCTGCAGTCGGGCCATTGGCTGCAAGCAGGGAGAGCTTGCCGTCCTTGAAGTTGGCAACATGGGCCAGGGGAGCCAGTTCCGGGGGCAGGAATTCTTTCAGGAGCTTCGACAACGCCTCGATCTCGCGAGTTTTCTCGATGACGGGCTGGAAATCGCCCTGTGACGCGAGGAATCGATCGATTTTGAGTGCAGGCAACGTCGGTGCTCGGAGGAGTGTTAGTTGCAGATCATTGTAATCTCTGACCGGCTGGCCAAAGCGAGGACGCTCACCCTTACTACGCGCCACCTATTCGCTTCGGGCCTGCTCGGCGTAATCATGCTCATCGGGCTGACCATCGGCCTGTACGCCCTGACTTTCCGCATCGCCGGCGAAGTCAAGATTCCCTACCTGCAGCAGATCGTCGCCGCCACGCAGGAGGGGGAGACCCGGAAAGCCAAAGAGTTCGTCCAGCAGAACCTCAATGCCATGGCCGTGAAGCTTGGCGAGATGCAGGCCCAGCTCATGCGGCTGGACGCGCTGGGCGACAGGCTTTCCACGATCGCGGGAATCAAGCCGCACGAGTTCCGCCTGAATGAAGCGCCCGGGCTGGGCGGAGCGCAGTCGGTGATCTTCCCGCCGCAGAACCTGTCGATGCAGGAGTTCAGCAAGGAGCTCGATGCGCTTTCGCGCCAGATGGAAAACCGCACCGACCTGCTCGGGGTGCTCGAGGCGCAGATGTTCGACCAAGCCGTCAAGAAGAAGCTCCTGCCGACGATCCTGCCCGTGAGCGGCACCTACAACGCCTCGAGTTTCGGCGTGCGCATCGACCCTTTCAGCGGCCAGCACACGATGCACGAAGGCATCGATTTCATCGCCGATACGGGAACGACAATTGTGGCGGCGGCCGGGGGCGTCGTGCAGTTCGCCGGGTTCCATCCCCAGTACGGCTACATGATCGACATCGATCATGGCAACGACCTGGTCACGCGATACGCGCACACCTCCAAGATGTTCGTGAAGGAAGGCGACCTCATCAAGCGCGGCCTGAAAATCGCAGAGGTCGGCTCGACCGGGCGCTCGACCGGATCGCACCTGCATTTCGAAGTGCGCTTCAAGGGGGCCGCCCAGAATCCGGCGCGGTTCCTCTCCGCCGCGAATCCCCAGCCGCTTGCCCGACGCTAGTCCGGCGCCCGAAGGGCGACGGGGGTGGCATGCTAAAATCTTGATTTTTTTCGCAACGGCACCACCTATGCCGTTCTCCTGCGGCGCGCGCCGCAGCCTACCCCGGCCAGCATGATCACCAAGTTCCTCACCAAGATATTCGGCAGCCGCAACCAGCGGCTGCTCAAGCAGTACGGACGCAACGTCGAGCGCATCAATGCGTTCGAACCCGCGATCTCGGCGCTCTCGAACGAGGCCCTGCGCTCGAAGACCGAGGAGTTCAGGAAGCGCTTCGCCAACGGCGAGACGCTCGACGAACTGCTGCCCGAGGCCTTCGCCGTGGTCCGCGAAGCGAGCGTGCGCACGCTCAAGATGCGCCATTTCGACGTCCAGCTCCTTGGCGGCATGGTGCTGCACGCCGGCAAGATCGCGGAGATGCGCACGGGCGAGGGCAAGACGCTCATGGCGACGCTGCCCGCCTACCTGAACGCAATTGCGGGCAAGGGCGTGCACATCGTCACGGTCAACGACTACCTGGCGCAGCGCGACGCCGACTGGATGGGGAGGATCTACAGCTTCCTCGGGCTCACGGTGGGCGTGAACCTCTCCCAGCTCGAAGCCGAGAGGAAACGCACCGCCTATCGCTCCGACATCACCTACGGGACGAACAACGAGTTCGGATTCGACTACCTGCGCGACAACATGGCGATGCATGTCGAGGACCGCTACCAGCGAAGCTTGAGCTTCGCGATCGTCGACGAGGTCGACTCGATTCTGATCGACGAGGCGCGCACGCCGCTCATCATTTCCGGGCAGGCCGAAGACCGCACCGAGCTCTACCAGCGCATGAACGAAGTCGCCCCGCTGCTCACCAAGCAGGCCGAAGAGAACGGCGAAGGCGATTTCTGGGCCGACGAGAAGAACCACCAGGTGCTGATGTCGGAGGCTGGCCATGCCCACGCGGAGGAGATCCTCGTGCGCGTGGGCCTCTTGCCGGAGGGCGCCAGCCTCTACGAGCCGACGTTCATCAATCTCGTGCACCACCTTTACGCGGCGCTCCGCGCGCACCACCTTTTCCACCGCGACCAGCAGTACGTGGTGCAGAACGCCGAGGTGATCATCGTCGACGAGTTCACCGGGCGCCTCATGCAGGGCCGGCGATGGTCGGACGGCCTGCACCAGGCAGTGGAGGCCAAGGAGAACGTGCCGGTCCAGTCCGAAAACCAGACCCTGGCCTCGATCACGTTCCAGAACTATTTCCGCATGTACTCGAGGCTTTCGGGCATGACCGGCACGGCCGACACCGAAGCCTACGAATTCCAGGAGATCTACGGCCTGGAGACCGTCGTCGTGCCGACGCACCGGCCGATGGTCCGCGCGGATCGCCTCGACCAGGTCTTCCGCACCGGCAAGGAAAAATACGACGCGATCATCGAGGACATCAAGGACTGCCACGAGCGCGGCCAGCCGGTGCTCGTCGGCACCACCTCGATCGAGAACTCCGAGCTCCTCTCGGGGATGCTGAAGAAGTCCGGCGACCTTCCGCACCAGGTGCTGAACGCCAAGCAGCACGAGCGCGAGGCCGAGATCATCGCGCAGGCCGGTCGTCCCAAGATGGTGACCATCGCAACCAACATGGCCGGCCGCGGCACCGACATCGTGCTCGGCGGCAACGTCGAGAAGCAGTGCGAGCTCATCGAGGCCACCGAAGGCATGGACCCGGCGGAGAAGAAGAGCCGCAACGAGACGCTCAAGAGCGAATGGCAGCAGCTGCACGACCTGGTGATCCGCGAAGGCGGACTGCACATCATCGGGACCGAAAGGCACGAATCCAGGCGCGTCGACAACCAGTTGCGCGGCCGCTCGGGCCGCCAGGGCGACCCGGGGTCGTCGCGCTTCTACCTTTCGCTCGAGGATCCGCTGCTGCGTATTTTCGCGGGCGATCGCATCAACAAGATCATGATCATGCTCAAGATGCCCGAGGGCGAGGCGATCGAGCACCGCATGGTCACCAACTCCATCGAGAGCGCGCAGCGCAAGGTCGAGGCGCGCAACTTCGATATCAGGAAGCAGCTCCTCGAGTACGACGACGTCTCGAACGACCAGCGGCGCACCATCTACCAGCTGCGCAACGAACTCATGGATTCGACGGACGTGTCCGAACGGATTTCGGACCTGCGTGAAGGCGTCGTGACCGACCTCTTCCGCACCCATGTGCCGCCGGAGAGCGTCGAGGAGCAATGGGACATCCCGGGCCTGGAGAAGGCGCTGTATTCGGAGCTGCAGCTCAGCCTGCCGGTGAAGGAGTGGCTGGAGAAGGAGCCCGACCTTGCCGACGACGATGTGCTCGACCGGATCGTCGCAAAGGCACACGAGGCGTACAAGGAGAAGGTCCCGGCAGGCGCCGACGAGTCGTTCCACCAGTACGAGCGCTACGTGATGCTGCAGATCCTCGACTCGCACTGGCGCGAGCACCTTGCGGCGCTCGACCACCTGCGCCAGGGCATCCACCTGCGCGGGTATGCGCAGAAGAACCCGAAGCAGGAGTACAAGCGCGAAGCGTTCGAGCTGTTCGCCGCGATGCTCGAGTCGGTCAAGCTCGAGGTCACGCGCAACCTCATGGGCGTGCAGATCAAGTCGGAAACGCCGCTGGAGGTGCCCGACGCGCCGCCCGCGCTCGAGAACGTGAGCTACCAGCACGCCGAGCCGAGTGCTTCGCTGGCCTCTCCCGAAGAGGCCGCGACCGAGGCGCTCTCACCGCCCGCCGGGGACGACAAGGCGAAGGCGCCGCCGTTCGTGCGATTCGGCGAAAAGGTCGGCCGCAACGACCCCTGCCCGTGCGGATCGGGCAAGAAATTCAAGCAGTGCCACGGGAAACTGGCCTGAGCGGCCGCGCACAGGAAAAAAACCAATGCCAGTCAACCTCCAGCCCCCAAAGCCGGAGCAGTTGTTCCCGGTCGCCGGGATCGAGCTCGGCGTCGCGATGGCCGGCGTGCGCAAGGCCAACCGCAAGGATGTCCTGCTCGTGAGAATAGCGCCCGGCGCACAGGTCGCCGGCGTGTTCACGCAGAACCGGTTCTGTGCCGCGCCGGTGATCCTCTCCAGGAAGCATCTCGCCCCCGGCAACACCGCGCGTGCGCTCGTGATCAATACGGGCAACGCCAACGCGGGCACGGGCGACGAAGGGCTGAAGCGCGCAATGGAGGTTTGCTCTGCCGTGGCTTCCACGCTTGGATGCTCGGCCACGGACGTGCTGCCTTTCTCGACGGGCGTGATCATGGAGCCGCTCCCGGCGGACCGGATCATTGCAGGGCTGCCCGCGGCCAAGGCCGACCTCAGGATCGACAACTGGGCCAGCGCCGCCGAGTCGATCATGACGACGGACACGGTTGCGAAGGCCGCTTCGCGCAAGGTGACGATCGACGGCAAGACCGTGACCGTGACCGGCATCGCCAAAGGCGCGGGCATGATCCACCCGGACATGGCCACCATGCTCGGGTTCGTTGCGACCGATGCCGGAATGCCTGCCGGCCTGCTTAGGAATCTGCTGCAGGAGGTTGCGGACGACTCGTTCAACGCGATCACCGTCGATGGGGATACCTCGACGAACGACTCGTTCATCCTCATGGCCACGGGTGCATCCGGCGCGCACATCGCCGACAAAAGCGCGCCGGGGTACAACACGCTCCGCGACGCCATCCGCGAAGTCTCCGTGCGGCTTGCGCAGGCCATCATCCGCGATGGCGAAGGTGCGACCAAGTTCATCACGGTGCAGGTCGAGGGCGGGCGCACGCGCGAGGAGTGCCGCAAGGTCGGCTTCGCGATAGCGCATTCGCCGCTGGTCAAGACGGCGTTCTTCGCCTCGGATCCGAACCTCGGGCGCATCCTTGCGGCGATCGGCTATGCGGGCATCTCGGACCTCGACACCTCGCTCGTCGATCTCTATCTCGGCGACGTGCTGGTCGCAAGCAAGGGCGGCCGCAATCCCGCATACCGCGAGGAGGCCGGCAACGCAGTCATGCAGCAGGCCGAGATTACGGTGCGTGTGGTCCTCAACCGCGGCAACGCTTCCGCAACGTTGTGGACCTGCGATTTCTCCTTCGACTACGTGAAGATCAACGCGGAGTACCGCACCTGATGGCCGGCAAGCCCGACCTGTCGGACGTCCTCGCGCGATTCGATTCGTTGCTGCAGCAGATCCAGGCGATGCTGCCCCCGGCGCCGCCGCCGGTCGACTGGAAGTCGGTGGCCTTCCGCTGGCGCCGGACCAGCGGCTTTGCCGCCCGCGGTTGGCTCGAACCGGTCCACCATGTGCACAAGATGCGCCTGGCCGACCTGCGGGGCATCGACGCGCAGATCGCCAAGGTCGAGCAGAACACGCGCCAGTTCGTTGCCGGCAAGCCCGCCAACAACGTGCTGCTCACCGGCGCCCGCGGGACCGGCAAGTCCTCGATCATCAAGGCCCTGCTGAACAAGTACGCGAAGGACGGGTTGCGCCTCATCGAGGTCGACAAGGCCGACCTCGTCGACCTGCCGAACATCGTCGAGGCCATCGACAAGCGGCCCGAGCGCTTCATGCTCTTCTGCGACGACCTGTCCTTTGAGGAAGCCGAGCCCGGCTACAAGGCGCTCAAGGTGGCGCTCGACGGCTCGATCTCGACCACTTCGGACAACCTGCTCATCTACGCGACCTCCAACCGCCGGCACCTGATGCCCGAGTACATGGAGGAGAACCTCGCCACCAAGTACGTCGGCGACGAGATCCATCCGGGCGAGACGGTCGAGGAGAAAATCTCGCTCTCGGAGCGCTTCGGGCTCTGGGTGTCGTTCTACCCGTTCGACCAGGACGAGTACCTCGCGATCGCCGCGCACTGGATGCGGCACTTCGGCTGCGGCACGCGCGAGATCGAAGCCGCGCGCGAGGAATTGCTGCAATGGGCGCTCCTGCGCGGCTCGCGCAGCGGGCGCATCGCGTTCCAGTTCGCGCGCGACTGGGCCGGACGCCACGTGGACGCCTCCGGCAAGCCGACAAGATCGCGCAGGTAGAGTGATCGTCGAGGTCGCCGCGGCGGTGATCCTGCGCGCTGACGGCGCGTTCCTTCTCGCCAAGCGCCCGTCGGGCAAGGTCTATGCGGGCTGGTGGGAGTTTCCCGGCGGCAAGGTCGAAGAAGGCGAGCCCGCGGAAGCGGCGCTCAAGCGCGAATTGCGTGAAGAACTCGGCATCGACGTGAGGCAGGCGTGGCCGTGGCTCACGCGCATGTTCACGTACGAGCACGCGACCGTCCGTCTCAACTTCTTCCGCGTCACCGGCTGGACCGGGGAGCCGCATGGGCGCGAAGGGCAGGAGCTGGCGTGGCAGCGGCTCGACGAAACGCTGCTTGCGCCGATGCTGCCGGCCAACGCGCCGATCCTTGCGTCCCTCGCGCTGCCGGCCGAATACGCGGTGAGCGCAGTGGAATCGCTGGGGGAGGCGGAGTTCCTGCGGCGCCTGGAATGGCGATTGCAAGACGGGCTGAGACTCGTCCAGCTGCGCGAGAAGAAGCTCGCGCCCGGACATCTCCTGAAACTTGCCACGCGAGTCTGCGTGCTCGCGCATCGCCATGGGGCGCGCGTGCTGGTCAACAGCGATGCAGCCCTTGCTCGCGAGGCCGGTGCCGACGGCGTCCACTTTTCGGCGAAGGGGCTCATGGATCTGGATGCGCGTCCGCAAGGCCTGCTGGCCGGAGCGTCGTGCCACGATGAACGCGAACTCGCATATGCCATGAGCCTCGAGCTCGATTTTGCCGTGCTGGGTTCGGTGAAACCGACTGCTACGCATCCCGGTGTGCAAACACTAGGCTGGGAACGATTCGCGCAACTGGCGCGCGGCGCGACGCTGCCGGTCTACGCGATCGGGGGACTGGGGCCGGAAGACCTCGACCCGGCGCGGCGCAGCGGCGCCCACGGGATCGCGATGATCAGGGGGGCCTGGCCTGCGCCTTAATCTATAACTTTGTTTTTCATAGAACCAGAAGGGAGGCGGCTCCCAGGCTAATTTGTTTTCTAAAAACGGAAACTCCCTAGAGAAACCCGTGAGCCATCCCTCGCTCCGGCGGCGATGCAAACCCACCCCACAGAAAATCTCGTCATTCCCCCATGGCAGGGCTGAAATTCCCTAAAATGGGGAACTCCTGAGAGGAGCATTCTTGAGTGTGTAGGTTTCTTGCGATTCCCCATATCAGGGGTGATAATCCCTGATATGGGGAAAGAGAACTTGATCTCACTCTCTGATGTCCTGTTCTCGGGTATTCAGCAGAAGGTGCTCGGGCTTCTGTTTGGGGAGCCCGATCGCTCTTTTTACGCCAACGAAATTGCAAAGCTGCGCAAGACCGGTCGGGGCGCTTTGCAGCGTGAATTGGAGCGACTGACCCTATCCGGCCTGATTACGATGACCCCCTCGGGGGCGCAGAAACACTACAGGGCCAACCGCCGTTCGCCGATCTTCACAGAGCTAAGGGGTATCGTCCTCAAGACCTTCGGCCTTTCGGATGTCTTGAAAAACGCCTTGCTCGAACATGTCAGGGCTATCCGTTTGGCTTTCATTTACGGTTCGGTAGCCAAAGGCACCGACACCGCAGCGAGCGACATCGATGTAATGGTCGTCGCTGACGGTTTGAGCTACAGCGTGATCTTCGAGGCACTGACGAAGGCGGAGGAAACCCTGGGTCGCAAAGTCAATCCCACGCTTTACTCCCCTGAGGAATTCTCAAAAAAAATAGAGGGCGACAATCATTTCGTGATCCGCATTCTCGACCAACCGAAAATCATTCTCATAGGCGACGAAAATGCCATCCCCGCGGGAAAATCTGCAGAACCTCGAGAAGATCGGAAAATTCAAGGCTGAGCCACCAGATCAGGCCGAGTTCGATGGGTTGGTCAAGCAGGCCCGGCAGACGCTGCCGGATGCCGAGAACCCCGGGAATTCAACCGTAAGCCGCTTCAACCTTGCCTACGATGCCTCCCATTTGCTCGCCTTGGCGGCCCTTCGATGGCATGGCTACCGTTCAGACAATCGGCAGATCAATTTCCAGTCTCTGGTGCATACCGTGGGCTTCGCGCCCGTCAAATGGCGAATACTGGACAATTGCCACAAGAAGCGGAATGTCGCTCAATACGATGGCGATTTTTCCCCCGACGAGGAACTGATTAGTGAACTCATCGCGGTCACCAAAGAACTTCAAGCCGCAGTGGCCGCTTTGGGACCGGTTAGCGGCTGATTTCGCGCTCCCAAAGGCGCATGAATTCGCGCTGATTGCCGCGGCGCGGCCGATGCCCTGATTTTGGAACTTTCCCTTTTATGGAGCCCATATCCAGGCGGCTCTCAGGGCAACCAGTTTTCCAAAAACAGCAAACGATCTAGCCGAAGTGGAAGACAGACTTAGCTGAGCCTGCGCGTTCTTCCGTCAGGCGCCGCCATCGGGCATTGCCGCCTCGGTCAACACCATTGCCGTGTAAGCCGTCGCGCACGAATTCGACAGAGGTGTGGTCTTCGTCGGTTGGCCAGGTGTCAAAGGACAAGTGAACCCGATTGTTCCCTTCTCCAAGAAACTTTACGAATGCTTGCCCGACATCCGCGACGATCGTGGGCAGAAAAATCGGCGACGGAATGCTAATCCCCGAATCCGCGCCACAATCGCGGAGTCCAGCTCCGCGATTGGTGGGTCGACCCAAAGCACGACCGCGCGTGACCGTTTTATCCCAAGCGTTGATCTGGGCGTGCGTCACATTCTTGCAGCCGCAACGCCAAAGATTTTCAAAATAAGCGCGCCGGGTGGTGATGTTCTCGGTCACCTCGGTCAGTTCGGTACCCCATCCCGAGTCAACCAGCCGGAGCGTCACGTTGCGTCTTCCTGCGCAATGTCAGGCGCCAGGGCTACATGCACTTGCAGATTGAGCTGAAAAGACGAGACTACAGGTTGCAGAAGGTCAGCTCGAAGCCCACATCGCCCTCGGCCGTGCGCGGCTTCGGGTCCCCGCCGTTCTGCGTGAGGAAACGGATGTTGAGCACATACTTGTTCGCGCTCATCTCCGGCACGCACGCGAGCGTCGGATCGAGGCGCACGCGCAGCATCTGCGCGGTCTTGCCGCCGAGCATCTGTTGGTAGGTGCCCTGCGGCGCCTGGAAGTGCGCCGGCTTTCCCGACTCGCGCAGGATGCGAAGGATGATCGCCGAGCCGTCGCGCAGCGCGTAAAGCGGGCTGGTCCAGCTGGCGAGCTGCGCGCCGCGCTCTTCCGAGGGCTTGTTCAGCCAGTAGTGATACGAAGGCAGGTCAAACTGGCACGCGCCTCCGGGAATCCCTGTGCGCTGCTTGATCGACATGAGCCATTCGTTCTCGCGCAGGTACTGGCCGATGCGCCCGGTCATGCCGAAGAGCGCGGCGGACGCCTGCTCCATGTCGCCGAGCACCTGATTGAGGGCGTCTTCCGAGATGTCCGGATTGTTGCGGAACGCGCGCAGCACCTGTTTCTGGCGCTCGAGTTCCTGCAGCAGGTCGGACTTGAGGTCGGCGCGGCCCGCGACCTCCATGATCTCGAACAGCGTGAGCAGCGCAACGTGGTGGTCCTGCGGGCCCGGCTGCCGGATGAAGTGCCCCGAGCGCGCGAACAGGTCCTCCAGGCGAAGGAGCGTACGGATGCGTTCGTTCAGCGGGTACTCGTACGTGATCACGACCGCGCCGTATTCAATCGGGGCTCGCACCGGAGATAAGCGGGAATTCCTCGAATTTTGAGGCAATTGACCCCGGCAGGCAATTGGCGGCGTGGGTTCATGCGCCCCGCACCTCCCTGGCGAGCGCGAGATAGCGCTCGTGAAGCACCTCGACTTGCGGCGCAAGGCCGGCCAGGGGGCCGCTGTTGTCGATCACGTCGTCGGCGGCCTCGAGGCGCTCGGCGCGCGAAGCCTGGGCCGCAATGATGCGGCGCACTTCCGCCTCGGCAAGGCCGCTGCGCTGCCTGACCCGCTCGACCTGCACGCCTTCGTCGCAGTCGACGACGAGCACGCGGGAGACCCGCGTGCGATGGTCACGCGACTCGACCAGCAGCGGCACGACGTGAACCGCGTAAGGGGCGACCCCGGCTGAGGAGGCGATGCGCCGCTCGGACTCGGCGCGGATCATTGGGTGCAGCACCGACTCCAGCCGCTTGCGGGCGGCGGGGTCGGCGAACACTATCTCGCGCACCTTCTTGCGATCCATGGCGCCGTCGGGCGCGATCGAATCGTCTCCAAACACCGCCCGGATCTGCGGGATCGCGGCTCCGCCGGGGCGGGTCAGCTCGTGGGCGATCGCATCTGTGTCGACGATGGCGGCGCCGAGCAGTGCGAACTGGTCGGCCACCGCGCTTTTGCCGCTGCCGATGCCGCCGGTGAGGCCGATCACGAGGGCGGGCTTGCGGTTGGGCATCGTCTTGGCTGGGTTGCCGGCATCGCGGGCATTCACGAAAGCAACGGAAGGTACTTGCGGCTGATCGTCTCGCCCCAGAAAAGGGCGATGACGCCCGCAGCGGCAAGATAGGGTCCGAAAGGAATGGGCTTCTCGCGCCCATGCTTGGCCAGCACCATGAGGCCGATGCCGACGGTTGCGCCGACCACGGACGAGATCAGGATCACCATCGCGAGGGCCTGCCAGCCGAGCCAGGCGCAGATCGCGGCCAGAAGCTTGAAGTCGCCGTAGCCCATGCCCTCCTTGCCGGTGACCAGTTTGAACACCCAGTACACGCTCCAGAGCGACAGGTAGCCCGCGATTGCGCCGATCACCGCCGATCCGAGCGGCACGAACGTGGCGCCCAGGTTGAAGATCAACCCGGCCCACAGGAGGGGCAAGGTGATGTCGTCCGGAAGGAGCTGGGTGTCGTAGTCGATCATCGCAAGCGCGAGCAAGGCCCATGCGAAAAACATCGCGCCGAAGCCCGCGGCCGAAAACCCGAAACGCACGGCCGCATAACTGGCCACCACCCCCGCAGCCGCTTCGACCAGCGGATAGCGAAGAGAAATGGAGGTTTTGCAGGCCGAGCAGCGCCCGCGAAGGATTGCATAGGAGAGCAGCGGAATGTTTTCAAGCGCGGTGATCCTGTGCCCGCATTGCGGGCAGGCCGAGCGCGGGACGACGAGATTGTACGCGGCCGGTTTCGCCGCTTCGCGGTTCGCGCCGGCGGGATCGGTGTTGCGTTCGTTTTGCGGCTTGGCAGGGGGCAGGGCGGCAGCCTGGGGCTCGCCCGCGTCGGCGGCCAGTTCTGCGCATTGTTCCCGCCACTCGCGCTCCATCATCTTCGGCAGACGATGGATGACGACATTCAGGAACGAGCCGACGCACAGCCCGAACGCCAGCGCTACCCAGGGGAAAACGGCGGGGTCGGTCAGCCCTGCCAACGAAGCCATGCCTGCCGCATCAGACAGCCTGGCCCATTTTGAAGATTGGCAGGTACATGGCGATCACCATGCCGCCGATCAGGACGCCGAGCACCACCATGATCATCGGCTCCATAAGCGAAGCGAGCGCGTCGACCGCATCGTCGACCTCGGCCTCGTAGAAGTCCGCCACCTTGGAGAGCATCGAATCGAGGGCGCCGGTTTCCTCACCGATCGAGACCATCTGCAGCACCATGTTCGGGAACACCTTGGCGTTCACCATGGCCGATGTAAGCGCGGTCCCGGTCGACACCTCGGCCTGGATTTGCTTGGTGGCGTTCGCGTAAACCCAGTTGCCGGCCGCCCCGCCCACCGAATCCAGCGCCTCGACCAGCGGCACGCCCGCGGCGAACATGGTCGAGCAGGTCCGCGTCCAGCGCGCGATCGTCGCCTTGCGGATGAGGTCGCCGAACACCGGGATCCTGAGCGCAAGCCGGTCCATGAAGATCTGCACGGGGAGCAATTTTTTCCATAGCGTGAGGAACCCGTACACGCCGCCGCCGATCATGCCGAAGATGAGGTACCAGTACGCGACGAAGAATTCCGAGATCGCCAGCACCACGAGCGTCGGGGCCGGCAGGTCCGCGCCGAAGTTCGCGAACACCGTCTTGAACGCGGGGATCACGAAGATCATGATCACCGCGGTGATGACGAAAGCCACGACGATGATCGCCACCGGGTAGAAGAGCGCCGACTTGATCTTCGACTTGATCGCGAGCGTCTTTTCCTTGTAGGTCGCAAGGCGGTCGAGCAGGGTCTCGAGAATGCCGGCCTGCTCGCCCGCGGCGACCAGGTTGCAGAACAGGGGATCGAAGTACTTCGGGTACTTGCGGAACGCGGCCGCGAGCGTGGAGCCGGTCTCGATCTCCATTTTCACGTCCATGAGCAGCTTGGTGACCGCCGGGTTCGAGGCGCCCTTGCCGACGATGTCGAAGGCCTGCAGCAGCGGGACGCCCGCTTTCATCATCGTCGCCATCTGGCGCGAAAAGAGCGTGACATCCTTTTCCGAAACCGAGCCGCCGCGGCCGACTTTCTGGGCCTTGATCTTGGTGACCAGGACGCCCTGGCGCCTGAGGGTGGCCCTGGCGAGGTTCTCGCCGGTGGCGCGGACGTCGCCGCGCACGACCTTGCCGGACTTGTCCTTGCCTTCCCAGGTGTAGTTGACTTCCTTGGGACCTTTGTTGGCTGCAGCCGCAGTCGCCATTTGTCTTTTCCCTTGCTTGCTCCGGATACGACTTCCGCGCGGAAGGCATCCATCCGGACACTGCGCAGCATAGCCCGCCTATCGAGCCTCGCGCCGTGATGCGTGTCACGCACCGAAGCACACCACAGGTTGAGGGCGATCATGCCCTTTGCGCTATTATTTGTAAAGCCTCAGGTATTGCTCATAACAGCATGAGGCAATTGGATTTTAGGTCCCCAAAACGCTGTTCGGCAGGCCCCTGCGCTAGATGTTTTCGGCCGGCTCCGGCGGGGGCTCGGCCGGCTTGAAAAGGCGCACGGATTTCACCGCCCGGCCCTGCGTGTGCAGGATCTCCATGGCGACCCCCTCGATCCGGATGCTGAGGTCGGCCTCCGGGATGTCCTGCAGGTGCTCGAGGATGAGGCCGTTCAGCGTCTTGGGGCCGTCGGTCGGCAAGTTGAGATGCAGCGCGCGGTTGATTTCCCTGACCGGCATCGCGCCGTCGGCCAGCGCCGAGCCATTGGCATCCCATGCAAATTTTCCGACCGCGCTCGGCAATGAGGTCGTGAACTTGCCGATGATCTCCTCGATGATGTCCTCGAGCGTGACCAGGCCCATGAGCTCGCCATACTCGTCGACCACCAGCGCAAGGCGCTCGGCGTTCTCCTGGAAATACTGCAGCTGCGCGAGCACGGCGGTGGAGGCGGGCACGAAGTAGGGTTCGTCCGCGAGTTCCTCGATCGCTTCGCTGGTCAGTTCGCCGGAATGGAGCAGGCCGAGCACCTTGCGCAGGTGCAGCACCCCGACGAGGTCGCCTTCGCGGTCGCGGAACACGGGCAGGCGCATGTGATAGGCGGTGGCGAGCTGGTGGGCAACCGCATCGAGGCCTTCCTCGAGCGTGACCGATTCGATCTTCGCGCGCGGCAGCATGATGTCCTGCACGGTGATGCTGCCGAGGTCGAACAGGTTGACGAGGATCGAGCGGTGCTTTTTCGGCATGAACTGCCCGGACTCGAGCACCAGCGTGCGGATCTCGTCGGTCGAGAGCTGCTGCGGCTCGTTGCCTCTGGACGGGTCGATGCGCAAGAGCTTCAGCAGCCCGGCGACGAAGAGGTTGACGAACCAGACGACGGGCGAGAACAGTTTCAGGAGCGGCCCGAGCACATAGGCCATCGGCAACGCGACGCGCTCGGCATAGGCCGCGCCGATCACCTTGGGCGTGATCTCGGAGAACACGAGGATCAGGAAGGTCACCGCAAGCGTGCCCACGGCCAGGGCGATCTCATTGTTGCCGAACAGGTGGATCGCGATCACCGAAGTGAGCGTCGCCGCGCCCGCGTTGATCAGGTTGTTGCCCAGGAGGATGACCCCGAGCAGGCGGTGAGTCTGCGCGAGGAGCGCCGCGGCCCGTTTGGCGCCGCCATGGCCTTGCGCGACAAGGTGCTTCAGGCGATAGCGGTTGAGCGCCATCATGCTCGTTTCGGCAATCGAGAAAAACGCCGACATCACGAGCAGCACCGCAAGGGCGCCGAACTGCCATTCGATCGAGATCGCTTCCACGATCGTTCGCGTCTACGCGCGCTGCAGGATGACTTCGAGCACGAACCGGCTGCCGACGTAGGCGAGCAGGAGCATGACGAAACCCAGCAGCGTGAAGCGCAGCGCCGTCCGTCCGCGCCATCCGTACGCGTAGCGTCCGACCAGGAGGATCGCAAAAGTCAGCCAGGAGAGGATCGCGAAGAGCGTCTTGTGGTCGAAGCGCAGCGCGCGGCCGAAGAGCGACTCCGAGAACGTCAGCCCGGTCACCAGGGTCAGGGTCAGCAGGCCGAAGGCAAGCCCGATCAGCCGGAACAGCAGCCGCTCGAGCGTGAGCAGCGGAGGCAGCCCGGACAGCGGTCCCGCGAGCGGCCCGATGAAGGCGCCGGGTCCCGTGCCCGGCGCAAAAAACGGGCGGCCCTTGTGGAGCGAGCGCTCGGCGAGCGCCATCAGCAACGCATGCAGCATCGCGATCGTGAACACGCTGTAGGCCGCCATGCCGAGGATCAGGTGCAGCTTGAACTGCATCGAGGCCGAGTGTGCAATTGCCATTCCTGGAAAAAAGGCTGGCAGCGGCACGGCGAACGCGGCGAGGGGCAGCACCAGCGGCAGCATGCCCTCGAGATTGTAGAACAGGCTCTCGACCCAGTAGATCACGGCCGCCAGCCAGAGCATCACGGACAACGCCTGCCCGAACCCGAAGCGCGGCTGTTCAGGCGCAACAAGGTCCAGGTTCAGGAGCCATGCGTGAAGTGCGAGGGCGGCGAGCAGCGCGGCGCGTTCCCACGCCGCCATGCCTCCGGCCGGATTCGTTCCCGCGTGAATGCCGGAACGCCATCGGGTGCGCCAGAAGTGCAGCGCCAGCCCGCCGTAGAGGGCGCTCACGGCGAGGTGAAGTACAATGACCGGCATCCTTTCAGTCTATCAGAGCGCGCGTTTTCACCGCGCCGCTCCACCTGCGCCCACCCCATGCTCGACAACCTGACCGGCCGCCTTGCACGCATCGTAAAGACGATCCGCGGCGAGGCGCGCCTCACCGAATCCAACGTCCAGGACGCAATGCGCGAAGTGCGCGTCGCCCTGCTCGAGGCGGACGTCGCACTGCCCGTGGTGAAAGACTTCGTCGCCGCGGTCAAGGAGAAAGCGCTGGGCGCGGAAGTGATCTCCAGCCTGTCCCCGGGGCAGGCGCTCGTCGGCGTCGTCCATCGCGAGCTAACCCTGCTCATGGGCGAAGCGAACGTGCCGCTCAACTTCGCGACCACGCCGCCGGCGGTGATCCTGATGGCGGGCCTGCAGGGTTCCGGAAAGACCACGACCACCGGCAAGCTCGCGAAATACCTGCGCGAAGCGAAGAAGAAGGTATTGGTGGTGTCCTGCGACGTGTACCGTCCCGCGGCGATCGAGCAGCTAAGGACGGTGGCCGCGCAGGTCGAGGTGGATTTCTTTGCCTCGGATGCAGGTCAGAAGCCGGCCGACATCGCGCGCGCGGCCGTCGAGTACGCGAAGACGCACTACCACGACGTGCTCATCGTCGACACCGCAGGGCGCCTCGCCATCGACGAACCGATGATGAAGGAGATCGCCGAGCTGCACGCGCTGCTCGAGCCCATCGAGACGCTGTTCGTCGTCGATGCGATGCAGGGCCAGGATGCGGTCAACGTCGCCAAGGCCTTCAACGAGGCCCTGCCGCTAACAGGAGTGGTGCTCACCAAGCTCGATGGCGACGCGCGCGGCGGCGCGGCGCTCTCGGTGCGCCACACCACCGGCAAGCCGATCAAGTTCGTCGGCGTCGGCGAAAAACTCGCCGCGCTCGAGCCTTTCCACCCGGAACGCATGGCCAGCCGCATCCTCGGCATGGGCGACATCGTCTCGCTCGTCGAGGAAGCGCGCAAAGGCGTCGACCAGGAAGCCGCGCTGGAGCTCGCCGACAAGCTCCGCAAGGGCAAGGGCTTCGACCTCGAGGACTTCAAGGCCCAGATCACGCAGATGCGCAAGATGGGCGGCATCTCGTCGCTCATGGACAAGCTGCCCGCCCAGCTCACCAGCCAGGTGAACCCGGCCCAGCTGCAGGACGACAAGCAGATCCGCCGCATCGAGGGGATCATCAACTCGATGACGCCCAAGGAGCGCGCGCATCCCGACCTGCTCAAGGCCTCGCGCAAGCGCCGCATCGCGGCCGGCGCGGGCGTCCCTGTTCAGGAGATCAACCGACTGCTCAAGCAGTTCGAGCAGATGCAGAAGATGATGAAGCAGATGCAGAAGGGCGGCATGGCCAAGATGATGCGGTCCATGAAAGGCATGATGCCGGGGATGCGGTGAGGCAAACGAACCACTGGCGCGCACATCGGGCACGGAAAGTGTAGCGAATCGCCTCCACAATTCGTGCGCTTCCGCCGCTGGTCGAAATAGTGCTAAGGAGTCCGCGGGGCTTTGGCAGCAATTTGACAGGACAATGGCGCCAGACCTAGGGGATATTTAAAAAATGGCAGCAATTGAAACCCACCACGGGCCGGAACTACGCAGCAGCGCGCGGTGCCTAAAGCGGGTCATGCGCCGGGTTGAAACGTTCGACGATCAAGCCCTCGATCCCACCGAAGTGCTTGACATTGGCGGTGAGCAGAGGCAGGCCGAGTTCCAGCGCAGTGGCGGCGATCATGGCGTCGCCGAGTTGCAAGCCGCCGCCCAATGCGTACTGGTCGATCAGGCGCATGGCGCGTTCGCAGACGCGATCGCTAACGAGCGTGATCTGCGCGCCGCCTCCGCCCAAGGCCTTTTTTACCCGCTCCAATTCCGACTTATCGCGGCAGCCTTGCGCCAATTCCATGTAAGTAATGGCGCTGATTCGCCAGTCACCGATTTGCTTCAGCCGCGACGCCGCCCCATGATGTCCGCGCGTGAGCCAGACAAGGACGTCGGTATCAACCAGCACGAGAATCAGCTTTGGTTACGCGATCCGTCTGGGTTGTAGCGCGGTGTGCGCAGCTTTCGAAGGTAGCCTTCCACATCGGCCATGTCCTCGCGATCACGCCACATGCCGAATAAAAGGTCGACGGCTGTATCGGTTTCGCTGGCAGTTGCCTGCGATGCGTTTTCTTCCTCGATTCGCACCGTGACATGCTCGGCAAGTGGCGCAGGCAATTTGGCCCGCCAAGTCTCGGGAAGATCTGCAACGTTCACGTGTTCGATGATGACTGCGCTCATGTCGGGCTCCGTGCCCGCCGGCGAGGAGTGGCGAGCAGCGGGGCCATTATCCGTTAGGCGAAGCGGTTGGGGCAATTGTCGGAGCCCGGCACTCTGGGCAGTCATGCTTTCCGCTTTTCAGGCTTGGGCAGCTCCGTGGCTTTTGCCGCTTCCGTTCCTTCTTCGGTCAGTTCCCACGTGCCGCGCCGCGATCCCCGCGCGATCAGTCCGCGATCCTTGAGCGCGTTTCGTCCCCACGTAATCGTGTTCTCGGCGCGGGTTTCGCCCGTCGCTACGAGTTCGAGGTCAGCAGGCCCAACGAAACCCTGCTTCACCATCCTCTCGATGACAGCCTTGGTGACGCCCCGTTTATCGCCGCGGCCGCCGAAGTTATGCGCGAGCGTGACGAGCAGGAACTGTTCGTAAATGGATTGGGGTGTAAGGTCCGGAGTAAGCACTTTCTCTTTAGAGGCGGGCGCGGGCACCGGCGTCGCGCGGGGCTGCACCGGCTGAAGAATTCCTTTCTCCGTCAATAGCCTGCGGATTACGGCGCTCGGGGTATCGACGAAAGGTTCAGCCAGTTGTTTCAACCCGTCGAAGACATCCTGCTCGATTCGGATGGTGGGCATGGACTGATACTTAATTGATTGTGACCTTGTGTCAAGTGAATCAGGTTTGACTTAGCTTTAAGCCCTCGAAAAGCTCGCGGAATGCTCGAAAAGCTGCGTATAATCCGCGCCTTTCGTTTGCGACGAACCTGGAGTTACCAATGGTTGTAATTCGTCTGGCCCGAGGCGGCGCCAAGCATCGCCCCTTCTACAACATGGTGGTGGCCAACTCCCGCGATCCGCGCGATGGCCGCTTCATCGAGCGTGTGGGTTTCTACGACCCCAAGGCCCCGGCGGGGCGTGAGGCGCTGCGCGTCGATGTCGAGCGCGTCAAGCACTGGAAAGGCGTCGGCGCGCAGCTTTCGCCGACCGTGACGCGCCTGGTCAAGCAGTTCGCGCGCGGGGTTGCGAGCAACCCGGCACCGAAAGCAGCCTGACCTCGAAGCTCGTCACGATGGGCCGGATCTTCGGCTCATGGGGCGTGCGCGGCGGCGTACGGATCGATCCGTACTCCGAGGACCCCGAGACGCTGACTGGATACAAGACCTGGCTGGTCGGCCGCGAAGGGGAGTGGAAGGAATACCCCGTGCTCGAAGCGAAGCTGCATACCACGCAGGTGGTGGCGCAACTCGCAGGCATCGACGACCGGGACGCGGCGTTGAAGCTGAAGGGCAGCGAGGTGGCGGTTCCGCGGGACTCGCTCCCGCAGCCCGAGGATGGAAGCTTCTACTGGTCGGACCTGATCGGCCTTGAAGTGGTTGGAAACGGCGGCGCGGTCCTCGGCGTGGTGAAGGAGATGTTCTCCAACGGCGCGCAGGACGTGATCGATGTAAGTGCGAGCGACGTTACCGGCGATGTCCAGCGGCTGATTCCCTGGACCGTGGTGAAGGGCGTGGACCTCGAGGCAAGACGCATCGAGGTGGAGTGGGAGAAGGACTGGTGATCCGTTTCGACGCGATCACGCTGTTTCCCGAGATGTTCTCGGCGGTGACCGGGAGCGGCATCACCCGCAGGGCGCTGGAGACGGGTCTCTGGCGGTTGCAGACGTGGAATCCACGCGATTTCACGACGGATAACTACCGGACGATCGATGACCGTCCGTACGGCGGCGGGCCCGGCATGGTGATGCTGGCCGAGCCGCTGGAGAAGGCGATACAAGCGGCCCGGAGCGCGCAGCGCGAGTTGTTGGGCCCGGCGGGAGGCGGCAGGGTGATCTACCTGTCGCCGCAGGGCGCGAAGCTCGATCACGCGAAAGTGATGAGCCTCGCGAAAGAGCCGGCGGTGACGCTGCTCTGCGGAAGGTACGAAGGCATCGACGAGCGGCTGGTGGCCAAATGCGTCGATGAGGAAGTGTCGGTCGGCGATTACGTGCTCTCGGGCGGCGAGCTTGCCGCGATGGTGCTGATCGATGCGGTGGTGAGGCAGCTGCCCGGGGCGCTGGGTGAGGCGCAGTCGGCGGTGGAGGAATCGTTTGCCGCCGGGTTGCTGGATTGCCCGCAGTACACGCGCCCCGAAGTCTGGTCGGGCGAAGGCATACCGGAGGTGCTGATGTCGGGGCACCATGAATTGATCCGGCGCTGGCGATTGAAACAGTCGCTGGGGCGGACGTGGATGAGAAGGCCCGACCTGGTTGAGCAGCTGAAAAAGCAGCGCAGCCTGACGGCGGAAGAACAGGGCCTGTTGGAAGAGTTCCAACGGGAAGCTGGAAAGAAACCGCGGTAAAGAACGCAGTGAAAACGTTGCAACGGAGCTGAACATGAATCTGATCCAGAAACTCGAGCAGGAAGAAATCGCGCGGCTCGGCAAGACGATCCCCGATTTCGTCCCCGGCGACACGGTCATCGTCAGCGTCAAGGTCGTCGAGGGCGAGCGAAAGCGCGTGCAGGCTTTCGAAGGCGTCGTGGTCGCGAAGAAGAACCGCGGCATCAACTCCTCCTTCATCGTGCGCAAGATTTCCTCGGGCGAAGGCGTGGAGCGCACGTTCCAGACGTACTCGCCGATCATCGCGTCGATCGAGATCAAACGCCGCGGCGACGTGAGCCGCGCCAAGCTGTACTACCTGCGCGAGCGTTCGGGCAAGTCGGCGCGCATCAAGGAAAAGCTCGGCACGCGCGCGCAGGCCGAGGCCGCGGGCGAGATCCTCGCGCCGGAAGCCGCCGGAGCCGCACCCGCGGCCGCGGAAGCGCCGAAGGCGTAACACCGGCGGGCCTGGCGGCCCGTTGCTGTACAAGCTGGGGCGCACGGCGCCTCGGACACACGACGGGGCGCATCGCGCCTCGGGACACGACGGAGCGCTTCGCGCCCCGTTCCATTTCCACTTTCGCAAAGCGCTTGCGCGTGGCTCGGCCGCAGTGGCGCGGCGGTATAATCGACGCCCGATTCCTTGGGGTTTTCCATGCGGCGCGAAGCCACAGCCATCAGCCCGGTCACCGAGATCATCGCCGAGATCAAAGCCGGCCGCATGGTGGTGCTCGTCGACGAGGAAGACCGCGAGAACGAAGGCGACCTCGTGCTGGCCGCGGAGCACGTCACGCCCGAGGCGATCAACTTCATGGCCAAGCACGCGCGCGGGCTCATCTGCCTCACGCTCACGGTAGAGCGCTGCCGCCAGCTCGACATCGCCCTCATGACGCGCGACAACCGCTCGCCGATGGGCACCAACTTCACGATGTCCATCGAAGCCGCGGAAGGGGTAACCACAGGCATCTCCGCGCACGACCGCGCGCGCACCGTGCAGGTTGCGGTCGCCGGGGACGCGAAGCCCTCGGACATCCTCCATCCCGGCCACATCTTCCCGATCATGGCGCAACCCGGCGGCGTGCTGGTGCGCGCCGGGCACACCGAAGCCGGATGCGACCTGCCCGCGCTGGCCGGGCTTACGCCCGCCTCGGTCATCTGCGAGATCCTGAAGGACGACGGCACCATGGCCCGCCTTCCGGACCTGGTCGAGTTCGCCGCGCTTCACGGGCTCAAGATCGGCACGATCGCCGACCTGATCCACTACCGCAGCGCGAACGAATCGCTCGTGCGCCGCACCGCCGAGCGCGAAATCGAGACCGCGAGCGGCCGCTTCAAGCTGATCGCCTATCGCGACAAGCCCACGGGCGCGAGCCATCTCGCGCTCCTGCGCGGCGAGGTCGAGGCCAAGACCGAGACGCTCGTGCGCGTGCATGAGCCGCTGTCTGTCCTCGACTTGCTCGAGACCGGCACAGGCGTTCACTCCTGGGGGGTGGGCGAAGCACTGGCCGCGATTGCGCGGAATGGCAGCGGCGTGATGGTGCTGCTCAACTGTTCGCAGTCGGATGACGCGCTCGAAGCACGGCTTTCGGACGAGTCGCCCGATGCGCGGGCGTCGCGCCGCTCGGACCGCAGCGCGGACCTGCGCACGTACGGCATCGGCGCGCAGATCCTGCGCGACCTCGGCGTCGGGCGCATGCGCGTCATGGCCGCGCCGCGCAAGATGCCGAGCATGACCGGCTTCGGCCTCGAAGTGCTCGGCTACGCCGACCTCCCCAGGCGCGGGAGCTGAGGATGGGCACTGCCGGAGCCGCCGCTGCGAAACCGGGCGGGGCAAGGCTCAGGGTGGCCATTGTCGCCAGCCGCTTCAACGAAAGTTTCTGCGATCGACTGCTCGAGGGCGCGAGCGGCGAGCTGGTGAAGCTCGGCGTTGCGGCCTCCGACATCGAAACCGTGCGCGTGCCCGGGGCGCTCGAGATCCCGATGGCATTGCAATGGCTCGCGCAGAGCCGCAGGTTCGACGCCCTGATTGCGCTCGGCGTGGTGATCCGCGGCGAGACGTACCACTTTGAACTGGTCGCGAACGAATCCGGGCGCGGCGTCATGGAAGTGCAACTGGAGACGGGCATCCCAATAGCCAACGGCATCATCACGACGGAAAACGAGGCGCAGGCCGAAGCCCGCATCGGCAAGGCCGAGGAGTGCGCCCGCGTCGCCGTTGAAATGGCGCGGCTGCGCACCGGCATCGCGGGGCTCGCAAGATGAGCACGGATCCGGCCGCACCCAAACCCAGGACCGGCACTGCGAAAACGGCTCGCCGGCGCTCGCGCGAATTCGCCCTGCAGGCGCTCTATGCGTGGCAGATGGCGCAGGGCAGCCCGCGCGAGATGGTCGAGCAGCTGCGCGGCTACGAAGGCTTCGAGCGCGCCAACGCCGAGCTTGCCGAAACCATCGTGCGCGGCGTGGTCGAGCGCTCGGAGGAACTGCAGGCGCTGATTGCGCCTTACCTCGATCGCAGCTTCGCCTCGCTTTCGCCGGTGGAGCGCGCGATCCTCTACATCGGCACTTACGAGCTGTGCACCCAGCACCAGACGCCTTTCAAGGTCATCGTCAACGAGGCCATCGAGCTGGGCAAGAGCTTCGGCGGCACCGACGGGCACAAATTCGTCAATGGCGTGCTCGAGAAACTGGCGGCGTCCCAGCGGCCGGTGGAGTTCGAGCGCGCGCGCGGCGGCACGCCGCAGCCCGCCGAACCCCGGCCATAAGCGGTTTGCACGCGCGGTGCTGTCCGAATTCGAGCTCATCCGGCGCTATTTCGAGCGATCGGCGCATTCGAATGCGCTGACCGCGCGGCGAGCCGAGCCCTCCGGCGTTCAGCTCGGGATCGGGGACGACTGCGCCTTGCTCGACCCGGCTTCCGGGATGCAGGTCGCGGTCTCGACCGACATGCTCGTCGAGGGCCGGCACTTCGCGGCCGGTGCCGACCCGTTCAAGCTCGGGCACAAGGCGCTCGCGGTGAATCTCTCGGACCTCGCGGCGATGGGGGCCGCGCCGCGCTGGGCGACCCTCGCGCTTGCGCTTCCCAGCGCCGATGAAGCGTGGCTCGAGCGGTTTTCCGCCGGATTCCTTGCGCTTGCCGACCGCTTCGAAGTGGCGCTGATCGGCGGCGACACGACGCGCGGCCCGCTCAACATTTGCGTCACCATCATGGGCGAGGTGCCGGCCGGCCTTGCGCTGTACCGCGCGGGCGCACAGCCCGGCGACGAGATCTGGGTGTCCGGCGAGCTGGGCGGTGCGGCGCTTGCGCTCCAGCACGAGGCAGGCCGCGTGACGCTCGAGGAGGGCGATCGCCCGGCGATGCTTTCGCGGCTGCACGAGCCCGAACCGCGCGTCGCTCTGGGCGAGCGCCTCCGCGGGATCGCGACTTCGGCGATCGACGTGTCCGATGGCTTCGCGGGCGACCTCGCGCATATCCTCGAGCGCTCCTCGGTCGGCGCGCTCGTCCATTACGCCGAACTTCCCCGGCCGGCAGTGTTTTCGAGGATCGGCGATGCCGAACTCGAACGCGGGTGCGTGCTCGCCGGCGGAGACGATTACGAGCTGGTGTTCACTGCGCCGCAGGCGCGGCGGGCGGAGATCGAGGCGCTCGGCAAAGAGATGGGTCTCAGCTTGAGCCGCGTCGGCTTCGTGCAATCGGGCGATGCACGGCTCATGGTGCTCGGCACGGAGGGCACGCCGGTGGCTGCGCCGCGCAGTTTCGATCACTTCGCCGAGCCATGATCCTTCGCCCCGGGTTCCGGTTCGTCTTCAGCCATCCGGCGCATTTCATCGCCTTCGGCTTCGGCGCCGGCCTCTCGCGCTTCGCGCCGGGCACCGCGGGCACGCTGCTCGGCTTCCCGCTCTACTGGCTGCTCGGGCCGGTGGCCTCGCCGTGGGTCATGCTCGCGGTCGTGGCCATGCTGTTCTGGGTCGGCGTGTGGGCCTGCGACATCACCGGCCGCCATCTCGGCATCTCGGACCACGGCGGCATGTGCTGGGACGAGGTCGTCGCGTTCCTGCTGATCCTCGAGCTGGCGCCGGACGAGCTGTATTGGCAGATCGGCGCGTTCTTCCTCTTCCGCCTCTTCGACGTGGTGAAGCCCTCGCCGATCCGCGAGCTCGAGAAGCGCATGAAAGGCGGGTTCGGCGTCATGTTCGACGACATCCTCGCGGCCGGTTACACGCTGCTCGCGCTCGCGATCATCAAGCGGATCTGGTTCTGAGTCATGCCTGACGAAACCGCGGAAGTACTTGCAGCAACCGTGGGACGGCTCCTCAAGGCCAAGGGCGAGAAGCTCGTCACTGCGGAGTCGTGCACCGGTGGAGGTATCGCGGAGGCAGTCACCGCGATCTCCGGCAGCTCCGAGTGGTTCGACCGCGGGTTCGTCACCTAC